>Ga0179587_10000096_pt1 | contig 38094 bp, 39 predicted proteins | sample CZODoug2_1_08_16_FD_185932 | JGI IMG/M metagenome (GOLD analysis project Ga0179587, IMG submission 185932) | Vadose zone soil fungal communities from Angelo Coast Range Reserve, California, USA - CZODoug2_1_08_16fungal | ecosystem: Environmental > Terrestrial > Soil > Vadose zone | place: USA...
ATCCTGAGCGCTGGAGCCGCGCCACTCGCAACTGGACGCCGATCGGTCTCGTGGCCCTCAATCCGTCGCGAGCAGCCTTGCAGGCTGCCGCTTGAATCGGGCGACAACTATCTTGACACTCACCGCCCCCAAAAAGGTTTGCCGACGAACTTGCCCCGCTTCGCCTCGCGCTCAACCATAGACAAGCCGCAACGAGGACAAGCTGGCGCGGATGGGGGCCACCGCAACGCCCAAATCCGCCGCCGAATTCGTCTTAGGCGTGCCTCCGATCAAGCCCTCCAACGCGGGTCCATCGATCAATTTGACGCCACAGGCATTGGCAAAGTGTTTCGCCTCCTGGGTGAACTCCCCACCGGTCACAAGAAATCCCCCATGCGCGTTTTGTGCCGACACTACGCCGTTTAATTCCCGCACCACCGTCACACCGACCTGCCGATTGCGCCAATGCTTGCACTGAACTAAGTAGCGCCGACCATCCTTTGTCAGCCCAAGATCCACCCCTCCATCTGGACCCTGACCCCCAAACCCTGACACCACAAAACCCTGCCCACGGAAAACCTCACCCACCAATCTCTCAAAGTCCCGCCAACTCATCGACGTAATCGTCGCCTTAGGGTTCGCCCGAGCCGAAACAAGCAGCGCACCGGATCGCCGTTGTTCGAAATACCCAACGATCGCCCCAATCAGGATGCCGACCGGGATGATGTACTGGAAAAATTCAGCAAACAGGTGAAGGAATCCACGCTGAACGACTGCGCCCATATCCGCGACGGTTTTCGCGCTAACGGGGAGTTTGGGTGTCTGCGTGTAGATCGCTACGACATGCAGCGCCACGAATATAACCACCGCGGCCGCCAACGCCACCTTCCAGGGTAGCTTGAGCCCGATTGACATCAGATCGTCGAATAATCCCTGGCGTCTAGCCATCGGCCCATCCTTCTTCGTTGGTCAGGCCGTTCGGGTATCCCTGCCCTCACCCGGCACCGGCGAGTCAGGCGCGCGAGCCTGACTCGCCTCCCGGACTCCGTCCGTTGCGGCATCCTGTCGCAAATCAAGATACAGCCACAACGGCAGAGTCTTGAACCAGTCCGTAGTCTCCTTCTGATGAGGTGTGCACTCCACCTCTTCCAGGAACGCAGCATGCTGCTCCCGATTTCCCGGCTTATGATGATCCTGTAAGAACTTCCCGGATGTTCCGGATCCGGAGTCGCCCAGGCGATCGCATTGAACTCATGATTATATTCTCCGTCTGGCCGGGCTGTTCGGGCTCCTGCCCTCGCCCGGCACCGGCGAGTCAGAGGCGTGACTCCGACTCGCCTCTCGCGCTTCTCACGTTGCCACATCCTGTGGCAAGACATAGCGAGCAGTACCCGCCTCCACCATCCGGCGCACCAAATCCACCGTCGCCAGTTGCTTAGGACCGCGATCGATCAAATCCCCGACAAAGATCACCGAACGGGAAGGATGGCGCCAGGTGCCGCCGACTTCGCGGTATCCCATATAAGAGACTAGTCCAACAAGCTTGTCGAACTGACCATGCACGTCGCCGATGATGTCAAAGCTAGTAGTCACGACCCGGCATTCAAGGACCTCCCCCTAGCCACTTCTTCACCTCGCCAACACACCAAGGCATTTGATCCCGAATCTGATACACCCAAAACCGTTTCACATCCCATCCCAATTCCATCATGCGCTGATTCCTCAACCGGTCGCGTCGCGTCAGCTCCCCATCCCACGCGCGGTGATACCGCTCGCCATCCACCTCAATGTTGAGTCGCCGTTCCCCCTCTATTACTGCAAAGTCCAGCAGATACTTTTCTACCGAGTATTGAGGCATTGCTCTGACACCGCCGGCATATAGCGCTCGATAAAACACCCTTTCCCACTCCGACACCAACTCCGGTTTCGCCACTTCGGGATAAACCGACCCAAGCACCACTTTTTGCTGAAGCGCTTGCCGAACCCCCGCAAGAGTCTCAATCTCGTCTGTGTACTTGGCGAATGCGGCAAGATAATCAACACCCGATTCGAGCGCTGCCACCTTATCACCCACAACATACAAGGCTGCGCGTGCACGCGTAATGGCCACGTTGAACAAATTGCCATTCTTCTTTAAGAACGAGAGCGTCCCTGGCGAGATTCCACGCGACACCACTGGCGAAAAAATCATTAGATCTCGCTCATCACCTTGAAATTGATGCGCCGTTTCGGCAATAAATTCGCTGCCCCCGAGACGATCCGCCAACGTATGATCCGCATTGACGAGACTCCGAATCCGATTACATTGTGCGCGAAATGGGCTTACCGCCCCAACGCTTCCCTCGTATGGACGCTCCAGAAACATGCGTCTTAGCAGCTTCACCACCGCCTGTGCCTCCGCCTCGTTGACCGCACCGCCGTCCGCGGGTCGGCGTACTTCCCCCTGCACTGGAAACCATTTTATGGCGGGCGCGCCAGCCTGAAGCGGCTTTAACCGATCGTAGCGCGTCGCTACGCGCAATCGGCTTTCGTAGAACTGACGGTTAGAGAACTCAATGATATCGGCGTGCGAACGGTGGTGATCCCTCAACATGACGAAGGAGTCCCCGGAAGTCTGTGTACTCGCCAGGGCAAAAAGAGAATTTACCGAGTAGCTCCATTGACCCATTTCTGCAGGCAATCCGTTCTTGTGCTGCAATTGCGCATCTTCCCGAGGCGACAGCTTCGTAATATGCGTTAATTGCATCGGATCCCCAATAATGGCTACTCGTTTTGCCCGATACAGTAAGGGCAACACCGACGCAATATCGCATTGACTGGCTTCGTCAATCACCAGTAGGTCAAAGAATCCGGGTGCGAAGGGCACCTTGCCGTGGGCCGATAGCGAGGTGACCGCCCAACAAGGAATGAGATGCGCTATCTTGGGTACTATTTGCTGGTATTGCCGCCACGACCGCGTCGGAATCTCGGTTCCCGCACGGTTAGAGTCGAGCACAATCTGCAGCAAAGCATGGTATTGACCCAGCGATTGCCGATCTTGCTGGGACAGCCTAATCGGCTGCAGGCGGGCCCAGGATTGCCATAAGGCGAGCGCGTTTACCGATGAGCGTTCATCGAGTGCCGTTTGTTGTTTGGCCAGAGATTCTAATGAGGGCTGCACCGAGAGCGTCTTCAATGCGTTTAGATACTGGTGAATCGTTTCGACTGCCATGAGCCTAACTTGGGCGTCACGGTAGACCGCAGCGAATCCTTGCGCACTGACATCATCGACTGCTCGATCTGGCAGTTGCAATCGCAACTGCTCAATTGCCTCTAGTACATTGGGTTGGCGAGCAACAGAATTCAGCTGCTCGATGCGCTTGCTCCGAAAGCCGAACCACAAGAGTCTGGCGAGGAGTCCGGCCTGCTGACGATCTGCACGCGCAATCGCCCGTTGCAACGGCGCCAATACTGCCCGCAACGCTGCGATATGGATTTCTTGCACAGACCCCAGCGCCTCACCAAACACACTGCGCCACTCTTCTGCTTGTGACTCGAGAGTATCGACAATGTTCCTTGTTTGGATCAGCGTCTCTTCGGCCGCTGTAAGCCTTGCCGATTCGGCGGCGAGCTTCTTTTGGCCCTCCATTGCGTAGTCATATTCTGACTGATCCTCAGCTGTGGCCGTGGCACTGAGTAATCCCACCAGAAACTCGGCCAGTCGCGCCTCATATGCCTTGGAACCAAAGCGAATCATAGTCGGGCGTGAGGCGAGCGCATTCACGCGTGCCTCGACGACGTCGACCGCCTTATTGTTCTTACTGGCGAACAGCACCCGTTGCCCCTGCCATGCGCAGTTGGCCAACAATGCCGTGACTACCTGCGACTTTCCGGTGCCGGGCGGCCCAGTAATGACCGTGAGTGGCGCCGTCAATGCCGATCGCACGGCCGCCCGTTGCTCTGTATTGAGATTGATCAGTTCAATGAGAGGGGTATTTCCGTCTTTTGGCATCGCGTTGACCGCGCCCGTAATCCATTGGCCCAACGCCGCGCCCGCGAGCACACTGTCGCTAACTGTGGAAAGCTCTTTGAGTTCGGTCTCGAGACCCAGAGTGAAGTTCGGGCGCTCTCCAAGCGCCACGACCGCATAGTTATAAATGCCCGCGTCAGTAACTGAAGATAAGGCAGGTTCCAGTTTTCGATCTCCGAGCACGGGGGAGTCGATCCAAGGCCAATCGGGCCGCACGTCCTGGAGCCGCAGGGCTATATCCTCCAGCGCCGGGGGTTCTTCACCACTGAAAAACCCCAGCTCCTCGGATAGAGCAATCACATCATCCAACATATTCCCGCCGTCACCGAGCGATTTCAGTGCGCGAAAATTGAGCATCGGTACATTGTCGGCGACTCGAAGAACTCCACCGTCGCCCTTCTCGAGCGAATACAACAAGATCGGTTCGACGAAGTAGCCTTCCCACTTGGCGGTCTGGTGGAATCTTACGAGCACCGGGTACCCCACGTACCACGCGGCGCTTCGGTCTAATCGCGTGCGTTGAACCAGCTCTTTGCCTGACTCCCCATGAGAGCCCGTCCAAGTTCCACCCGCACGTAGCTCCGGCAGCTCTTTAAGCGCGCCATAGTCCAATTTCCCAGTGTTACTCGCCGCAAATACGCTGCATCCCTGTTCCGCATCATGTGCGAGGCAATCCAAATAGTAGCGGCACAATTGTCCCAAGGGACCTGTGACGGAGGTCGTCGCGGCAGCCCCCTTCGCACGCTGGCCGATTGCATTAGCAGTCCAGCGATACGCGGTATCCTGTGTTACTTGCCGTCTAAGCGCCCCGTACAAGGCCTGGTTAACCAACTTCCGGTCACACTTGAGCGCGTCGCCGATTTCGGTGGCTTTGAGTGAACCGCGATCCTTGAGAAGGGTCAGGATTCGATCAGAGAGACTCTCTGTATCTGGGGCTGGCAAGTGGTAGCGCTACTTTGATCGATAAATTGTCCACTATTTTAGCGGACAAAGGGCGCCCACCTAGTTTTCACTTCACACTTTGGATCTCCCCATGGCTTTGCTCCAGTGTGTCGGGCGGGCCGCGTCGCTCCGCATCCTGCCTCGCTGCGGCGCTCTTTGATTAGCGCGAGCCGGCTTCCGGCAGCCCGTTGGGCGATGGCGGTACAGACTCAAGAAATCTTCAAAATCCCCCTACACTTCGGATACCGGCCACAACCCCAAAACGCCTGGCCCGCAAACTGGCCTTTCTTCGCTGTCCGTTGAATCATGGCCGTCCCGCATTGCGGGCACATGGGGCTAGCTTCGGCTGCCGTCGCACCTCCGAAGTCCGCTGCGGCATTCCTGCTTCGCTGCTTGAAGTAGCCGACGGTAGTCCCAATCAGGAGGCCTGCCGGAATGATGTACTGGAAAAGCTCCGCGAACACATGGAGCATTCCATGCTGAACGACTGAGCCTAAATCCGCGACAGTTTTCGCGCTAATGGGAGTCTGGGTGTAGACCGCAACGACATGCAGCGCCACGAAAATCACCACTGTGGCCGCCACTCCTACCTTCCATGGTAGCTTGACTCCAATTGACATCAGATCGTCGAAAAATCCCTGGCGTCTCGCCATCTGCGCATCCTTCTTCGTTGGTCGGGCCGTTCGGGTATCCCTCCCCTCGCCCGACATCGGTGAGTCAGGCGCGCGGGCCCGACTCGCCTTCCGGATTCTCGGGCAGAGCCCTCGAGTCCGTTGCCACATCCTGTGGCAAATGACGATCGAATGCCGCCAACTGCGTCACATCACTCCCGGGGACCAGGCCTGTCGAAGACAGGCCGACTCTTGGCGCGGCAGCGCCGAGCCGCCTTGCGGCGTCTGACTACTCTTCAAGTGCCTTCCGTCGTCGATTGCTTCGACTCAAACATTTGATTTATTGCCTCGGACGTCAGCCGCAGTGTCCATAGACTTGTAGGGCTCAGCCTTGAAGACCCATGCGCAAGTGAATTGCGAAGCTGCGGAGCTGTATCTATCAGTATCTGCAACACGTCAATTTCACGCATTGCTGAGGCAATTTCCTCCTCCGAAGGATCTGGCATGGGCACGACCTCCTCAGGCGTCATGCCTTGTTTCTGTAAAAACCGCGCAAATTGCGCGTCCCTTGCCCGTTTCATTGCCATAACGCGTAGCGACGGAAAGTCTTCGGTCCTCATCCATTTTTCCGCCTTTGCCCTAGTCAGGAGTTCCCTAAGACCGGGAATCCTTGCGCCACCGTGCGGAGCAAATTCAGCATTTCCGGCCCGCTCTCGCAGCGCCATTTCCAGCGCGGAAAAGGCGACCATTTCTGCCACTTGGTGAAAGCGATACACGAACCATGAATACAAAGACACATTCTTGGCAGTCTCAAACAATTGCCGAACATTGAAGGGTACCTGGTCGTGAAGCGCTATCTGGCTTAAAACGGCGTGTATGTCGGATAGATCTCCGACGATGCACGCTTGTCGCACATCCGGCTGGTAGATTTCGGACAAGGCTTTCAGCGGATCTTCGATTTCATCGCTCATTCGTTAGCACCACGAACAGGACTGACCCATCTCCATGTACAACGCTAGGAGGCGGCTACCGCAGGATTGTCCGCTCTGACTGATTGCATAATCGCGCCGGGATCGACTTTTCGACGCGTTGCCCATTCAGATAGATTGTTGGGCCGATACGCCGGATCAGTTCGCCAACGGTCGAATACTGTGCCGTCAATGCTTTCGTTGATCGTAGTCGTGACCGCATCACCGACGTCGATTGGGTCAATACCGATAGGTCTATAGTAATGCTTGCCAAAAGTTAGAATTTCGTAAATGCCGTGTACCATCTCGGCCAAGGAGTCCCGAATAGGACACGTATTCTCGTCGCCGTCGATCACAACTGTGTCTCTAAACACGAGGCCGTGCCCGACCGCTTTATTCATTAGCCAACGCAGGGGGATTTGAGCGAGTAAATCGTTCTCATAGCCACCACCTACATTCGCGTGAGCGCCCACAAACCAGCGCTGCTCCACCTTATCGATGGTGCGAGGCGCGTACGTATCACCAACCTTGGGAGTAACCTTCGTCCAAAGGGTGGGTGCAAAAGCCTCGCGGTGCTCATCAATCGCCAACGCATGATAGGCGTGCGTATCGTTTATTCTCAAATCTGTCTCAAGGAACGCAAAATCGTGCCGGCTAACTTTCGGCACACATGGAAGTGGCACCCCCAATGCTCCGACGGTATCCCACACTCCCTGAAACCAAATCGGAATTGCGCGAGAATATTCTTTGATCCACTTGTCTTCTAGGGACAATTCGCCCGCCGCCACCCTACCGAGCGCGCGGACCGATTGCGCGGTACCCTTGCGGTATCGCTCGTATAACTGTTTCATTGATACGGGAGACCCGGGCTTCAGCAGACCGCATTTCGACACGAAGCCGGCTAGGCTGCGTGCTGTGAATGCTCCTCGGCTAAAGCCAAAAATAAAGATTTGAGCATCCGGCTCATAATGTTCAACTAGCCATTCGTAGGCGTTGGTGACTTCCTCATTGATACCAATACCGAACATACCGCCCGAGATGTGCTCACCAGATTGCGTGCCGACGCCCGCGCTGTAGTAAACGAGTTGTTCAGAAGACTGCAAGCATAGACACTTCAATCGCCAGACATTGGTATTGTCTTGAACATTGTTCCAAGTGCCATCCAAGAATAGAGCGATTCGCTTAACTTCGGGCATCGAGGTTCCCTCTCTAATAAGTCAGTTGGTAATTAGTCTCTTGAGTTCGCGCAGCCGCCACTATCGCCCACTACCACGCAACTCCGAGATGACCAGAGCGTCGAGATTGCACACACCGAATAACATCCGTCGTTGATTAACCGCGCAGCTTCTTCGCCGCCTCTCTTACGGCTCTCTCGCTTACCTTCCCAGTCTCCTTCCGCATTGTCCCAAGCGTCGCGTTCGGCGAGAATTCTGGTATTGGTCTGGACAGGTTTTTGTTTTGCGTATCGCTGCGCTTCTGCTGGATCTCTCCAGGCTTCGGCGGGCTTTTGTCGCGATGACGATTATCTAGTCCGGGTTCTTTCATGGTCTTCTCCGATCCGTGAATTACGACGCGACTTATTTTACGCCTGTCGGATTGCGTTTCGTTGTGATTTCAAGTCTCGAGTGCTTGATCGCGCGATCGACGGAGTTTCATACAGTAGTCGCATCTCCCGGATACTGTATAAGCCAGCCTTGGCTAACCACACTGCGGCTAGATTGCATAGCACAATGTGAGTGACTTCGACTCGTCCGCGGCGCTCAGATCTTGTCGAGAAACTGCCCAACATCCGTTTCCAGTAGCTGTTCCTTCGTCATTTCCCGAGCGGCGCGCCAACTCTCAGACTTGCCCCAAATTGGCGAGACGCTAGCGCGGTCCTCAAACTCCGCCAACGAACGAAACTTACGCCGAACGCAATCTTTGCCGCGCTATCCAATATGTAGTGTTCCATTGCTCTTCGATCAGTGGCCACCGCATGTATGCCGAGGCTCGTGCATGCCTTCAAGAACTCAGAGCGCACGTTGATAATCGGCGCGGCCGCCACGTTCCGCTCACTATCGATGAGTACGTGGACATTCTTGGTCAATCGCAACGTCTCCGAGAGCTCCTGAGCGCGTTGCGGATGAATCATTTGTGATCCACCCAACTGCAGGACCACTACTCGATGATCCTTTCCGAGCAATTGCAAGAATTGTTGAGCGGTCTTGATGTCATTCACGCCTTCCAGCGCCAGAACCGCGTTGAATCCCATGTCCCGGTATGCGGAGAAACTCATTTCTCCTAGGAACTCTTGGAAAGATGCCGTTTCTTCGAATGGCTTCGCAACAGCGCGCCCTCCCTCTCGCCGAACGGAGATAACGGCGTCGGCCGCGCGAGCGAGGCCAAGAGAATGCGTGGCGAATAGAGTGCCGGCCCCCGCATATGATGCGAGAGTAGTCAAGAAATCCAGTTGAAGCGAAGGATGAAGACTAATCTCTGGCTCATCTATTAATAGCCAGGACGGTTTTCTAACTGCGACCTTCGCTAGCACTATAATAAACTGCGCTAGGCCGCCACCAAGTTCTCGCAACTTGAATGCTTTACCGTCGACCGCGACGTGTAAATCCCGTTTATCAGAAGTCGCGGCAATTTCCAGTCGCTGAAATCCGAAAAGCATACGGATGTCTTCGGTAATTCGTTGAACGGCATCATTCTGCGCGCGATTGGGGCCTGTCTTCCATAGATCCCAAATCCCTACAGCTCGGTATACTTCTTCGCGTTCCCCTTCGCCAGTCCGACCGGATATTTCTTCGCATTGATATCCAGCTTATCCAACGCTGCCTGGACAAGATCAACGTCTAACTGATCCGCGAGGCGCACGAGATACAGCAACACGTCCGCCATTTCCAGGCGCAGTGGCCTCAGCTGGTCGGCCGATAGATGCGCGGCCTGCTCCGGCGTCAACCATTGAAAGTGTTCGAGCAGCTCGCCGGCCTCCACACTGAGCGCGATCGCCAGATTCTTGGGTGTATGAAACTGATCCCAGTCCCTCTCGGCGGCAAACTGACGTAACTTGTGCCGCAGGTCCCCGATCCGATCACCGTCATCAGCTTGGCTTGGACTGCTCACGTTCTAAACACCTTTTCATTGTGCCAGCTCAAAAACTCCCGGCTTGGTAGGCTGTCGGGATCCGACGGTCGATAACCGAGTTCCTGGCCGTGGTGCGCGTAGTACTCCCGCCCATTCTGCCATTCCTCCCGGAGTCGCGAACTCACTTCGAGCCGCAACGCAGGAGTCACCGTCACATAGCCCAGATCAAATAGCTTGTGCAGATCCGACCGTAGAAGGAGGCCGTTCTGAACTTGATGAGGACCCTCCAGTGCGTAGGGTTTGATGTGAGCTGCCTCGAGCACCGGGAGAGTCTTTTCGCCGGTCACCGCACATCGACGCTCATACGCATCTGTCACCAATACCCGGAAGGCACCCTGGCCCAATCGGCCGCGCGTCAGATATTCAGCGCCGAATCGCTCCCCTCTCATTTCCGAATAGCTGCGCATACTTTCTTTGCTGACCGGGTTGCTGCCAATCGCTGCACGGACCGCTTCCCAGAGCGCTGCTCCTTCTCCTTGATTCGCATCATAGCCTTTGCCCTGGACGATACTAGGCGCCCAACTCCGGGGCACTGGAACCCATTGCGCCTTAGCAAAGAAGAACGGGTTCGCGAGGACGTTGCAGCCGATAACGGGATCCACGGAGCTGTCGTCACGCCGGTACTTCCGCACCCGCGCCAAGAGCTCTTGGTAGGTCCCCACGCCATTCTTCTCCCCAAATGCATCCCATGCAATTGAGGCCGGCAAGCGCGAATACTGAACAAAATGACCACCACCCACCACGACATTGTTTGGGCTGTGCAGCTTGAATAGAAAGGGCTCACCCGCTTGAAGGGAACGGAACTCCCGGCCCCCACTGGGTTGCCAAAAATTCACTTCATCGGGCGCCAGGGCGCTCAGCCGTTCGAACCAGTCTCCATCAGTGAGGCCGACATAGATTTTCATGGCGACGAGATCGGCGGGCTATGAACAGAAAGGACCGAGATACTGCCCACTGATGGAGGCAAGGGCACTTTCATTTTCCAACTTTCCTCCACGCCCTCACCCTGTGGCACGCAATCCCGAGAGATTCATTAGAAGCAATGCTAATCAGCATGTCTTACTCCGAGGGCGCGTCCGCATGCGTTGAGTTGATCATGGAATAAGTCAGAATGGGCTTTCCTGTCCTTGGAACTTGTCAGCCATAGTGTTCTACGGCCAGCCGGACCATTCGGGTATCCCTATGCTCGCCCACGTCCGGGAGTCGAAGGCGCTACAGATTTGCGAAATCGCCGCTTCGAGCGTAAATGCAGAATGAGTTCCTTTGTCTGACGCTGTGCCGCTCGCTCGCTCCCAGCTGCGGAAGCACCTGACGTGCCACCCAAAGAACTAAACCTGCTTGAGACAACCCTCCGATTTACGACGAAGTAGTTCGCCGCAATTTGACTTACCTCAGCTCCAGAAAGCCCATTTGAACATTCGTGGTCTGGAAAAGTTAGAATGGCGTTAGCGCCTCTAACAGCGATCTCTCGCAACAGATTGTCGAGTGCTTCCGCAGATTTCGACACCAAACTAAAATCGGATTGCGGCCTAGCCGCTGCATGCGGATATCGCCCGGTGCCAGTCACTTGTTCGGCATAACCTGTCGCGATTGTCTCAAGTACATGGTAAAAGCGACTGTACTGTACCCCAGAGTAAGGAGGGTCAATGAATGCGAGATCGCCGGGGCGGAGTGATTTTGCTGTGTCAAGCGCATCGCTAACGACTGCACTGCCCGTTAACCGAGCGTGTTGCGCACAAATCGTTTTGAATACCAGGCCGGTCCGCATTACGGGGTCTCGCTTCCAAGCCTCTAATAGGAACGGCTTTGCCGTTCTAGTTGGCTGAAATGGTTGAGCGGTGTGGCCGGGCGCTGCCGCGCAATACGCCGCAGTTTCAATTATAGCGGCTAAAGCAGCCGTTCGTTGCGGCAGACTACGCGGAATCGACATTCGAAGAGCGTCCAGCCAAACCGCTTGCTCAGCGGAGAAATAGTGACCCCCATAGGCACGAGTAATAATCAAATGTCTGCGCCGCGCGCACCAGTCCCTCATCTCAGTGACTGAACGTTGGGTTAATGCCGAATCGCCAGGAACTGACCTGATCCCTCTTCGCATTGTGGTTGCTGCGTGTTCCCACTTAGACCAAATTCGGTCACCTAGCAACGGCGATGTGCGCTCCAAAATCGCCGCGGACAGGACCCGACTATACGTTTGAAGGTCCGCGGAATGCACCTCTGATCTGTGTCTTGTGGCGACAAATGTAGCAACGGCTGCTGAACCAGAAAAAAGATCCACAAATCGGCCCGCATTGGGAACCGTAACATCCAGAAGGTGGCCCAAACCGTTTCCGAGCATCCAGCGCTTAGAGCCCATATACTTCATGAGGTTGTCACGGCAGGCAGAAATTGCGGTTCGGCTACTTGGAAATCCAGCAGATTCTCGCACCATTGCGGGGTGCGGTGCGCATTCCAGAACCTATTTTCCTTTCCCAGCAATTTGTCTAAATAGCTACGAAAGCGCACGATCCTGTGGTACGCCATGATCTGAACGCTTTCAAGATCTGGATACGAGTCGGCGTTTGGAATGGGAACTGCGGTTATTTCAATATCTGAGATTCGGTTTATCCGATCGACTATCGCCTGCTTGGTAAGAGCTTTAAAAACACTGTACTCCCCTAAGTGATCGGAGTAGTTGGCTTTGGTCCGATGGGCACCGTCGGAGCGCGGAATAATATCCACTTCCACATTAAAAAACGGATCGCTTCCAAATTCAGTGGAAGTTCGCACAAATTTCCAGTATGCCTTGTGCTCTCGATCGGAAGCGCCTTTCTTGTCAAGAAAACACACAAAGCCACCGTCTCTCGCGAGTAGTGTCACAACTCTCTTTTCTCGATAGAGCAAATAGCGTCCGAGCAAATGCGCGTAGCCACGCATAACGTAGTGGCTAGAATAGTAACCAGATACCGATGACCAAAGTGGACTCGTCGAATATAGACCGGCTGATATGATGAAGCTATGTACCGCCCGATGCCACATCTCGACGGCCGCAGAGGCGAACATTCTGAGCAGAACAGGGTTGGCAGAAAAAGTGTCGTGACTCGCTGCTTTCGCTTTTGCGGTCTCTTTATTTAGCAGTTCGCTCATAACCCCGGCGAGAGGGAAGGCGATCGCGACATTTGACCGCCGATAGCCGCTAAAAATGACTTGGATCTGCTTATTCTCCGTCATACCAGCCATCGCTAAAACTGCCGCATTAGAAAGTTGATCTTGTTTTTGTACTTCTGCGCGTGCGCAGCCATCTCTTCGTTATCGAGATCCTTAACTGACCGGTTCGTCCCCGCCGCCGCCCAAAGAACGTCTCGGAATCGCCCGACACCCCCTGTGCCTAAATATTGACGCTCTTTGAAATCGGCCTTTTCAAGGAACACTCCATTCTTCAGGAGGCCGGCTCGTTTGGATAAGTCGCTTAGCCACTTTGTTAGGTGTGTTCTTGCTTTGTCTGCACCGAAACCCAATTTGTTGTCTTTGAGTTCGACTATCACGGCGGGTACCAGCGTGAGAACCGACACAATTACTCGACCCTGATACGCGACGTTTTGTTCGGAGAGCCCCTGTTTTCGCGCGACCTTTGGGTCCTCGAATCGGCCTGACGCTTCCAACCAGGCATCTAAGCAAAAGGCCAGAAACTCGCTTTGTGCCTCGAGGCTATTTATTCCAACCAAATATAGCGAATCGAGCGTGTCCTCGATTGCGGCGTTTAGCGTTGACAGGGTTACTACATCTTTGATGCCAAACCTAATACCGGGGATCTGAATCAGCCCGACCAAGGGGCCGACATCTAACATCAATCGTCGACCGATGTCCTGCGCGCGCTCTCTATTATCTAGAGGGCCGCGCGGCCCGCGAGCAGTCGGGTAGAGATCTGCAACCAACGACTTATCTACTTTTTTCTGATAGAAATTGACGTCGATGAATATTTGCGCTTGGTGTTTCGGAGGCGAATTAGGCTCATCAAGATCGAGGAATATTTCGGCCGGTATTTCCCAATTCACTGACTGGCCCCGGATCTGGAGCAATCTCACGGCGAGGTATGCCCCGTTTATTCGATGCTGGCCATCAATAACCGAAAAATTTAGGTCCGGGTTTGCATCATCGAACACGAGTTCTGCCGCTGCATTCGGCGCCGCGGCAATCGCCTCTATCTTGGCTCCATTTACGTGAATCAGCACATTTGAGAATGTCGGAAATGCACTGCGCTGGTAACCTACTACCTTCGGTACCTTAGGGGGCCATTGTCGACCCGGCTCTGTCTTTTTTGGTTCATATATCTCGGAGAAGACCTGATCCAATTTTTCGGGCGCTCCTATGATCTCATCTTGAAGCAGGTATGCAGCGATCTGCGCTACGCGCTTCCAGTCGAGCGACCTCTGTATATTCTTTACTTTTTGCGCGTTGCGATGCGGGGTATGCGCTTTCCCGGGCCACCATCCAAGTAGGCTTACAACATCCATTGCGCACATACAATGCTGTTTCCCTTGCAGTTCAGCAGTCGCAAACGGATTCTTCGGCACGATAACGGATATTCGGCGTACAGAATGGGATGTAGCGTCGGTTCCTCTGCGTTGTTTTGTCATTTCTGCGTCCCCGCACTTTCCTTGGTGTTTCGCGATACATTCTTTGCCACTTCGATCCTGTCTAGCATCTCTCCCGCCGGCTCGTCCTTCGGATCCTGAGGCACCAATTCCCCGCGGAAAGCCTTCGCCAGAACTGAGGGCACTATCTTCACAATCCGCTCGACAGTCGCCTCGAATCGCCGCTCCAATGTATCGCCGACGCCGAGCAGCGCATCAACGCGTCGTACGATCTCTGACTGCTCAGTCAAACCTGGCAAGGTAATCGAAAATTGGCGAATTGTTTTGGCGTTGATGTTGGGTTGTGCAAACGAAGTGGAACCCGTGAAAAGTAAGCGCTGCCCGAATGGGGACAATATGAATAGCAACGCAAATCGCGGCACAACTCTTTCTTGGCGCAATCGAAATCGAATCAGATAGGCGCTCGGCAGTGCGGGCCCTAAAGAAGCATCATAGACCGCACATTTTCCAATCGTCGCACCGGTGCGCGTCATCACAAGATCCCCATCCCTTAACCCTAGTCGCTCCATATTCGCGGTGCTGATTCGCACTTTTGGGGGACTCTTTGGGACGATCCGTCCGTAAGAATCCATGTCCGTCGTACGCAGGGTCGGCACACCGTCCTCGATGTAATCAGCGGAAGAGAATCGAGGGCCATACAAGCTACTTTCGGTGATATCCTCAAAAGTGGAACTGACCCATTCAGCCGACGCCGAAGCGCTGTGTTGTCGCCAATTCTCCGTCAATCTCCCCGAGACCGCGGCCTCAAGAACCGCCTCACGGAACTTCTTCAGAATCTGCGGAACTCGATCCAGGCGCGCGCGGCACGTATCAATACTTTCGACGATGGAATCAAGTTTGTTTGCGAGGCGTTGCTGTTCGGGGAATGGTGCCAAAGGCAATTGAAGTCGTCCTAGAGCTTTAAGGTAGATACCCTTTTGCGCCGTGCCTTTGGCGTTGTCTCGCAAGAACTGCTGGATCTCTGGGGCTTCGATTGCATAAGCCAAATATTTAGGTAACGCCGCGCCGTTTGGCTTTAATACGGCAACGCTTCTCTGCAGCGCAAACGGCTTGATTCCATCTGGAACGACGGCAATTCGACCGATCGCTCCCACAATGGTGAGCAAAACATTACCCGCTTGGATCTTTGTGCGTTCGTTTTCCACTGCGAAATCGCTATTTGATATAAACCGATATTCCTCGAAGTTTATTCTTCGATTCGAAATGTTCCGTGCGCTGAGCATATAGACCCCTTCAGCTACCGCCTGAGGAGGGTTATGCGAGCCATCAACAATTCGAAAGCAAAGCTCTCCGAGCGAAGCAATGGCCCAGCCAGCCGGCGCTTTCATCACGCCACCGCCTCTTCCGTGTCCTCTCCGAGCGCTAAGAGAATCGCCTGTAGGTCCTCGATCGCGTCCTCCAATTCAACAACGGCTTGGCGCGCATAGACCGCAGGCTCGAGGAGCGCTTCTCCGTCTCCTTCACTCTCATCCTTCAGCCAGGAGATATCGAGACTGTCGTCGCGTTCTGTGATGAGCCTGCGGGTGAACTTTCGGAACTTGCCCTTCTCGCCAGTGTCTTTGCGCTTCTTGAGCGCGTCGAGGCTTCCGAGCGGATCGCCACCGTACGCCAGCACGAACGGAGCAAAATATTCTTTGGTCAGCAGCGTGCGCTTACCAAATTGTGGGGCGTTTGCGCGGAGGTCATAGACCCAGACTTCTTTGGTGTTGCCCTTGTCGGTCTCACCGCGGGTGAAGAAGAGGGCGTTGGTCTTGACGCCTTGGGCATAAAAAATGCCGGTCGGGAGCCTCAAGATCGTGTGCAAATTGCACTTGTCCATAAGGTCGGCGCGGATCTGTTTGCCGACATTGCCTTCGAAGAGCACGTTGTCGGGCAGCACCACGGCGGCGCGGCCGCCGGGCTTTAGGCCGCGATAAACATGCTGCAGGAAACACAGCTGTTTGTTGGATGTCGGAAACGAAAAATCGGTCCGGCTTGGTACGCCGCCGCCCACCTTGGTACCGAAAGGAGGATTGGTCAGAATGAGCGTGGCCTTCGGTAATTGCGTCTGGCCCTCCTCCGCCATCGTGTCGCCGAAACGAATCCCGGACGCGGAGGGGTCCGATTCGAGGCCATGGAGCATGAGATTCATAAGCGCGAGACGGTGCGTGTCCTGCACCAGCTCCATGCCGTAGAAAGTGCTGCGCCGATGCTTGGCTTGTTGCGCCTCGGTCCATTTGTCCGATTTGCTGTGCTTGCGGATATAGCGATCAGCGGCAATGAGAAAACCCGCCGTGCCGGCGGCCGGATCTTGAATGACGTCTTTCAATGTCGGTTTCATTACGTCGACCATGGCATCGATCAGCGGACGGGGCGTGAAATACTGACCGGCGCCCGACTTCTTCTCGCCGGCATTTTTCTCGAGCAGCCCCTCGTAAAGATCGCCTAGACCTTCTTGGCGCGCGTTGTACCAGTCGAGCTTGTCCAGTTCCGCAACCAACAGGGTCAGCGTCGCCGGCTTTTTAATAAAGGAACTCGCGTTGCCAAAGATCTCCTGCACCAGCATCGACCCATGTCCGCCTAGGTGAATAAGCATGACTTTGTAGAATTCCAGCCGCGCCGGCGCGGACTTCTTTTCAAGATCGTCCCATCGATACCCCTTCGGCAACTGATGCTCTGTTTCCGTCTCCTTCGCCATCTTCAAAAAGAGCAGATACGTGAGCTCAGTGACATACTGATGATAGGTGACCCCGTCCCCTCTTAGGATGTTGCAGAGGTTCCAAAGCTTACCAACGATGTCTTGTGTAACGTTACCCATGAATATCGAATGTTTCCTTCAAATTAGGCCGCGGGCGGCCAGATTGACTCATTGAATTGATCGAGCACGGTTTGTAAGGTGCCGTCGAATAGTTTGTCGAGGCGAGTAAATCCCCCACCTTCCCGTTTGAAGATTAAGTCTGGCTCGTCCAATGCCTCGCGGTCTACTACAAGATTGGCCTTGGTCTGCTCGGCCAGTTTCCTAAGCCAGTCTCGTTGCGGCGCGCTCCATTGGCGGGACGCCAGGATCTTCTGCAACGCCTTGTCTACCCTTTGCTCATACGGAACCAAAGCGTCCCCGAGAGCGGCCTGGCGAATATACCCGATGATGCCGGCAGCGATATCCTGATTTGTGGTTTCTCGATATGCCGTATGCAAGCTGGTTTCCGGGAATCCGGCAGTATCGAGTGCCATGCGTAGTTCCCGCAGCTGCATCCGCGTCAGTTCGCGCGGTCGGGTGAGCACCGCCATCAGCGCGGGAATCCTATTACCATTGTTCTTGAGGAATGCGCGGAATGATTCTAAGTAGTCCTCCGGCTTCTTGGCGTCGCCGTAACCAGTCTCGACGCGATGCAGCGCGTCGGCATGCGTGGAAACCAGTATGGTCGCAGACTTGCTCGGATCTTTACGATCCAGAATCTCACCGAGATCCGGGTTCTGGACAAACCACGCACCTATTTGCTTCGGAGTCATCGCTTCCAACTTGTGGGCGAAAGCATCGACCGAGATTCCGCATACCGTCTCAAAGTCCTTTTCCGCTTCCTCGCTCAAATGACGTCGCTTGGCGTTAAACTTAGCCAAGAACTGATCTCGCACCAACTCCCTGGCTTTCTCATCCTTCACCGTGACCAGCTCCTTCGTGAGCTGTTTGAACGTGATCTTCGGGTTAACGATCACCGGTTTCATGGCTGACATCGAAGCGATGGCCTCGTACATGCGCACGGCATCGAATATCCGGAAAGTCTCCTTACCGATCTCGTCGCAAAGTCGAGTAGCTCGACCTAGCATTTGATCGAAGAGGATGCGGCTATTGACCCTACGCAAGAACACGATGTTGCAAATTTCCGGGACGTCGATCCCGGTGGTGAGCAAATCCACGGTCACCGCTACATTGGGCATACGTTCGTTTTTGTACAGCCGAATGAGCTGTAATGGCCGGTCTGAAGATCCCGTAATCTTCACCACGGCATCATCGTCCACATCGCCGTATCGTGCCTTGAATGCTTCCTTGAGCAGCATGACCACAAGGTCAGCATGGGCATCGGTCGCGCAGAAAATCAGCGTCTTTCGCGTTGACGAAGGATCGAGCTCCTTGGCCAGGTGCTCGCACACCACGCGATTGAATGACTCTGTGATCACCTTTCGATTGAAGTCATCGACCTCGATCTTGATCTCATCGGGCGCCTTGAATAGCTCAATCTGACTCTTGCTCGGGTCATAGACTTGCACTTCCGCGCCCTTCTCCCAAACGATTCCCGACCTCGACAAATCGGTCGTGATTTGGATCGGAGGCTCATGGTCGACCAAATACCCATCGACCACCGCCGCGCGATAGCTGTAGGTATAAATCGGTGCACCGAATATCTGCACCGTGTGCAGCGCCGGCGTCGCGGTCAGACCGATCTTAAACGCGTCAAAGTACTCCAGTACTCTCCGGTATTTCGACACGTAGTCCTCGAAGCCTCTAAATGTGAGCTCCGTATCTGACAATTGCCGATCCTCGAGATAGCCCCGATGACACTCATCCACCACGATGCAGTCATATAGATCGACTGGGGGTAGCGCCGTATCATCTGCCGCAAACATTAACCGCCTCACCATGCCTTGAATGGTCGCGATATGCACCTTCGTGTCGGTATCCGGCGTCGCATCCTCAAGTTCCTTGATACCGAACACATCGACGAACCGATGCAGCCTCTCCATCTGAGTGTCTTTGAATGCATCGGCCGCCTGATCGCCCAACGCCGACCGATCCACCAGAAACAAAATTCTGTTGAACCGTTGCAGCTTTAGCAGCCTATATATAAGGGCAACACAGGTCTTGGTCTTGCCGGTACCCGTGGCCATGGCCAGAAGCATGGTCCGCTGCCCGTTAGCGATACCTGCCTCAACCGCCTTAATGGCATCCCGCTGATATGGCCTTAAGGGGAATCCGTATTGGAACGGCTCAACTTTCAGCGCAGCGTCAGCCTTCCCCTCATCCTGCTTGAGACGCGCCAACAACCCTTCTGGAGAATGCCACCCGTCGAGCGCGTTGCTGTGATTGGTGGGCCGCCGCACATCGCAAAACCACGTGCCACTCTTGGTCGCCAGCTGCTTCAAGTAGGGCCGTCCGTTGCTCGAAAAGGTGAACGGCAGCTTGAATTCCCCCCACGGGCCACCGGGGGGTGCGATCCCATCCCCCAGCTCAAATCCCCGGCTGTAGCGCTTGGCCTGCTCCAACGCCGCCGACACATCGATGGTCTTGCGCTTCGCCTCCACCGTCGCCGCCGCCATCAAACCGATGAACAGCACATAGTCCGCAGGTCCTGTCTCGGTCGGCCATTCCGCGATCGCTTTATTTCGGTGTGCCTCCGGCCGCGCGCCCTTGGCATAGGTCAGGTTGCGCGAATCCGCCTCCCACCCTACTGCCTTCAACTGATCATCGATGATGACCCGGGTATCCGCTTCATCCAGCTCAACTTCTTTGCTAGCCTGATCGCCCGCTGTCACCAGAGTGGCGACGGCTGCCGCGGGTTGCGCCGCCCCGACCGCCTGCAGCTGAGCCAACTTCGCCACCAGTGCCGCCTTCGCCTGATCCGCCTCATTGGCCATCTGCTCCCAAACCGCATGATCTCCTTCCGCCGCTTTCAAACGCGCCTGAGTTGCAGCTAGCTCCTGGACCGCCTGTCCGTGCGTCACCTGATACTCAGTTAAAGCCGCTTTAAGTTTTGTAAGCTCAGTCTTCAGCTCCGCACTCTCATCCGCTGGCGCCGCCGGCGGGATGAACGGCCCCGGTCTAAACTCCTTTTCCGCAAACGTCCGGTGGTACCAAATCCCCAGCTGCCGCGCGATCTTCAAGCACGCCAACGCCGTCCTATGATCTCCTTGCAAGGCATGATTCGCATCATTCCCCGCCTTGCGCACCTCGAAGAACAGCTGCGCCACCTCCCGCGTCAGAATCTTCTCCCGCTCCAGGCGCTGTAACAGCTCAAATTGCCTCTCGTCCGTGGAGACGTAGGACCCAACCCGCGTCGCCGTCAGCTGCGCCAAAAGCTCCGACAGCTGCCGCAGCTTCAGCAGACAGGTATTCGGATCCTCTGGAAAATAGCGCTCCGCCAACCGCCCAAGACGCACCAGCTGCTCATCGTGTTGGGCGAGAAATCCAAAATTGGTCGGAACCGCGGCGGGCACGTGCATTCCGTAGCCTATCCAACGTGGACTGCGACATCAAAACCAAGGGAACGAAGGGCTTTACTCGTACGCCCATTGCGGGGCGGAAACCTGTCAGGCAGCGCCCATCCAACCATTTCACCTAGAGTGCTGATTCCCACATTTGGAAGTCGATATTCCGAGGAATTCGTGGCTTCCCACAGCCTGGTTGGCAGTTCGTCAGCCGTGCCGCCGTAAAGTACAAATGACAGAGTGTCCAATATTGTTTTGCCCGTGGCGGATCGGCTTTTCCAAATGGTCTTGGCAAGGGCTTCGATCTTTTCGTCATTGGTGTAGCTCCTATCGCCCGTGAGCCCTACCTGATTATTGGGTACGCGACGCGCGTAGTCTCTCGCCGCGTGGATTCGCCCGAGGACTTCCGCAAGCATGGTTTCGTGCATTTGGCGAAGAGCCTCTTTAGATAGCACCTGTTTCAAGAATGGAGCCGTTTCGTTCAACGCGACATCTTCAGAATGCGGAGCAGATTCGAGGCTCTTCCACCACTCCATAGCTTCTGTGACGGCGATGCTGGAGCGATTCTTGTTTTGTTGGAACATGCTCTCGTATTCTGCCCGATTACCGTCAAAGGTACGATCATAGTAGTGAGCATGTAGAAACTGATCGACCTGAGCACCTGAGGGTACCGAATCGTCTACCCATTTAGGCCTGTAAGAACTGCTAACGGTGGCCGCAAAACCTCTCAAGAGCTGAAGTGTGTCATTCCATTCCGCAATAAACGCCGCTTTCCTGCGCAAATCCGAATTGGCCGCTGTGAAGCCGGCCAATCCCTCCCAAGGCTTCACGTTTATGTTGTCTTCTGTCTTGGTAGCGTCGCTTTTGTCGACTTTGCGAATTTGGTTTAGCTGATTTTGTCGAGCCTCGAGGGCGTGATAGATCTCGTCGGTCAGAGGAGATGAATGTTTGTCCACTACGCTAAAGAATTCCTCAAGCTCCTCACCCTTACCCGATTCGATGATCTCGTATTCAGTAAAAAAAACGCCTGCCTCAACGTTGTTCCACCACGCACTTTGCGTGAGGTTCGCGGAACCGATGTAAACGCCGTAACCTCGCCACCAGATGATCTTCGGGTGGAAGTGCCTTAAAAGCCCGCAGCTTGATAGCCCCGATCGATCTTTGAGGAACCGCTTTAGAACGGGCAGCGCGACCGGCACGCCGTCATCAAATCTTCCCCAAAACCTCAATGGAATGCGATTTACTTCACACCACTCAAAAAGGCTGGTGTCGGTGGCGTATGCCATGGCGGCGTCAACTCGCTCTGTTTCGTCAAGCGCGCCAGACAGTATGTCTCGTAGATAGCTACCGTTGATTCCATTGAGTACTAATTGCATCGTTCTCGTCCGTAAGTAGTTCAACTAAGCAACAAACATTATTCTTCTTCGAAATAATCCTCATCCAGCCTCTTAAGCTTGATCGTATCGACCTCGCTGACCCCCACGCCGAATTCGACCATGTAGTCGGCCAACTGCGCCCCATCGATAAGGACGATCGTGATCTGCGATGCCTTGGCGTATTCAACCGCTTCGCGCGAGAAGTTGGATGTCGTAATCATGACCCCTTTACGCGCGCGTTGACCGTGCAAGGCGCCTGCAAACTGGTGAACCGTGGGTCTTCCGACCGTGGCCTCCCACCGTTTTGCCTGCACGTAAATGCTTTCCAGCCCCAATCTATCTTCCTTGATTATCCCGTCAATGCCGCCGTCGCCGGACTGCCCTACGACGCGAGCGGCGTCCTCCTCACTACCGCCGTATCCCATGGCGACCAATACGTCGATCACGAGCTGCTCGAAGAACGCGGGGCTGGCTTGACGCACGCGCTCCAGCAATTGTGCCGCAAGACTTGAGCGCAGCAGCTCATACCCGACCTTGATTTGCTCATCCGGCGTCAGCGCCGTATGCGGGCCGTTGTCAACAGCCTTTGCGGCGGCAGCTGGAGGCGCTTCTCCATCTACAGCTCGTTTGCGCGATTTGAATTCTAGGTATTCGGGAAATTGCTCCAGAAAATCCATGGTGAGTTTTTCGGGAGGCGAAGTCAGTACTTTCTGGCCACGCGGCGTAATCTGGTAGATCCCACGGCGGGGGGACTTCAGGAGTCCTGCCTGTTTCAGATAGACATGGGCCCAGCTGGCGCGATCGTCCGCTCGGGTCTTTTTGCCGCTGGGAATTCGATCCGCCAGGTCTTCGGGGCTCAAGCGAAGCGCAACTGCCACCCGGTCACGGACATTTTTGTAAACGTGCTCCGCGCCGTCGGCGAATTCCCGCAGCACCGGCAACATGAAAGTTTGAAAATCCGGAACCGCCATAAAAATCGACTCCTCCCTGAGCAATCCCGATGGGTTTGCAGGTTCTCCCCGTCAGCGCCCCGTATTCTACGTCCGAATCGCAGCCTTTTGGGCGAGAACCACCCCTCAAACCCCTCGATGGAAGTGAACTCACCGCCGCAACGTCGCGCCCACGTCGTATCTCCTCATAGGCTGCCCTGGGATCGGGAGTGCGTACGCAGAAAGAGATAACTGCGCGGAATTATCAGGAAATGTCGCTATCACGCTGCCGGTGTACCGGCGATTAAGCCCCGAAAAACGGCAGCCTTTGAGCGTGATGTCCAAGGTAAACAACCGTGGCGCCACGCCGGGGGCCCAAAGGCCTAGGAGCGCGCAGCCATTCTCGGCGCTCGCTCCCGACACCTTGCCATCGGCACTGAACGTCAACACCAGCGGCACAACGGAGTGCGCTTCATCAATTACCTGAGCGTTTTGCGCGCCCTGAAATTGCGCCTGACCGCTCCAATTACCCACTATCGTCCGCGCGCCGGATACTTGGCCACTTGCCGGTCCACTTGCGGCAGGCGCGCCGACTTCAGTCGCCGGTACGGTCGTCGCACCATCACAAGGTTTGTCCGTCAGTACCGTCTGACCATTTACTGTGCAGCGATAAACAGGCGAGCGGGCGGAAGCAGATACCGCTAGTCCGGCCGAGATAAGTACGAGCAGACATTCAGATCGCGCAAGACTAGCCATAAGTAATCCCGGCTCTTCCTATGAATTCCTGCCAGAGCCGGTTTGCTGCTTCTATAGGGGACCATGTCCGCTTGGAATCCGATATGTCAAAAAAATCAGCGCGCAGATAAAGATGATAGTCATCCGCGTCGATCCTAAATGAGCCATTCGCAGTATTTCCCGGCGAGTTGGCCTCGTGAGAGAAGTAGATATCCCCAAGACCCGATCTGCCCCCCGCATGCACGGTAATGCTCGCGGTACCACTCCGGCTATTCTTCATCATATGGTTGACAATGGTGCACGTGAAACTTACGGGCCCCATTGATTGGTATCGGCCGCGGATATCTTCGCCGCCGTCTAATTCACGGGTGGACTTCTCAAAATGGTCCCTAATAACCTCGTATGCGTGCGTCCGAAAATCATCCCGATCAATCTGGTCAAAGGCGCGCTTGACTCGATATTTGGCCAGGGCGTTCGGTTTGCTGGTCGAGGAGGACAACCCCGAATTGGTCGGCTTCGCTGACCTAGCCGAGGAGGCTAGTCTGCGCAATTCGTTCACTACATCCAGAAACGCTAAATTTTGATTGGGCCATTCACTAATCGCCTTTCCATCTCGAGGCAGGGCCTTAAACCTAGCTAGAGGAGACGATAGCCAGTCACACGGTTCGAGGATTATTGGAACGATCGTGATTTCCCCCGCATCGTGACGAAGAAGGGCCTTGGTCATTTCGGTTTCGTAGCAGTATTGCGAATTTAGGAAATCTGGGCTCGCGAGGGCGAGAAACAATTGGCACTGGCTCAACTCGTTCGTGACTTCTTTGTCAATGTCTCCGCCAGCCATGATGTCGCGGTCGTACCACTGTGCAATTGTTCCATCTCGTCTCAGCATTACCAAATGAGTGTGTAGCCGATCGAGCATCGTTCGATCCGAATGTGCGTATGAAATAAACGTCTTCATTGATCACCGGCTACCCATTTAGCGTCTTACTGCCGCATCCTCCAAGCCAGAGCGATCATAACTTACGCAAGTGGGGGCTGCCGCATTTGGGGCATTGAATACCAAAAACGGGCCTGCGATCGCTCTCTGCCTCGCGGCGTTCCTTCTCAGTGAGTATCGGAACTTCAAACGTTTTCTTGCAGCCAGTACATTGGTAGCGAGCTAGTTCCGTCACATGAACCTCCTTGTCCTTGAAACCCCAGATTAGTTCCCCGCTACCTTTTCCCCCTTCCCCATCTCCACCCTCGGATAATTCCGCAGCATGTCATTCAGCAGCGGATCAATCTTGGAATGCGTGCCTTCCCACTTCATGAGGCTAAACCCGCCATGACCGGCCAGGTGGTAATGAGCGCTGCCGATGAACGCGTCGTCTCTGTTTACGATCATTTGTGCATCGACCATATAAGGCTTGAGATCCCACCAGCGATCGACCGCGTAGGTCATCGTGAACTCGCAACCCTTGGGCTTCTCGGAGTGAAAAACCACTGAGCTGATGACGTGATTGAAGAAGTCTTCCTGCACCGCCGGCACGAAGTCCTCGACATTGACCTCACTGTGGAATTCGATGCAGATCTTGTCGAGCTTGGCCGAGGCGGGGATAGGGCGCACGTCAACCGACGTGCAGCCGTTCAAAATTAGAAAGGTACCCGCAAGGGTTGAAAATACGTATTTCATATCGCACGGTCCCTGTGACGCAAAGTATTAGCCCTATTAGATGCCTGCTGGGGCCTTATGACAGCCGACGGCCGCACACTATTTGCGGGCGCTCGATTGCGGCTCGTGAGCTATGCCACAAAACGCGCGGACAGCGCACGACCAGGGATCCTGATACGCCTACCCGCCCATCATCTCCGCGATTCTTCCCCTGTGAATCCGTTTTGCCGACGGTCGTCTGGCGCCGCCCAGCACTCCCTCGCCCGATCCGCTGCTCGCCGAGCTTAGGACCAGCGCGGCAGTGCTTTAAACAAAGCGTACAATTCATGATCAGAACAATCGGGAACCAGACTTGGGTCGTGAGGAAAACAGAGTGACAAAGTTACCAGTCGTCCTTTCGATAGCGCTGCTTGCGAGCAGTGCGATGGCCTCTGACAGTACCCGGGATGCGGGTCTCGTGCCGGAGTTCGCCAAGATTCAGCCTGACCTTGAAGCCCTTTACAGGGACCTGCACCAGCACCCCGAACTGGCCTTTCACGAAGTAAGAACCGCAGACCAGCTCGCAAAGCGACTCAAAGCACTGGGATATGAAGTAACGACCGGAGTCGGTAAGACAGGAATTGTTGCCGTTTTACGCAATGGCCCAGGTCCAGTCATCATGCTCCGGACGGAGCTCGACGCTTTGCCTGTAGAGGAAAAGACCGGGCTTGCCTTCGCCAGCAAAGCCACGATGCAAAACGACGCCGGAGTGACGGTTCCCTTGGCGCACGCCTGCGGACACGATCTCCACATGACAGGCTGGTTAGGCACTGCCACTGTCATGGCGGGTCGCAAAGACCGATGGCACGGTACCCTGATGCTGGTCGGACAGCCCGCCGAGGAGATCGTCGGTGGAGCGAGTGCAATGCTGGCGGACGGTCTTTTTTCAAGGTTTCCGATGCCGGAAGTCGTGATTGGGATTCACGACGAGCCGACACTACCATCGGGTCAAGTGGGCTTTCACGCCGGATTTTTCCGCGCTTCCGCGGACACGATTGAAGTGACAATATTCGGGCGCGGCGGTCATGGTGCCTATCCGCAAAGAACCGTTGATCCAATTGTAATCGCGGCGCGCTCCGTGCTCGGCATCCAAACCATTGTCTCGCGCGAGACGAACCCACTATCTCCGGCGGTAATCACAGTCGGTGCCATCCATGGCGGTACCGTGGCGAACATCATTCCAGATCAGGTGCAAATGCTGCTGACGGTCAGGGCGTTCGATCCCAAGGTACGCGAGCATCTCATCGCTGCCATCAAGCGACAGCTGGATGCCGAGGCAACGGCGGCCGACGCGCCTGCCATGCCTTCGATCAAGATCATTGGGGGCACCGACGCGGTGTACAACGATCCGGCGCTCACCGCTCATATAACGGAAGTGCTGAGTCGCGACCTGGGCGCTGACAGTGTCCACGAGATGCCGGCGCAGATGGGCTCCGAGGACTTCTCGCAATATGGGCGCGCGGGCGCAAAGAGCGTCCTCCTGCACATCGGCGCCGTCGATCCTGCCGAACTCGCGAGCGGTAAGATCCTCCCGGGGCTGCATTCGCCGCAGTGGGCCCCTCAGATTGAGCCCACACTCCGATCGATGGTCACCGCGGAGGTTGTTGTGCTCACCGACCTATTGAATGCACCGCGCTCGACGGCCGCAGTCCCCGGAAACTGACGCACTATCGCACCATTCCACGTCCCGCGCGCCAGCATCCGCGACTCCCCGGCCGCTTCAATCGAGCATATAGCAACAGTTTATTGGCAGCAGGGATGGAATGCTGAAGAAGCTACCTTAAGCTCGTGCGCGCACGCATCGCTAGACAACCCAGTCGCCCATCCGGGAAATACATCCGGCCTCACCCTCAACTCAGTGTAAGGGGCCCAAGGATCTGAGATCCCCCGCACACTGCTTTGCCGTACAAATTGCTCAAATGCGGCATCAAACCACTTCGGACGCAGTCATGCTCAAACTCCCCGCCTTCGCCGCTTTAATGGCCATTGCTACCCTTTCCGGCTGCGCCACCTCCCATGTGATGGTGGGACAGGCGCGTCCTCCCATCTCGCCGGACCAAGTACAGATCTACTTGCATCCGCCAGCCAACAAATATGTCGAAATAGCCCTGCTCGATACCTCGAGCAGGGGCGCATTCGCGATTACGGCACAAGGCAAGACCAACGTCGTCATCGAGCGGCTAAAGGCTGAAGCGGCCAAGCTCGGCGCCAATGGAATATTGCTTGAAGGCGTTGGCGACCAGGCCGGCGGATCAGTGGGAACCGGGTTCGGAAGCGCTACCGGAACCGGCCATTCCGCCTTCGGGGTCGGATTCGGCAGCTCCTCGACTGTGTACCACAAGAAGGGCGACGGCCTCGCCATCTACGTGGAGCCGGACCAGGCGGCCACGCGCTAAGCAGTGCAAAACAGCAAGCCACTTTTGGCCCTGCTGCTAACTTACGGTGTAGCAGCCTGTGGAACCTACAACCTGGGCAACGTTCGTCCGCAGGCCAACAAGACTGCCGATCAACAACAGTTAGATACACTGACCTGCAAGGACCAGGCGAGTCTTGCAGTTAACTCTGCCGGGCACCAGACCGCGGATTTCTTTCTGGGTCTGACCGTTGTTGGCGCACCAGTGGCCTACGCAAACGACAAGGCTAGAGCACGAACGGTCTTTGCGGATTGTATGCAGGCACGCGGCTACGCCGTCACCATGCCGGGTAAGAGTGTTCCGCCCACCAGTACCGCGGCGACGAACACTAGGCCTCCTACAGTTCCTAGTTCGGATCAGCTTGCCATCGCGCTTCCAGCCGGTTTTGTCCTGCGATCCGCCCCTGAAACGCTGAAAGCCGTCGGTGCGGTTTTCTATGCTATCAATGGGACGTTGGACATTGGCGTGGCAGTCATTTCGTTGCGGAACGACGGAGTCAGTGACCTGACGGCGTACGCATTGACAAGGAGAGCCAGAGAATCAGACGCGCTGAAGGACGCTACTTGGTCGGAAGTCACTCGTCTCGAAATCGGCGGGCGCAATGCCGCGCAGTTCAGAGTCACGGGAACAACGACCAGCAATATAAAAATCACATATGTGTCAACATTCATTGAGGGGCGCGATCAGATCGTATTCGTTAATGCTTGGACGGGCGCAACCAACGCACTACAGCAGATGGCTGTGCTCGAAAGTCTTGCCGCCGCAGTGTCCGGCATTTCGTAATCCACCCGCCGCCGCACACTGTTTGCAATGCGCCCGTGTGCGGCTCGTAAACTACGTCGTGCGCGCCTTAAGTGAGTTCAATCTTGGCCGACTTCACCTGCGATATGTGCAAAGGCCCCGCCGGCCTGATGGTGCAAGGCAAGACATTCGCTTTTCGGTGCTCGAGGTGCGACGCCCCGGGACCCGGCACAACAGGCCTCAACTTGCTTAAGGATCTTGCAAGCGAGTATGCAAAGCGAGCACAGGCGAAAGCCGCCCTCGTATCGACCTCATGGCACAACGATAGGCTCGCCCTGTCCGAGTCCATCATTGTGAAGCATGCGGCGGAGTTGATCGGTCGCCGCAGGCAACTCACCATCACGTTGAATCACGGTTTTGACGACTCCCGATGGCTACAAGAAGTTGAATGCTTCATCGACCAGGTTATCGAGAAGTCAGGTGGTCACGTGAGAAGCTCGCCGGAACGTTTGCGGGCTGTTAGATGGATGATCGCCAGTGCAACGGCTCAATTTGCCCTGCCAACATTACCGTTATCACTTGATAGGGAAAGCGCAGTCGTCGAAGACGCAGCCTAGCCGAAATGGCCCTTCGCTTTATTCGGCATTGCACGCCTCACAAAACCTCGTGGGACTCGGTGCCGTACGTTCGGGCGTTCGCCGCTCCTTATCGGACCGCGACTTCGATGCGCCCAATCGAACCGCTCGTGCTTACCGCAACCAGCCATACAGACGATCCGCGATTCTGCTCGACGTCGTAGACCTCCCAGCGGTAACTATAACTCTCAAACTGAGTCAAATCCCGGAGGTCCAACGCCGCTGACTTGTCGCGGTCTACTCCATGATCGACGAAGCCCATAAACTTCACCGATTCGATCGGACCTAAGTGACCCAGATCCGCTTCAATCGAATCCCCGGAGGAGTCTCGGTCCGTTCCGGGATCCGGGCCGCCCTCGCTTGGAAACGCGGCTATCAGTTTCTGGAGCATGCTGCGCACTGACGTCTCGGTCGAAGGGACATGCAGGTGACGCTTCTTATTCATCCCAATCTCGGCATCGATCTTGCGTGCGACTACAGCGTACGGCATTACGGTGAGCGGAACGCCCAGGAGGCGCTGCGGCGGCTCAAAATCTAAATTCACCAGCCCCCACACAGACTCGCCGCGTGCTCCGCTGTTATCGGGAGCGAACTTCCACTGCCGAACTGCGCTATCGGAAGCCTTATCCAATCGCGATGAGCCAGTGCTGCGTAGAATCTTAACCTCGTCGACATTCCCCTTCGCATTCACCCGCACCGCCATAGCAATGTGGCCGTGTTCCCGGGCGAAAGCCGCTTTGGACGGGTAGTTCGGAGCGACGTAATGGATAACGGTGAGTGTCAAGGGACCGCCCACCTGACCGATTGGTCCACTAAGGGGTCCGGGCGCTCCGGCAACCGGGAGACTCGGCATCTCGCTCGGGGTCGGTTCTGCCGGTACCTCGATGTGGATATCAGGGATCCGCTGCGGCGAGCTGATTTGAACCTTCGCGAGCTTTGGTTTGAACGTGACCCCTAAGATCGGGCTGCGCGGGCGCGGCGCCCGATCGATGAAGCTGACGAGCATCGGCTCTACCGATGGGACCTCGGTTTTATCGCGCGTGGAGCCGAGTGATATCAGCAAGTAAACGAGCAACACGTGAGCTGCGGCCACGAGAGCAGCCGTACTTGCCCGCGAGAATTTCCAAGACGTATCCACGGGTCGTCTCAGATGAGTTGCGCTACCTACCTAATCCATCTTAGCCCAATCTGGACGCCAAAGTCCATGTCTTCATTAAACCCATGTCTTCATTAAACGTTCATTAAAAACTCATCACGGCCGACTCCAGATAACCTGTGGCGACTTAGCGCCATGCACAGAAGGTTGCAAAGAGTCTTGGATAAGACAATGGGGGGGTCCTCGATGAGTAGTAATCCGCCGTTGTTCAAATTTGTACGCCCCGCCCGCCAAACCTCCGATTGCTTCAGAAAACTAAAGACTTAACGCCGTCATCTAACCGACCACACTCCGAGCGGCCGCGCTAAATCGCAAGGGATCGGCCAATCGGAGGAACGACAATAGTCTCACCGGAAATTGGCCGAAGCCACCCCCATTTTTCCGCCGGCGATACAGCCACAACAGCAGCGCCATCACCGAACCACCCGGCAGAACGAGTTCTATCAGCGCGTACGGCGCGAGCGCCTTAAGCCCCACAATGACAGCCACCGCGCGGCGGCCCCAATCCTTCAAAATCGACATCGAATTTACTGAAAAAATCATTTTGCATCTCTTCGATCTATAGATATAAGACGAATTAGCCCAACCGGCTTCGACATGCGCAGTACAAATTCTCCTCGCCGCGCACAATTAGCCGCCTCACGCAGCCAGCGCAAATTGCAAGATCAAAAGAGACACGCCTGTCGCCACCAGTGCTAGAAGCCCTTCGCCGACCCGCCTCAAAGTCCTAGATTGATTGTTCATGAGATTGCTCCGTCTGAATGTGTAACCCTTGATGGCATCTAGAGTGCCGAAGATGGCCATTTGGCACATCGGTAGGGGACCCCTATCTTCTAGCACGACATACCTATGTCTTAAGACCTGCCAAAATAATCGGGATTGCGAGGCCGCGATGACAAGGTGCAAGACGAAGGCATCGACCGCTAGAATTGCCGAATCGGTCACTGCTCGAGTTGCAGCGCGACACGACACCGGACTAGCTAAGTTGAACTGCCCACCGCCGTCCACAACTGCCTCACCGCCTCCGCATACCTCGGCACATCCACGGGCGGGAGTTCGCGATCATCGTGAGAACCGCTTACTTTGAGTGCGCTTGCCCGACCACGATAGGCGTCAACGACCTTCTGCTGAATCGCCGGCTCAGCCAGCCGATCATCGATTGAAACCACGAACAACGCTGGACTGCGCGCGAGCGCGGCCCAGCGCCGCGCGTCAAGCGCTTTGGGAATGACCTTCCGCACGAACCGCCCCACCCGTGCCGGATCCCGGAGACATCCACGACATTACGTACGATAATTGCCTTCGGTGAACGGGTCGCCGCCAAATACAGTGCACCCAAACCGCCAATGCTCTTACCGTGAACCCAGATTGCCGCACCCGGAAACCGAGTCGCAATGACATCATAAGCTGCGCCGATTCCCGCAAAGTAGCGTGACAAGGTACAGTGGCCACGTGCGCCACCGAAGCCCGGTGTATTTACCGTCGAAATGACGCTGCTTAGTGTTGGCAAATACCGGATCGGATCCAACGTAGCGATCTCCGCTCGACCTCGCGCGCCGAGCAACCGAAGTACGACCAATGCGGGTTGGGCTCCCTGCGGTCCTGATTCTTCCAACCACAGTTCGACGGACCCACTTCCGACCGGCAGCTCTAATCGTTTTTTCGCGCAACTAATGTGTTGTCGGCTTGGCGAAAACAGCAAGCGACCCCACAAGCGATCGCCCCAGAATCTATCGACTCTCGGTAATTCGCTTGGCCGCGCCTTCACCCCTTCAATCTCGCAATTGCCGCCGCAAGATTGACTCTCGCCGCCACCTCATACCGACTATGGAATTCAGGATACCGATAGATCGACTTTCTCTTCAGGAACGTCTCCAATATAGCGCACCGACCCGCCACATAGCGCCGGCGCGGAACCCACCAATATTCGCGCCGCACGTTGCGCTCGAATTCCCGGTAAACCTCTTCAGGCTGTCCGAGTATGGACAGATCGACATCGACCACCAGCGCCGCATCCCCGTTCGGTTCCCGGCCTTGATGCCGAGTCGCCATGATGGCCGCATTCACCCGCTCAATGGCGCCCGACTCTGCTCCGCCTCTCCCCATAATATCAGCCGCCAGCGCGGCGCTCCGCGCCTCATTGTCGGACACCCAAGTTCTATACACGACGTCGTGAAACCACAGTGCCAACTCCACCTCACTTGCGTTGACGGCAAGGTCGCGCGCCTGATCGAATTCCCCGAGACAAGCCTCGAGATGCCCCAGCGTGTGGTAGTGACGCCCCCAGGACGACCAACCCCGAATGACCCTCCCATAGTCTCGCGACGCGCCCTCAAAGCCGCACGCCTTGCAGGTTGCTCGCCAGCGATCGAGACTTGCGAGATTCATGACTGCCTAAGCATCCTCCAAGATCCCCTCTTCCTCACGCGCATCACCCGACTTACCAATCGGCTCGTGATACCACTCCTCATGCGGAGAGAACTGTTTGCACGAAAAACATTGGGTAATGATCCAGTTCCAGCTGCACTCGGGCAGACGCCCCGCGTATCGAAGGATGCCAAATCGTTCCGCATCCACCCAGCTTCTGATCACAAACCCAACGATCGGTCGCCTTCGGCCTCCACCGACACTTCGGACAAAAGATCTCTGCATTGCTCATTGGCGAGCGGCGTTCTTTAAATCAGTTTTCGAACGGGGATGAGCCCTAGTCATATACTTATTTGACGCCCTTCTCGCTCGTCGCCGGCATCCGAAGATGTGGCATGACTCGCTTCTTCAGGGTCTTCACCAACGCGGGTGCCATGTACTCATAGTCGTCAGGAATATCGAGACAAATGACCCGTTGACGCTTCAAGTGTGCGCCAAACTTCACGGATAATTTCTTGCGATGTCCCTTTTCCATGACAAAAATCAAGTCCGCCCACAGGAGCAATTCCGGCGTCACAGGCTCTTGAGCACTAGGATCGAGCCCAGCTGATGCGACCTCAATCCCCGGCAAACCTAAGAATACCTTCTCCGCCGTTGGACTTCGAAGCTGATTGCGGCTGCAGATAAAGAGCATCTTGCGAAGATGGATATCGGCTCCTATGGCGTTACGCCAGCATGCTCTACCAAAAATGCATGTATCAGCTGCCCCAGCTCATTGTGCTTGCTGATCACCATCCAATGATCCTCACCCGGCAGCTGCACAAACTGCGACCCCGCAATCTGTGCGTGAGCAAACTCGCCATGGGCGATCGGCACATTCACATCAGCGGCACCCTGCAAAATGAGCGTCGGACAATGTACGCCCTTCAGTGGCAATTCCGAGATAGCCGCCCACTGCGCAATATCGTTTTCATGACCCGCCGCGCGGCTCGCGGCCGGGACCGTCGAGTTGAAAATCGCCGTTGCGATGGACGTTATCTTTAAGTCAGAAGGATCCTTCGACTGCAAACTTGCCGTGAATGAATCCTTGATGAGCCAAACACTGAAGTCTAAACCCAGTGTCTTCGCGAGCGCCGTTTCAATGAATCCAGGCTCGGCTGGTTTGAGCTGCATGGTGATGGCTTCCTCCAAAACCAGTGCAGTACAGCGTTCAGGATATAGCGCCGCAAACTCGATCGCTGAAGGGCCGCCGCCCGAACCCCCCACCACTGCCACTTTGTCGATTTTCAGTGCATCAAGCAGCGCGGCAAAGGAATCCGCCTGTTCCTTCGGCGTCTTGCCGACCGTGAGCGGCGTGCGCAGGTACCCCGGCCGCGACGGAATGATGTACCTAATGTCCCCATGCTCGGCATTGTCAATCTTGAGCACCTGGTATATTTGGTCATAACCGCCCGGATCCCCGTGAACCATGAGCACCGTCGGCCCGTGACCGATCTCCGCGTACTCGATCCGACCTTTTTCGGTTTGGACCACCATGCTGTCGCGTTCGAGATTGCGCGTTACTTCGGCTCGCCACTGTGAGAACCGGACATAAGCGACAACAGAGATCAGGAGAATAACTGCAACTAAGGCGATGCCAATCCATTTAAGCCAGTTTTTCATTGCCTCTCCCTAGCAATCATCTAGAGACCAACGCATCCAATCGGCAGAGTCTGCGCGAGAAGAAGATCGAAGATGCCATCCATGACGTGCGCTCTCCATGGATTCCACACCGCATTTTAGCCTCCAAGGCCAACCGAAGCGACATTGACGGCAATTCGCACCCCGGCGGGCCTTCTTTGCGTCGTTCCTGCGAATCGCGCTTGTCCAGTACTCCTTATATACAGGGTGTTTGTATCGCTGTTCACCGTCGGTCGAGCCGTTCGGGCGTCCTGCCCTCATCCGTCCGACTCACCCTGCTCCGCTCTCGTACCGGCCGCCACTCCTTCACCACGCAATCCCTCCGTGAATTGAACTGCCCGGATGTCGTCGGCTCCGCCGCTTGCATGAGACTTCCCGGTGAACAGCGACCGGTCATTCACCGGGAATTGCGGATCATTCGCCGAATATCGCGTGAGGATCTGCAGGATCGCGCTCAAGATTCCACCATCGAAGGAAACCTAAGTCTCACCAACGGAGATAATCATGAAGAACCTGAACACCCTCTCTTCCAAACTCACCGCCTTTGCAGCCGCTCTCGCTATGAACGGCTTGATTTTTGGCGCCCTCGGATATCTCTTCGCGCTGCAGTCTCACCCGAACATGTCAGCGGTCGCTTTCGCCAGAGTAGTCGTTGCGCATCAGTGGCTCAGCTAGTCTGACTGCTCAGCCGCAAAGAGGCCATCGATGGTTTTCTCCGTCGGCCGGGCCGTTCGTACGTCCTTGTACTCGCCCGGCACCGGCGGCCCAGAGGCGCGCCGCAAGGCTATCGCATTCTGCTTCGCTTGCGGTCCAGCCCGCACATCCTGTGCGGTCGTTCGAGCGAGTCGCTCTCACCCAGTCCGCCTTCCGGACTCTCCGCCCAGAGCGTTCGATCGGCGGTGCAAAGCCACCGCCAAACGCCCTTTAGGGCGGCCCCGAGTGCGCGAGGGGTGAGGCGCCTAGCGCCGAATAATCCGTTGCTACCGCGTCGCTGCGCAGTCCTGCTTCGCTCGCGGTCCAGCCAATACATCCATGTATGGGCGTTCGCCACGGTGTTGCTCACCCTGTAGCAAGGTGCAATGCCGGCGCGTGTTGGATTGATTCCGGTTGTATCTACTTCTTCTGATATATGTATAGTCTTTCCTACCTACCGTCATTCCGAATCTAGGTTCGGGACATCATCGGCATCGCGCTCCTCCCGCAATGAGCTTTCGCGGCATAAATCGCTCTCGATCCATTCAACTTAGCTCGGGTAGCGATTAGGCTGGTCAATTCCTCGCTTCGGACCAGCGCGCCCTGACTTTCGTCTTATTTCGCGCGCTGTCCGGTTGAATCTGGATACTCCCGCTATTTATTCCACGACCCATGTGCGCTCGGCGCTTTTACGCTGCCGTATACCCGCCCCATCGCTTCGGAATTCCGGAGCGATGAAGGTCCAAACATCTAACTTAGGAGTATTGAAATGAACAATCGCAATCAACAAACCGCCAGAACCACTGCACCCGCTGAAAGCACTGCCCCCACGTACTTGAACGTCTTCACCGTCGAAGAGTACGAGAACAACGGCAAGACCGGCAAGAAGTGGACCAAGATCGGCGCCGCCTTCCCTCATAAAGAAGGCCTCGGCTTCAGCATCGAACTCAAGGCCTTCCCGCTCGATGGCCGGCTGGTAGCTTTACCACCCGATACCGATGAAGGGAACGGCCGTAACGGCAAGTAGGCCTCGTCAGCTTCTTAGGGGCCCTTCGGGGCCCCTTCTTTTTGTCTCGCTCGCAAGGGTGCAGTCCTGAACCGTAGAGATCGTCTCGCGCCTCACAAGTGGATCGCCCGTTTGTTTTCCGGGGCGTGCGAAACAGGAGTTTCGCCCGCAGCGTCCATGGACGGATTCACAGCGTCCCGGAAAAACAAATGCGATCCACACCCGCAACGGCAAGTAGCTCACAGCGTCAACTTCTTAGGGGCCCGCAAGGGCCCCTTCCTTTTGTGGACGCCAACGACTGCCGCGCCACACGACTGTCCACTGGGATAGACTTTAGTCAAACAAACGAGGCGGATCGCGTCTGGCCAGGATTACTGAGGACTACCAATGCCCGTGGTGCCACGAGTACTCATCGCCCTACTAACTCTCAGTTGTCCCGCCGTCACAATGGCGGTCGGCGCACCGCCCGGCACGAGCCCTGCGCAATGGAAACGTGAAGACATCATCGTTTTTCGCGAGCAGTTCCTAGCCGCCGACCGGTCGTTCACCCCCGAAGCGAGAGCAACGGCGGAGGCAAGGCTCTCCCACCTGGAGCGCGCGTCCGAATCGATCGGCCCCTCGGCATTCATCGTCGAGCTCTGTCGCATCGCGGCGCTGGCCGACAACGGACATACACAGTGTTTGCCGACCTGGGTGGGTCGGGATATCTGCGAGCAGGCCACGGCTATCGTCGGAACCAAGTCGCCCGCGTGCCATTTCCAAAATCCGGACCGCGAAGTTCCGGACTTTAAAACCGTGCCAATTGCCTTCTATCCCTTCGGGGAGGAGTACAACGTCATCGGGGTGGGTGCGAAGGACTCGAATCTGCTCGGTTCACGCCTCGTCTCAGTCGAAAACCAATCCATCAAGACCATTCGTGCGAAGCTGCGCACGTTCTCCGGCGGTACGCTTGCCCTGCGGGACCTAAGAGCCGCAACTGTACTCGCAAGTCCTGAGCAACTGCACGCCGCAGGATTGAGCAGCAGAAACGATTCAGTACTGTATGAGTTTGCGACCGCCGGCGGTCGAACCATCAAGCGCAGATTCGCCCTGGCACGACAGCCAGAGAAACCTATGACGTGGCGCGAACTTCCTGCAGCCGATCGGGCCCCTTGGGCGTTTCAAGAACCGGGCAAACCGTTTCGTTACCGCGACGCACCGGAGATCAATGGCTTGGTTGTGCAGCTTCGGCAAAACCTCGATCGGAATAACCAGAAGATGGCTGATTTCCTTCAAGGCGCAGAAACGAAAAGAGAGACTCTCGGCCGTAAGAATGTGGTGCTGGATATGCGCTTCAACGGCGGCGGCAATTTCTGGCTCACTCGCGACTTCTTCGTGCGATGGCCGGCGCGAATACCGGGGCGGTTTTTTGTGTTAACCAGCCGGCAAACGCTCTCCGCTGCGATAGCGACTATCGCGTATCTGAAGCAAGCGGGCACGAATCGCGTGTCTATCATTGGCGAGCCCGTTGGCGATCGGCTGATGTTCTTCTCCGATGGGTTGCCGATTCAACTGCCGCACTCCGGTCGGTTCTTCCTACCCGCAGTCGCCCGCATGGATTATCGAGATGGCTGCCGAGAGTATGATGATTGCATGGAGGCAGTCGCTCAGCCGGGCCGCCCAACCGCAACCACGCTGCTGCCAACACCGACCCCGTTGGAACGCTTACCGATCTCCGTTGCTACTCTCGAGCCCGACGTGCTTGCGCCGTGGACCATCGACTCATGGCTGACGGGTAAGGATCCCATGATGGATGCCGTCACGACTCTCATCGATGGCAATCCGGATAACATATAACGATCCACTCGCTCACGTGCCCCGCTTCTTGCTAACCAAGCTTGACAGGGTACCTATCGCGCTTTCTGCACCCTAAGTGGATCGATGTTTGTTTTCCGGAGCGTGCGAAACAGGAGTTTCGCTCGCAGCGGCCAAGGACGGCTTTACAGCGATCCGGAAAACAAATGCGATCCACACTATTTACGCCGTCCCGAAAAAAAAATAACGATCCACCTCGGCGTCCCGGAAAACCTAGTAACGATCCGTCACCCCGCTTCGCTCTTGACCCGCATAGCGCTGCGATCGAGCTCCTGGTGAACCCCCCGCAACAGCCTGATCCCCTGACGCAGCACCTCCTCCTCGTCCCCAACTACCGCAGATTCCTTCGCCGCCAACGACTGATGGCAG
>Ga0179587_10000097_pt1 | contig 37967 bp, 23 predicted proteins | sample CZODoug2_1_08_16_FD_185932 | JGI IMG/M metagenome (GOLD analysis project Ga0179587, IMG submission 185932) | Vadose zone soil fungal communities from Angelo Coast Range Reserve, California, USA - CZODoug2_1_08_16fungal | ecosystem: Environmental > Terrestrial > Soil > Vadose zone | place: USA...
TTACGCCCTGATCAACGTCAAGACGCCCCTGGAGCGGATTCAGGGTGTGGGTTACGCGCAATTGATGGGGGCCGGCGACTATTCGATGCGCGTGTGGCTCGATCCGGGGAAAGTCGCGCAGCGGGGCATGACCGCAACTGACGTCGTAGGAGCCATTCGCAAGCAGAATGTGCAGGTGGCTGCGGGAGTGATCGGATCCTCTCCCTCGGCCGCCAATGTCCCCTTGCAACTGAGCGTCAATGTTCAGGGGCGCCTGCGGACGGAATCCGAGTTCGGCAGCATCGTCTTGAAGAGTTCCGCCAGCGGCGGGGTAACCTACCTTCGAGACGTGGCACGGGTCGAACTGGGGGCCTCGGAATATGGACTCCGTTCCCTGATCGATGACAAACAAGCCGTCGGTATTTGGGTGTATCAGCAGCCAGGATCCAATTCTCTCAACATCTCCGATTCCGTGCATAAAGTGATGGCGGACCTGAAAGCTGACATGCCGGACGGCCTCGAGTACGTCATTGACTACGATCCCACGCAGTTCGTACGCCTGAGCATCGTTGCGGTGGTTCATACGCTAATCGAAGCCATTGCTCTCGTTGTCATTGTCGTGATCGTTTTCCTACAAACGTGGCGCGCATCGTTGATTCCGCTGCTCGCGGTGCCGGTCTCCATTGTCGGAACGTTTGCACTTCTGCTGGCGTTTGGCTTTTCGGTGAACGCTTTGTCGCTGTTTGGCCTGGTTCTCGCGATCGGTATCGTGGTTGACGATGCCATCGTCGTCGTCGAGAACGTGGAACGCAATCTGGAATCCGGCCTGTCGCCACGGGATGCCACCTATCAAGCAATGCGCGAGGTTAGCGGGCCCATCATTGCCATCGCGTTGACGCTCGTCGCGGTATTTGTTCCGCTTGCTTTCATGTCCGGGGTCACGGGACAGTTTTACAAACAGTTCGCCATGACCATCGCGATCTCCACCGTCATCTCGGCGTTCAACTCACTGACGCTTTCGCCGGCCTTGGCGGCACTGATCCTCCGGCCGGCTACCGCACCAAAGGACAGGCTCACGCGGGTAATGGATCGCATATTCGGCGGGTTTTTCCGACTCTTCAATGAGACGTTTCGGCGCGGCTCGGATTCCTACAGCCATCGCGTCCGAACGATCATCAGCCGCAAAGGACTGATGCTGGGACTTTATGTCTTGCTGATCGCCGCCGCGGCTTGGATCGGCATGGTGGTGCCTCGGGGATTCGTGCCACAGCTGGATAAAGACTATCTGATCAGTTTCGCCCAGCTTCCGACCGGCGCGACCCTTGATCGTTCCGAGGATGTCTTGCGGCAGATGGTCGAGATTGCCAGAAAAGAGCCCGGCGTGAAGTCCACGGTCGGCTTCCCAGGGCTGTCGATTAACGGGTTTACCAATTCATCCAGCGCCGGCATTCTGTTTATTCTGCTGCCTCCTTCCGCGGATCGGCAGAACAAGGAGTTATCTGCAGACGCGATCGCTGCATCGCTTCGAAAGAAATTCGCCGTTATTAAGGGCTCGTACATCGCCGTCTTCCCACCGCCACCCGTATTGGGACTCGGCACTCTCGGCGGATTCAAAATGCAGCTCGAGGATCGCGGATCATTAGGCTACAAGGCGCTAAACGACGCCGTACAGGCGTACATAAAACGTGCCGCGCGGACACCGGAATTGGGGCCGACGTTCTCGAGTTATCAGATCAATGAGCCGCAGTTGAATGTCGATTTGGACCGAGTCAAGGCGGAGCAGCTCGGCGTCTCGGTGGACGATGTGTTCAATACGATGCAAGTGTATCTGGGCTCCTATTACGTCAACGACTTCAACCGATTCGGGCGTGTGTATCAGGTGCGCGTACAGGCGGACGCACCCTTCAGAGCTAACAGCACCGACATTGGCCTTCTCAAGACGCGCAACATCAACGGCGACATGGTGCCGCTCTCGTCACTTGTGACGACCTCCCCGACATTCGGCCCGGAGATGGTGGTTCGCTATAACGGCTATACGGCCGCTGATATCAACAGCGGTCCGGCGCCGGGGTACTCCCAAGGGCAAGCGCAGGCGGCGGCCGCACGCATCGCTGCGGAGGTTCTGCCGAGAGGTATTAAGTTCGAATGGACCGACCTGACCTATCAACAAGAGTTGGCAGGCAACGCTACTTTGATCGTGTTTCCCATCAGTATTCTCATGGTGTTCCTGGTGCTCGCGGCGCTGTACGAGAGCCTGACGCTGCCTCTGGCGGTCATTTTGGTTGTTCCTCTGAGCGTGTTTTCCGCGCTTTTTGGAGTTTGGATAACGAGGGGTGACAACAACATCTTCACGCAAATCGGTTTGATGGTGCTGGTAGGGCTATCGGCCAAGAATGCGATATTGATCGTCGAGTTCGCCCGCGAACTTGAGATGCAAGGTCGCACCATTGTCAGCGCAGCTATCGAAGCCAGTCGTTTGCGCTTGCGCCCGATTTTGATGACCTCCCTTGCGTTCATCATGGGCGTGATTCCATTGGTGCTCTCCTCGGGTGCGGGTGCGGAAATGCGCAATGCCATTGGCATAGCGGTGTTCTTCGGCATGCTCGGGGTCACAATCTTCGGATTGATTCTCACGCCCGTGTTTTATGTGGCGCTGCGCACCGCCGCCGGCAGCAAACGGTTTGTCGACAAACACGGCCATGTGCCGCATTTCCGCGGAGTCGCCGATGCGGCCTCCTCATGAGAATGCCATGAAATCAAAGTTATTCGAAACCATTGCTTCTGCGCTGGCCGTATTGCTCCTGCTGAGCGGATGCTCACTCGCCCCGCACTATGCGAAGCCCGATGTCGCTGCGCCGGATCACTTTAAAGAGGAGCGGGCGCCCGATGATGCGCGTGCAGACGCCGGCTCCGACTACGGAGCCTGGCGACCGGCCCGGCCGTCCGAAGGCATCGAGCGTGGAGAATGGTGGAAGATATTTCATGACAGCCGCCTAGACGACTACGAGCAGCAGGCGCAGCAGAACAATCCAGGTCTGCAGGCGGCCGTCGCCCGTGTGAAGGAATCACGAGCAATGCAACAGACTGCGCGATCTGCGCTGTTTCCTCAGGTGTCTGCAGGCTTCGGTCCGAGCAGAGAAAAGCTCTCCGCGGTCTCGCAGCTGCGTCCCGATGGGGTTCAGATTCCGACTGAGAACGTATGGCGGGCGCAGGCAAGCGCTGGCTATGAAGTCGATCTGTTTGGGCGGGTTGCCGATTCAATCAAGGCCTCCGCCGCCCAGGCTGAGCAGAGCGAGGCATTGTTTCGTTCCGTGCGTCTCGCGCTGCAAGCAGATGTCGCCCAGAGCTATTTCAATCTACGAGAGCTGGACGCAGAGCTCGATGTCTACAATCGTTCGGTGGCGCTTCGTAGCCAGGCGTTGAAGCTCGTGCAGCGGCGATTCGATGAGGGCGAGATCTCCGAATTGGACGTACGTCGAGCGCAGTCCGAGCTAGCGACCGCCCGCTCCGAGGCAATGACAGCTGAGCGCTTGCGAGCGGTGTCAGAACACAGCCTGGCGGTTTTGTTGGGGAAAGTCGTCGCGGAGTTTTCAGTAGAGCATGATCCGCTTGTATCGGTCGACACTCACATCCCGCCGGGCCTGCCATCATCCGTGCTCGAAAGGCGGCCGGACATTGCGGCTGCCGAACGCGCGATGGCGGCGGCAAACGCCCGGATAGGGATAGCCAAATCGGCTTTTTTTCCGGCATTAAACTTAACCGGTACTGCTGGCTTTGAATCCGCCTCGCTCAGTGACCTATTCAAATGGTCTAGCCGAGCCTTTCTTCTGGGACCGTTGGCTGGTACTGCCCTGACGGTACCGCTGTTCGATGGTGGCCGCCGCAAAGGCGATCTTGCACGCGCAAGGGCCGCCTATGAGGTCAATGTTGACGATTACCGTCAGCAGGTATTGGTGGCGTTTCGCGAAGTCGAAGACAGCCTCGCGGATTTACGCATTCTTCAAGACCAAACGGTGACACAGGCGGAGGCAGTCAAAGCATCGACGCGCGCGGCTCAGTTGTCCCGGACCCAGTATCAGGAAGGTGCCGTCAATTTCCTCGACGTCATAGATGCTGACCGTACAGTGCTGCAGGCACAACGCGCTGCGGTACAGCTGGCCGGCGTACAGGCCGTATCAACCGTCAACCTCATTCGCGCCTTGGGTGGGGGCTGGTCGACCGCGCCCTCGCTGGCGAACACAAATGACTAGCAACCGAGAAATCTGTGTCAGCGATAACTATTATCGAGAGATATAGGATTCCGTTATAGATCCCGCTCTTCTAGTCTCGGTGTGCATTCACACGAAATCTGGAGGAGTCATGTCACAGTCCAATTTCCGATACCGTCTATCCCGCGCGCTTCGTTGGAGCGTTCTTCTGCTGGCCAATATCTTTAGAAAGTATGCGGTGGTCCGTTCCGCGCTTCCGGGGATGATCGCGTTAGCGCTGCAAAATGCCCCGGCCATGGGTCAGGAGCAAGCGCGCACTCAGTCGGTCGAGATCTATGGCGGCGAACTGTTCGGCGACAAGCTGACCGACGCGCCGGTGTCGGGCCGCAACCCCCGCCTGAACGACGATGCACTAGCCGGTATTCGTTATAACTATAATTTTACCGACGTGTGGGGCGTCCAGTTATCCAGTGGCTATGGTTGGAGTCGCGCCTCACGCGTACAGAATGGCGAGAACAAGCTCGGACTCACGACCGTCGATCTCGACGCAGTGTGGAACATCACGCCTCAATTCCCACTCGTTGCCTACGTGCTCGCCGGTGCCGGTTACGCCTGGGCCAATTTGGATTCCCCCATCGCGGGAGAGCGCATCGGACGTGCTGTCGTTCTCACCGATAGCAACGGCTTCACGGCCAACGCGGGTATCGGTGTCAAATACTATGTGAGCAACTATCTTTATATAGATGCACTGGCTCGCTATCGCTACCTCGATCGACTCGTCAGCGACTCGAATCACCACTTGAACACGTCCGAGACTACGTTGGGCATCGGTTGGCGCTTTAAGTAGGCGCCGCGATTCCATCCATGCTAGCCGTGTTCTTTTAAAATGCGGTTCACAGTTGCCGCTCCGCAGCCGCTGACCGGATAGAGGCGCGGGCGATCGGGCGAGTCTCCCTTTGCTCGGGGTTGTAGGGCAGCCCGCTTCGCGAGTGGGAGTACGCCGATTGAATCCGCCGCAGTGGCAGCGTTACCATTGACCCGCGAGTCAGCTTCCTCCTTGATGCGATCGACAAACCAGCGTCCCGCCGGGCCCAGGGGGCTGTTGGTCAGATATACCGCGGACATGACTACGGCATGTCCCTCGGGTGGGTCGTCCTCAACCCGGATCTCAACCAGTGCGCCGCTTGCCAGATCTGCCTCCACCATGTGCAACGGCATGATGCCAAATCCGAAACCTGAGCGCAGAAAATGGTGCTTGGCCGCGAGATCGCAAAGACGCCATATTCTCGGCGAGAGCAACCCGAATCTGCCGGCACGCCACAAATTAGAGTGGGCAGCGTGCACCAGCTGAATGTGCTCGCCGAGGACGCTCATTGGAACGGGCGCGCGGTGAGCTGCCAGTGGATGCCGTGGTGAAACCACCTTGATCGCTCTGACGGTGAGCAGCCGCTCGCGGCTGAACTGCGGCGGCGCCGGCGGCAAGGATCCCATGAGGCCGATGGCACAACGCCTGTCGAGTACCGGTTCTGCTACGGCTTCCCACATCTCGACGTGTAGCCTTAGCGGAATCGCGGGGAATTGCACTTGGAAGGCAGCCGCGGCACACGCCAACACCGGTACTGGAAACATCGCGTCAACGACCAGGCTAAGCTCTGTCTCGAGACCACTGGCAAGACCCTTCGCTCGAGCCTTGAAGAGGTCAACCTCCGCAGCGACAGCGCGGGCGCGGGCGAGAAGGGCGTGCCCCTGGTCGGTCAACGTCGGAACACGACCGCCACGCTTGAAAAGCCTTACACCGATCTGCCCTTCCAGATTGGCCAATGTCTGGCTCACCACGGATTGGGCGCGTCTCAGGCGCCGGCCCGCTGCTGAGAAGTTGCCTTCCTCCGCCGCCGCGATGAAGGTCCGTAACTGATCCAGCGAGACGCCATCAAGCATGACTATTCCCCAGTGCTACTCGTGCGGATATCTGCCTTCACCGGCAGACCGCGCTCAAGTACGACCTCGTGCCGGTGTCATACTATGGTCGTACATAGTGACTGTCAAGCCGGTTCGCGACAATGTGGCCTGCCCGGATTCATAACCGACAGTTCGCCATATACAAAGGACGATTCCTGCGCTTAACTAGGCGCCATGCCCTTCGTGAACTCGGAAAATCAAAAGAGCGTCTACGATGTCATCGTGGTCGGCTCGGGGGCCGCTGGCGGCCAGTCGGCCTATACGCTGTCGATGGATGGCGCCAAGGTTCTCATGCTCGAAGCCGGGCGCAATTACTCCCCCGAAGCCGAGACGCCCATGTTTCGTACGCCGGATTTGGCGCCGCTGGGGGGTGTTGGAACACCGGATAAGCCCTTTGGTTTCTTTGACGCCACGGTGGACGGGGGCTGGAACGTTCCCGGTGAGCCTTACGTGCGCGCCAGCGAAGAGGATGCGGGCCGCTTCGAGTGGTGGCGCGCGCGCATGCTGGGTGGGCGCACCAATCACTGGGGGCGCATATCGCTGCGCAACGGTCCCTACGACTTTAAGCCGCATAGCCGCGATGGCCTCGGGTTTGATTGGCCCATCTCTTATGAGGACGTGGCGCCGTATTACGACAAAGTTGAGCTGCTGATCGGCGTCTACGGCAGCAATGAGGGTCTGGAGAACACACCGAATTCCTCTCCCGGTTGCCTGCTGCCGCCGCCGAAGCGCTTGGTCAGTGACTACTTGGTCCAGCAGCGTGCGAAACGCTTAGGGATACCCGCCATACCGGGTCATCGGGCGGTTCTGACCCAGCCGCTTGATTTCGAGCGCTCGCCGGCACGCCTGCATCCGGGCAATTTAAAGGCGCAAAAGATCCTCGCCGCGGATATGCGCAAGCGATCCACCTGCCTGTGGGCGACACCGTGCGGTACAGGCTGCTCCGTGCGCGCCAACTATCAGTCGACCACGGTCCATCTGCCGCCCGCGCTTGCGAGCGGCAATCTCGACATCACCACCGACGCGATGGTGTACGAGGTCACGCTGGGGCGCGACGGCCGGGCCAATGGGGTGAACTTCATCGACCGGACCACCGGAAAGCAGCGCCACGCTGCCGCCCGGGTCGTGATATTGGCGGCGAGCGCTTGCGAGTCGGTGCGCATTCTGCTCAACACCAAGAACGCCCATTTCCCCAATGGACTGGCGAATTCCAGCGGCAAGGTCGGGCGCTACTTGATGGATACGGTGGGCAGCAGCGTGAGTGGCCAGATTCCACTCCTCGAGAACCTGCCACCGCTCAACGAGGACGCCGCAGACGGACATCAACTGTATGTTCCTTGGTGGCTGTATCAAGATCAACACGCCGGCAAGCTCAAGTTCGCTCGCGGCTACCACATTGAATTCGGCGGCGGCAAGCGCATGCCGGGGCACGGGACCGCGTCCGGGCTTGAATCGCTGACAGGCGGCAGTTACGGGGCGAAATTCAAGCAAGACGTTCGCCGCTACTACGGATCCTTCGTCTGGTTCGACGGGCGCGGGGAGATGATCCCCAATGATAATTCCTATTGCGAGATTGATCCGAAGGTCAAGGACAAGTGGGGAATCCCGGTGCTGCGCTTCAACTGGCAGTGGTCGGAGCACGAGTTGGGCCAGGCTGCGCATATGCAGAAAACGTTTGGCGACATCATCGAGGCCATGGGCGGCAAAACGCGCCGCCCGGTGCTAACTGACGGCGCCAAAGCCATCGCTCCCGGCGGATCAATCATTCACGAGGTCGGCGGTACCATCATGGGATCCGATTCCAAAACGTCGGTCACGAACCAGTGGTGCCAGACTTGGGATGTCGATAATCTGTTCGTCACCGACGGTGCCGTGTTCGCCTCGAACGCGGACAAAAATCCGACGCTCACCATCATGGCTTTGGCGTGGCGCGCCTCAGACCACATTCTCGAACGCATGCGGCGCAAGGAGCTGTGATGGATCGGCGTACGACAATCAAGTGGGTGCTCGCCGCCGGTGCTGCGTGGCCGCTGCTCGACAATCATGGCGCGCGAGCCGACTCCGCACCTGCGGCGCACGGCTACGGGACGGATCCCAATCTCACTGCCGATTACAAACCCAGCGAGATATGGCCGCTGACATTGACGGCGCCACAGCGGCTGCTGGCGGGCATCGTGGCGGACATCATTATCCCGGCCGATGAGCAATCACCCAGCGCCACCGCTGTCGGCGTGGTGGAGTTCGTCGATGAGTGGGTGAGTGCGCCGTATCCAGTCCACCAACTGGACCGGACGAAGATTCTCGACGGATTCGCCTGGTTGGACGCCGAGGCTGCGCGCCGCTCCGGCAAGGGATTTTCGCACCTTGCCGCTGCGGAGCAACGCGCCATTTGCGACGACATCTGCGACACCGCGCGCGCGACACCGGCACGAGCTGCGGCGGCGCGTTTCTTCGCGTTCTATCGCAACTTGACGTCCGGCGCCTTCTACTCGACTGCGGCGGGCCGAAAAGACTTGAAATTCATCGGCAACGTGCGGCTGGCGCGCTTCGACGGGCCGCCGCCCGAGCTGCTCAAGGCGCTGGGCCTGGAGTAGGCGAGGCCATTAGGGGTTTTCATGTCAGTCATGCTGGCTGAGTCCATGCGCCGCATCAGCGGGCTGCTGCAATCCGGTCAATACAGCGCAGCGCACTCGCAATTGGAATCCCTGGTGACCGCCAATCCTGATTACGTGGAAGGCCTGCGGCTGTTTGCCGGCACCAAACAAGCCTTGGGCGACCTCGCTCAAGCCGAGTCGCTGCTACGGCGCGCGCTCGAAATCGACCCCACATGGGTTCCTACCCTGACCACCCTTGCGGAGTTATTGCTGGCTGCAGGCCGCAGCGCCGAGGCCGTACCCTTGTTGCAGCGTGCAGTCCAAGGCTCCCCTCGCTACCCTCGGGCCGCATTTCTATTGGTTCGCCACTACCTGGACGCGGGCCAGCCGCAATCGGCGCTCGACATTGCGACACCTTGGTGCAATAGCGGCAAGGTCGATGGCGATTTGTCGGCGCTGCACGTGGCGGCGTACGCCGCTCTGGGTCGCCAGAGCGAAGCGGTGGCGAACTACCGTCGTCTCGTGGCACTCACTCCGGACAACCCCATTGCAACCCATGCCTTGGCGGTCGCGTTGAATGCGGCCAACCAGCCGGAGGAAAGTGAGCGCGTAGTGCGTCAGACGCTGTGCCGCGTCGGACCGACGGCGGCGCTGCACTACACGCATGCTCGCAGCCTGATCACTTTGGAGCGATTCGACCAAGCCGAGCTGGCCTTGCGCGAATGCGTCAGATTGGAGCCGCTCCGCGCCGAGGCGCACGACAGTCTGGCGCAACTCGTTTGGATGCGCACCGGCAATATCAGCGAGGCGACGCGCGTTCTGGATCAGGCACTCGAACAAAACGAGCATGACGATGCACTGTGGGCCACAAAAGCCGCTCTACTGCAGGGAGCCGGTGATGCGCGCGGTGCTTATGCGTGTCTCGCCAAACGCGTCGCACGACCCCAGCCCCCGCCCGCGTTGCTCATCCGCGCGGGACTGGCGGCGCTGGAGTTTGAGCCCGTCACCGCCCTGACACTCGCGGAACAGGCCATGCGGGCGCAGCCCAACAACCCGACGGCTCGCAAACTCCTCTGCGCCGCGTATCTGGGCGTGGGGGACGGAGCCAAAGCGATGGCCGAGTGCGCAACCCTTCTCAAGGCTACTCCCGACGATCAATACCTCATTGCCATGCAAACTACCGCGCTGCGGCTATTGAACGATCCCCGCTACGAGGCGGCCTGCGACTACGACAAAATGGTGCTGTCGCAGTGCCTCGAGACCCCTCCGGGGTGGTCTGATCTCACCAGCTTCCTGACAGAACTCACCTCGCGCTTGAACGCCCTCCACAATCCGCACGGCCATCGACTCCTCTACCAATCGTTGCGCCAGGGCACCGAGACCACTCAAGATCTTTCGCGCAGTCAGGATCCCGTCATTCAGGCGCTCTTTCACGCCTTTGCCGCACCGATCGCGCGCTACCGTGATCACATCGGCCAAGGGGAAGATGCCCTGCGGCGCCGCAATCGCGGCGCTTCACGATACAACGGCAGCTGGTCGGTACGTCTGCACCGCGCCGGCTATCACACAAGCCACGTGCATCCTCGGGGATGGATATCCTCGGCTTGCTATATTCAGCTGCCCGATAGCATGAGAGCGGGACACACGGCCGAAGGGATTCTCAGCTTTGGCGCTCCGGGTATGGTTACGACGCCGTCGCTGGACGCCGAGTTGTCGCTTCGTCCCGAAGTTGGCCTGCTGGTGCTTTTTCCGTCGTATTTCTGGCACGGCACCCTGCCATTTCTCAGCGAACAGCCGCGCCTCACCGTCGCGTTCGACGTCGTGCCAGAGCGAGGTTAAAATACCCAACCGCGGCGCGGTCGATAGCACCGCAGGCCAGCCTTGGGCTGAACTGCTGATCCTTTCTGCGGTCTATTGCGATAGTACCGGCAACTTGGAGTGCCATGAACATGCAACACAGCAAACGAATCTTGACCTCTGCAGTTGTCAGCGGACTTCTCGCCCTGGCAGCGCTATCGGTAGCGAATGCCGCGAACGATGGACCCGCCGATGGGCCGGTCCTCGCGGGGACCTGGGAGCACCGCCACGCGAGTTTTCACTACGACGGGATCACCTCGCTGTACAGCTGCGCCGGGCTGGAAACCAATATCCGTGCACTGCTGCAGCATCTGGGGGCGCGCAAGGATCTCACCGTCCGGGCTTACGGATGCCTTGGCGGGTACAACCAGCCGGGCCGCACCGCCATTGTCGACGTCGATTTCTACTCGCTCGCTCCGAGCGCTGATGCCGGTGCCGCGAACAGCGTGCAGGCACGTTGGACGCCCGTGACGGTGAGTGCGAATCGCCCCAATTCCATACGCGACGGCGATTGCGAGCTCATTTATGAGATGAAGGACATTCTCTCGAAGAACTTCAGTCTGCGCGATCTGAAGTACCGCACCGACTGCAGGCCTGGCGAGGTGAACATCAACGATTTTTCGGTTAAAGCCGAGATTCTCAAGCCGCTACCCGCTACCGTGGCCGCTGCGGCGCAACGCTAACGAGGCGAGAAGCGCCGTAGACGGCGGCGTACAGGCCCTTTTTACTGCGTTCTGGTTGCCTGCACGAGCAGTTCTACCGAAGGCGCCACCATAAGGAGAAGGACTGCCTGTGGCTTTCCGGAGGCTTTCAGAAATTCGATATTTCGCTGCCGCAAATCTGGGCTGACGAGACGATTGTCGTGGAGATTGTCCAAGGCCTGCAAGCCGATCTCTGCAACCCGGGACAAGCTGCGCGACACTGGGGCCAACTCTTGTGTCAGGTACGAGCGCGCCAGCAAGGGTTGCAGCTTCGCATCGTTGTCCCGCCACAGCATCAGCCATTGTCGAGCCTGCTGCCACTCCTGAGGGTTTGCTTTTCCTGAAACGATTCGCTGCGAAATTTCGTTGAATTCACGTGCGGTATCGCTTTCCGGCGGCACGGCATCGTCCAGATGGTTGAGCGGCGTAAAGTCGGTGAAGGTACGCAGTTGCTGACGCTCATACAATCTGGGAGGTTGTACTACCGCCGCAAGGACCTTCAACGGCACTGGATCCGGATCGCCGCTCATGCGCTGTAACATTTCATCGGTGATGAGACGGTGGCGCAGACCGTAGTAACCGAGTTTCTGCGATACGATCGCGAGTCTCTGGTACATCCAGTCGACATCCTGCACCTGTTGAGGCGACCACAAGCGCTCGGCGATTGCGGCAGTCCGCGGCCATATCCGATTGTCGATGTTTTCATCGGAAACAATATCTGTCCACATGGCCGCCTCGCCACCAAGCACCCGGTCCTTCTGATCCGGTGCAAGCGTGGCTGCGGCGTCCCCTAAGGGGTCGACCCGGTAATGCTCCGCCGCCGACTGGTTCAAGTCGATGTAGTAGCCAGCCGAGAGCACGCCGCGATAACCGCTTCGTGCGGCTTCTGCCAGCGAGTTTTGCCCGCGCCAGGATTGAATGACAACATCTTTGGGGGTGCCGGACTGCAATACTTCGTCCCATCCTTCCATGATTTTCTTGTGGCCGGCGACGATCTTCTGGATCCTGGCTGTGAAAAGCGCCTGCAGGGCCCCACCGTCTTTAATCGCATGCGCTCGCATGAATTCCTGAATGCGCGGGTTGGTCTCCCACTGCTTGACGTCGCACTCATCTCCTCCTGTGTGAAAGTAGGCATCGGGGAAGAGGCCAGCCATCTCGCCGATAAACCCAGCGAGAAATTTGTACGTGCTTTCGCGTGTCGGATCCATTGCCGAACTTTGGGAGGGATCTTGACCGCCGGCCAAGTCGGGGTAGCCCAGAAACCACGATGTCGTATGGCAAGGCATATCAAGCTCTGGAACCACGCGGATACCACGGTCGCGCGCGTACGCGATGATCTGCCGGACTTCGTCCTGGGAGTAATAAAAGCCGCCGGAGCCCTTTTCCTGCAAGCGCGGAAATTTCTTGCTTTCCACGTGGAAGCCCTGATTGTCCGCAAAACGCCAATGCAAGACATTCAGTTTGACTGCCTCCATGCCGTCCAGATTTCGCTTAACGGTGGCAATGGATACAAAACGATGTCCTGAGTCGATCAGAAGTCCGCGCCAAGGGAATCGTGGCTTGTCGTCAATGGTAACGACGGGAACGCTGAAGCCTCGCGTAGTGATTCTTACCAGTTGGAGAAAAGTTTGGAGTCCGCGAATCACGCCTAGCGGATTTGGCGCTGTCAACCGAACATCGGTTGTTGAGATCTCGAGGTGGTAAGACTCATCCTCGCCTAATTGCTGGACCGCGGCACTCGGTCCCGACGTTTGAACTGCGAAGTGCGGTAAGTTGCGGTTTGCTTCGCGCCGGAGCGGGATACCCGTTTCCCGCGAAAGCGTATCCAGGAAGCGCTGCTGTGCGCGTTCCAGGCGAGCGTCCTGATAGGCTTTCAGTGCAAGACCAAAACCGCCATCGATCAGGAATTCACCTTCACCCTGCATAACCTGTGCGGGCAGAGGCATGATCGCGATCAAGCTTTTCTCTTGTGCGCGAAGATTGCCGGAAAGGCTCAGCGTGCAAGCGGCAAGGACGAGAAAGCCTATAAATCCTGCTACATGAGAATTTCCCACGATGGAATTTCCTGCCTACCGCGTTGCGCGGCAGCTTCAATCGATCGGGCAGGGCTGATCGGCGCGATGCGCTCGCGCCGGCTCACTTTGCCCGTGCCGGCGTCGTGAGAAAACCCCTCGCGCCGGTTGGCGCGAGGGGGTGCAACGTCAGAACTTGTACTTCAACTCGATGCTGCCCTCGCGGCCCAGGATCGACCGCCCGAAGTTGACACCGTTCTGGGCGGTGTTTCCGCCGAAACGGGCGTTGCCCTCGGTGAGGCCGATCTGATTGGTCAGGTTCGTGCCCTGCAGACGAATTTCCCAGTTGTCGCCGTACTCGGCGACGATGCCGGCGGCCAGGTCGTAGTAGGTGCCCAAGGGGTTCAGGCCGGTGTTGTCCTGAAAGTGGTGACCGACGTGTTCGTAGGTCACGTACTCGGTCACCGAGCCCCAGGAGAAGATCTGCACGTCACTCGGCGTCACGCGAATCTGGAAGTCCGGCAAGCGAGCGAGCGGTTGACCATTGATGGAGCCGCAGCGGGTTACCAGGTTGATGTCCTGGTAGAAGAAGCAACCCTGGAAATCCTTGTAGTGGGCCCTCTCGTACTCGGCATTAACAGCGATCTTGAAGTCCCTGACCGCCTGGATGTCGAAACTCGCGAACGGATTCACGCTGCCGACGATCCGCCCGCCCCGCGACGTGGAGCCGTAAGTCGAATTCGGAGCGAGTGGGACATGGTTCGTATCGATGGGCTGATACGCCAGGCCCTTGAATTCCTTGTCGTAAATCGCCGCGTCGATGTACATATAACGATTCTGGACCTTGAAACCGGCTTCGTAATTCCGCACCGTGCTGAGAGGCGCATTCGCGGGACAGCCGTTCGAGCCGTTGTACACGTTGCAGCGGACTGCGTCGAAGTTGTCGAAGAACACGCCGTCGTTGACGCGCACATAGGCGCTCATATGGTCACTGAACTCGTAATTGGCGCCCACCGAGAACGTCGGCATGGTGTTGTGCTCATGGCCGTGGGAGTACGTACCGTTGGGCAATTCAACCGCGTTGTTATACAAATCGAACTGTGACCCCAGCGCTTTCGGCGATAGATTGGTTGTCTGTTGGTCCAGGTCGATATGTTCTAGGCGAACCGAGGCATCGAACAACCAATTGTTCAATTTCCATGAGTCCGAAAGATAGACGGCAACATTGGTGGCCTTGCCCTGCTCGAGGATTTGGTAACCCCCATTTTCATTCACAATGCCTTGGGGACTGGTCACGTTGTAGATATTTCCGCCGGCGACGCCCTGCAATATGATGGGGCTCGCATTCGGCACGTTGTTAATCAGCACATGCGAGTCCAACGACCACGCGTCGTTGTCCGTGTAATGGGCTGCATACAGACCCAAGGTCAATGTGTTGCCGTCGAAGAGTTCCTTGGCCACGCGGAATTCATCCGTGACATTCGTGAGCTTCTTGCGGACCTGCCATACCTGCTCGGTGATCACGCTCGTGTTGAGCGGGACGGCTCCGCCATTGAGGTAATGCGCTTGGACCTGCGCCGGCGTCAAGATGCCCGTGATCGACGACAGCCCGGCGATGAAAGCCCCCAGGGTCACGGGATTGCCGTCGTTCACCAGCGCATTCGTGGGGATGTAGCCGCCATCGAAGAGGAAGGTGTTGTAGATCCTCCAGCCGCCGTCGAGCTTGAGGTCGAGGTTCGACCCAAAGTATTGCAGTTGGGCGCCGCGGCCGTTGCTGATATCGTCATTCCAGAAGCCGCCGCCCGGGCTCGGAATCTGGAAGTTCTCCAGCTGCTTGCTGTTGTAAGTGTGGTTGCGCTGATCGAAGCCGGGAAAAGCCTGCGCCTTGCCGTTCACGACGATATAGGGGAAGTCGGCGTACCACTGATTCTTGTCGCTCAGGTTGCGATACCAGAACATCACCGAGCCGCCATCCAGATCGTGCTTCAAGGTGGCCGTCACCTGTCCGCCGATGTCGGACGGATACTGCGGGTCACGCACGCCGTCGGACACGCGGTAGAAGCCGCCAAGGCTGCCATACCATCCGTCGATGATCTTGCCGCTGATGAATGCGTCGACCCGCTCCGAACCCTCGGACCCGTAGGTAAACCCGACCGAGCCGGTGGTCTTGTCCGAGCCGGTTCTCAGGATGAAGTTCGCCGCGGCGCCCGCCTGACCGGAGCTGAAAATTGCGCTCGGTCCGCCCTGTACGATCTCGACACGCTCGACGGTGTCGTCGAAGCGCAGCAGCGAGCTTGAATCCATGAAGGATAAGGCTGCGGAACCGTACAGGGGCGAGCCCTGGATCATGGTCGTAAAATACGGGGAATCGCCGCCGCCGTTGGGAAAGCCGGCCACGTCGATGTTGACGCCGGTTTGACCGCCGGATGCTTCCGGCCAAATGCCCGGGGAGTTCTTGAAGATGTCCGCCACGCTCGCGGGGTTCGAGTTTTTGATCTCGTCGAGGGACAACGACACGATGTTGTAGCTGGCGTCCAGCTTCCTGACACCCTGGGCTGAGGCGGTTACGACGATTTCATCCAGCGCCGCAGTTTCGGACGCCGGCGCGGCTGCGGCCGGAGTCTGCGCATAGGCGGTGCCGCCGGCGCAGTAGAGAATTCCGGCCACCGCGGCGGCAACGGTACCGAAGGCCGGTGAAATGGTTGCGCGTGGTCGCGCCAACGGCGCGCTCCGGCGTAGTCTGCTGTTGCTTTTTTTACTCATTGCTCGTACTCCACTAATAAGCCAATTGATGCCGCAAGCGCGACGCTGATCCGAAAATGTACTGTTTACAAAATTGATCAGTCGTTCAGCGACTCCGGATATCGAACACTCGAAAAGTTGTCAAAATGCGCACCGAGCAAGCTGTTGACGGTGCTGCAAGTAATTGAAGAGCAAGGATTTGGCCTTGCCCATCCACTCTCTCGCCAATTTGCCTGCCTGGCCGCCGATTTCATCGGCGTGGCCTTCATATCGGAAAAAATAGGCAAATTGGAGCGTTTGGACGTGTGCGCGCCGATCTTATGATCTGGGCACGACCACGCGAAATCCGTGATGGACCGTTTTGTAGGAAAATTTGCAATCCACCCCCTAGGGTCCGCCTCATCCTTCTGCACCTACGAAAGCGTGCAAAACGACTGCCGACCAAGCAGTGACCAACGGTGCCGGCTGCTTAAGCGCCAAGTCTTATCGTCGGTCTACGCGGTGGACTGTAATGCGAATGTCGTGCGATATCAAGCTATGAGGCTAATTCGCAACACGCGGCGAGCTGGGGTCGGGTATCGCCAAGTAAACCGTGCTCCATAATTGTGCAGCGTTGGACTCATCGGCATCAGCAGCTTTGGCTCCGAAGGGCGCAATTTGGAAGCGACCTGAAGCAAAAGTCCACGACCAGAGCTCCGAATTGCGCAGCGTGTGTGCCGCGCGGATGGCGCTCCAAAGTTGCATTTCCGCGCCGCGCAAAAGTTGTTTCACAGATGAAGACAGATCGTCACGTCGCAGTTGTCGCTGCAGTCCCGCCGCCAGGACGGCTTGCTGCCACGACCAGATCACGGTGCCGTGGTAGGCGCTGCTCGTGAGCTGAGCTTGGATCGCAGGCGCCGCATACACGGGATTCGCGACCACGACACCCACCTCGGTCAGCAGCCCGGCCGGGAACGGCCGCATGATCGCCGTCAGCGCTTGTCGCAGCGCCGCCGGACTCGGATCGCCAAACAACAGTTCGAAGCCCTCGTCAGAGTGAATGATGGGAATGCTATTCGCAGCGGCACTGAGCGACAGGGCATGGAAGCGCACGGGTGAGTTGCCTACAGAGCGCAGTGCTGCGTCGCCAGAAATGTTCAGATCAGCAGCATAGCGCGCGATGTCCTCTCGGGCAGTCGCGCTCGGTACGGTGACATCGAATAGCGATCCGGCCTTATCGCGCCAGATTCTCGCCATCGACTCGGCACGCGAGAAGATGCCACGGTCAGCCGTATTCAAGTATGGGTCGAGCAGTCCGCTCGCGAAAAAACGCCGGGCTGCTTCGATTGCCGCCGGAACGAACACCGCGTTCACATCGTAAGGGAAACGCCCGCCGCCCAACCCGTCGTTGCTGTCCCGCCATTGACCGGCGCTGAAACCGGGTTTCAACGACATCAGATTCTGCGCCCGCGGATCATCCGCAAACTTTCCGGCGCCTTGCAGCACGAATCTCAAATTGCTGACCAGATCGGCGCCGAACGTTCGCGGTGGCTCACCGTAGCGGCTGTCCATGTGCGCCAAAAATTCCCGCGCCTGCGACCGGCCGCGCTCGTCGTGGAGCAACCATTCAGCAGCGACCGGAGCCAGCATGAAGCTGCCGTCGATCATGTTGTAATTAAAGGTCGGCGCGTCTGACTTGACGCCGGAGGCGCGCAAGTGATCGAGAATGGCGAACTCGCCGATGTCCTCCTCGTGCGCGACCTCGCCTTGCGGCGACAGACGAGTCAACACCGCACCCAGTCCGGCTTGTATCGCTCGAGGCGTGAGGACGGGCATCAGCAAGCGCACCGACATCAGAGTATCGCGGCCGAAATAGGTATTGAAGCGCCAGGAGCCGGCGGTAAACTTTTCCCGGTAGCTTAAGAAGTTGAGCGCATTGCGCGACGCGGCGTCAGGTTTGGCCGAGGCGTTGAGCAAATCCGCACCGGACAGAGGCGTCATCGGAACTTCACCACTCACCGCGGTGATCTTGAATCCAATGAAGCCCTTGGCACCCGGCGCGAGGTGACCGGCCCGAAGCTCGCCTTGTGCGACCTCGACGCTGAGGCGATATCCGGCGGCGCCGTCGAGACGATCGCGTGCCCAGGTGATGGTCCTGCCTTCGATGGTCGGGTTGGTCGCGACTTCAGCGGGAAATGTCCCCAAAGCCTGGTAGTCCCGCAACACCCGGACGCTGGATAAAACCGCCTGTTTGATGGACAGGTCGGAAGGTCCGCTCAACCTGGCCTCAGCCGTCATGCCGTACAGCGGCCGTCCGCGCGCATCCTTGGTGGTAATCGGCTGCGGCCGTCCGATCAATTCCCAACGCGCCGGCGTGCTGTGCGAGAACCAGAGGCCGACGCCGCTGTTGCCGGCAGGAAAAGCGACCAAAATGCGGGGATCTGATCCCGAGCGCAGCAACAAATGTGCGGCGACCGGGCCGTCGCGCAAAAAGCTGTTGAGATTGAGCCCTTCATCGACATCGAACGACAGGCGCTGCTGGGACGCGGGTTCAGCCACACCGGGCAGCGGCGCCACCGCCAACGCGACACCCATCAACAGCCCTAGGCGCCCGAGGCGCGGGAAAAACGGCTTGCTCATTCAGCTTCCTCGATAGAAATCAGCTCAGAGGACAGGGGTAATTCGAGAGTGACCTCGACGCCCGCCTGCATCAGCACCTGACCAGTCAGCACACGATTTGCGGCCGCGCCCCGATCCTCAAACTTCAGCCGGTAGCGGCTTGCCGGCTCGAGGCCGAGCAAGCGAAAGGTGTGCGTGGGTTGATCGGTCGCCGCGCCGCGGAACGCGTACAGCACGCCGCGCCGCAGCCTGGGTGAATAGTATTCCATACCGTCCCAATTTACGCCGTCGGGGCGCTGTGCCACGTGATACATATCGGCCTCGCGGATCAGCGGACGCAGTGACGATTTGTAAAGCGCGAACTGCCGCTGCGCTTCGGTGCGCTGCGCCGGACTCCATTGGCCCGTATCCTGCATCAGGGAAAACCACCCGAGCATGCCGCTGCGCAGCGCATAGCGAAAATTCTCGATCTTCGGCGCGGGCCAGTTCGCCACGTAGCTTTCCAGCATCGCCGGCGGCAGCACGTAGCTGGCATCGTAGAAAGCGCGGCGGTTGGCGAGCGGATCATAGGTATCGGTGACGGAAAAATAGTCGCCATGCGCGGCACTGCCAAAATCCACCATGCGACCGCCGTCGTTGCACACTTCCAGCAATAGCGTCGGATGATGCGCACGCAGCTGCTCGTAGATATCGTAGTAGGCGCGGGTTGCGTGATCGCTGACGTCGGTCGAGTTGGATCCCTCCACCCACAAGTATCCTGAATCCTCATAGATCTTGAGGCTTGCGGGCTCCGGCGCAGCGGCGGGGTGACTGCTTCGGGAACTGCCCTGTGCCACCAAGTAGCCGTCATGTTCGAGCATGTCGAGGTGATAGTCGCTGACGATGCGTTCGAGTTCGCGTGCCGCCCACGCCTTGGCGGCGGGGACGCCGAGATCGATCGTTATGCCCTTGAAGGGCTCGCTGTGCTTCCAGTGGGCGGGCGGGTCGGCGATCAGCCAGTCACGCACCGTGGGCTCGTCAACATTGAGTGCGCCAGGCTCATGAGACGCGCCGGCCTGCGTCCAGTCGATCCACAGGCCAAACTTCAATCCGTGCCGATGGGCAAAATCGGCGACAAAGGCAAGGCCGTGCGGAAACTTTTTAGGATCCGGCTGCCAGTCGCCCACGCCGCGAAACCAACCCGCATCCAGATGGAACATTTCCAGCCCGAGCTGCGCCGATTCGGTGATCATGCGACGTGCCAGCGCTTCATCCACCGCCATGCCGCTGCCCCAGCTGTTATTGACCATCAGGGGGTAGGACGGATCGCTCAGCGATTGCGGATTGTTGAGCACGGCTCGCACCCAGTGCCGCAGAATATTGCCGGCGCCATCCGGCCCACCGGCGAAGGCCCCCAGGAATATCGCCGGCGTTTCGAAAGTGCCGCCGGGCGGCAGGTGAGTGCGGTAGGGGCCTGCTCCGGGATCAAGACCCGCCTCACCGCGCAGCGACGCACCGCTGCGTTCAAGGGTGATGCGGGTAAGTCCACTGAACTCGATGCCGACATACCAGCCGCGCCGATCGCCGCCGCTCTCATGGACCAGCAAGTACGGAATCATTTCTCGCGGCTGGTTGGGCAGGGGGCGGGCGTAGGTGCTGGAGGAGCCCTGCCACGTATCGCCGTCCTGCAGCGCATCCAGATGCGTGCCCGCAGGGGAGGGCGTGTCGGCGCCCTTTTCCACCCAGAACCGTTCCAGCGAGGACTTGGGATCGATCTGCCAATCAAAACGAAAGCTGGGTTGCAGCGGCAACCATACCGGTTCGCGGCTCAAGTTTTCAATCGACAGGGTGTGCTCGAGCGGGCCGCTGTGAGCACGCGCACGCCACCGCCACACAGCTTTCAGTCGCGGCGAATCGGCGAGATACACCAATTGAATCAGTTTTGATTCGAAGCGGCTTGCAGCGCGATCCAGGCGCCACATCACGGGGTGCACCACACCGTGAATTTCGATCTGCACGGGCAGTGACTCCTCTGCCCGATTTTTCCACAGCGTCGCGCTGCGCAATGTCAGCGTGGTCAGCCGCGGAGCATGTTCGCCGGCTTCGACCGCAATCCCCGTTTCGGCGCTCGCCAACACACCTCGAAGAGTTCGTGAGTCCTCAGCGCGCACCTCGCTCATTGCGCCGGAGCCGATACCGATCGCCATCGCACAACTCAGGATGTGGCATGCGAACTGCCGGCTGAGGAAGCTTTGCATTGGACGCTTGCGAGATCAGACTGATATTGGCGGATGATCATGGCACACTTCGGACGATTGTTGGGGAGATCGAAATTCAAAGGGCTGCTGCGACAGTGACCGTGCTCGCCATGCGGAAATCCGCTTTAGCTTGCCTGCTTGCGTGGCTGGGTCTGCTCCTGTCGGCATCCGCCGCGCGAGCCGCGGCACCGGGTTTCGACCTCGAACCCGAACGCGAGGTGCTGGTGCGCCTCCTGCACGGCAGGGCCTCGCAGTTTGAGTTGGGCGCCATTGCGGAGAACGACGGCCACGAGCGCTTTCGCATCGCGGCCGCGAACGGACGCATCAAGGTCGACGGCAGCACACCGAGCGCCGTGCTCTTCGGCGTGAACTGGTATTTGAAATACGTCGCGCGCGTGCAGGTTTCCACCAATGGAAATCGGCTCGGCGCAGCGGGCAGATTTCCCCTGCCGGCCGCCATCATCGAGAAGGAAACGCCGTACGCCTACCGCTATGCATTGAATGAGAACATCGATGGCTACACGGCGCCCTATTGGAGTTGGGCGCGCTGGGAGCATGAGATTGACTTGCTGGCGTTGTCGGGGATCAACACGATGATCGTCGAGCGCGGCATGGATGCGGTGCTGTACCGGACTTTTCGCGACGTCGGATACTCGGACGGCGAAATCCGCGGCTGGATCACTCAGCCTGCGCATCAGAATTGGCAGCTGATGGGCAACTTGTGCTGTTTCAACGGCCCGATCGGCAACTCGCTGCTGCACAAGCGCGTGTCGTCGGCACAGCGAATCATTGCGCGTCTGCGCGAGCTTGGAATGACGCCCGTGCTTCCCGGCTTCTACGGCATCGTACCGGCCGATTTTCAAAAGAAATTCCCGGACGCCCATGTAATCCCGCAGGGCGAATGGGCCGGCTTCACCAGACCCGGCTGGCTCGACCCGCGCGATCCGATGTTCGCGAAGCTCGCGGCCGCCTTTTACCGCAATCAGCGTGAGCTGTTCGGCGATAGCAGCATCTACGACATGGAGGTGTTCCAGGAAGGCGGCAGTTCAGGCGATGTGTCCGTGCCTGAAGGCGCACGCGATGTGCAGAACGCGCTTTCGGCGGCGCACCCGGGCGCGTACTGGATGATGCTCGCGTGGCAAGGGAACCCACGCCAGGACTTGCTCGGCGGCGTCGATCGCCGGCATTTGTTCATCATCGATATCGATCACGATCGCGTGCCGCGCGACGATCGACAAAAGGATTTTCGCGGCGCGCCGTTTCTGTTCGGCGGCATCTGGGAATTCGGCGGGCGCACGACCATGGGTGCGAACATCGGCAATATCACCGAACGCTTGCAGCGTCTGGGCCGCGCCAACGGCAACATGGCAGGCACCGCCGTTTTTTCGGAAGGAATGGACAATAATCCGTTCGCCTTCGACTTGTTCACCGAGATGGCATGGCGCCGCGAGCCGGTCGATACCACGGAGTGGACCGGCGACTATGTGCGCCGCCGATATGGAGCCGCCGATTTGCACGCGCTGGCGGCGTGGAAGGTTCTGCTGAACACCGCATACGGAATCCGCATCGATGAGGTGAATTTCAACAGCGAACGTGATGCCGCACAGGAATCGCTGTTCAACGCACAACCCAGCCTCACGGCAGACCGCGCGTCGAATTGGTCGCCGCAAGCAATGCGCTACGACGCGGAAGTCTTCAAGCGCGCGCTTCCCGAAATGTTAAAGGTCGCGCCGGCATTGCGGGCGAGCGAGACCTATCAGTACGATCTGGTGGACATCGCGCGCCAGACGTTGGCCAACGAGAGCCGTGTGTTGTTGCCGCAGATCAAGATTGCCTACGACGGCAGGAATCGGCCGCGCTTCGAGGCCTTGACCACACGTTGGCTGCGTCTGATGAGTATGCAGGATCAACTGCTCGCCACCAACCGCTTCTTTCTCGTCGGTGCCTGGCTTGCCGATGTTCGGCCCTGGGCGTCTAACCTTACGGAGTTCGCCAGTCTCGAGTATGACGCGCGCTCGATCTTGACGACCTGGGGTGACCGGAAAGCCAGCGAGGAGGGCGATCTGCATGACTATGGCAACAAGGATTGGGCCGGCTTGACGCGTGACTACTATCGTGCGCGCTGGCAGACTTATTTCGAGTCACTCGATGCCGAATTGCGTTCGGGCAGTCCCGCCGTCCGGATCGACTGGTACGCGCTGGGTGATGCTTGGAATCACGGTATTCAGCGCTATTCCAGCCGGCCGCATGGCGACGCATACGCGATCGCCGCGCGGATAGCGATGGACATCAGCGGAACAGCCGCGGAACCAAATCGTTGAGGCCTCGGCGCCAGGTTTGCCACTCGTGCGCCGTTCCAGCCGATTCGAAGTACACGACGCGCACACCGGCGTCCTTTAAGGACTGAACGGCTGCACCGATGCCGGTGCGAAACAGTTCGGGTTCGGCGGTCCCCACGCCGAGCCACAAAAGTCTGACGCGGCTGTTGAACTCGGATGGGTTCGAGAAGGCCCCGTCGTAGGCTGTCTTGGTATTGAAAGGGGAGTGCTGCGGGCTGCCCAGTGTCTGCTTGGAGTTCAGATCCGGATAAATCGGGCCGCTGAGCGAGCCGATATAGGCGAACAAGTCCAGATGATGGAGGGCGATAAAAAGAGTCTGCATACCGCCCATCGACAATCCCGCCATCGCTCGATGTTCGCGGTCGGGGATGGTGCGGTAGGACGCATCGATCGTCGGTATGAGATCACGCACGACCAGGTCCTCGAATTTGCCGAAGGCAGCTTTGACCTCGACAGCGGGAGTGCCCGCTCCCAGCTTCAAGGGCGGGGCCGCGACGCGCTCGGCATAACCGCGCTCCATGACGACGATCATGGGCTTCGCTTTACCTGCGGCGATGAGATTGTCGAGAATGAGCTGGGCCTTGCCCTGGCGTGTCCAACCGGTTTCGTCTTCGCCCGATCCGTGCTGCAGGATCAGCACTGGGTAGCGGGCTTTCAGGTCTTTATCATAGGCGGGTGGCGTGTACACCATCGCGTGCCGCCACCCTCCGGTACTTTTTGAAAAGTAGCGCTTTTCGCGCACGTCGCCATGCGGAACATCGGTGATGGCATAATAATCCGCGCCGGATTCCGGCACTTCGACCCCACTAGTCTCTTTGCCGTATCCGAAGAAAGTTTCGCTCGACGGATCATTGACCGCGACGCCGTCGAGCACGAACCAGTAATAGTGAAATCCCGGAACGGCGGCAGGAATCGTCACGCTCCACGTGCCATCGGCACCTTTCGTCATCGGAAACGGGCCCGGGCCGAGTCCATCACCGCCCGCGACTTGAACGCTGTGGGCGTCCGGGGCTCTGAGCGTGAAGGTGAGGCCGCGCTCTGAGATGCTCGGAGTGGGCGCACCGAACACATTCGATTCGGCCGGCGAGGATTGCTCCGCAGCTGCTGCCCGCTCACCGTGAATGGCGAGCAAGGCCAGCGCGATACCGAAGATGACATGTTTCATTCCGTACTCCCTAAGACAGGCTCCTAACATGGTTAGCGCCGCGCCTTTGCAAAGGTGTCGAAGGCGACCGCTGCCACGATGATCAGACCGATGACCACCTGCTGCCAGTAGGACGATACGTGCATGATGACCAGCCCGTTGGTGAGAACGCCGATGAGCAGCGCACCGATGATGGTGCCGCCGATACCACCGCGTCCGCCCGACAGGCTTGCACCGCCGATGACCACCGAGGCAATGACTCTGAGTTCGTAGCCCGAACCGGCAGTCGCTTCCGCGGCGCCGAGTCTTGCGGACTGCAAGAAGCCGGCGAGCCCGGATAGCACGCCGACGATCACGTAGACGCTGGTCACGATGGCTGCGACGTTAAGACCGTTGAGCCTCGCCGCCTCCGGGTTCCCGCCCACGGCGTACACATGACGGCCGTAGCGGGTGTAGCGCTGCACGATGTAGCCTACGGCGGCGACGATCACAAAAAGGCCGACCGGCACCGGGACATGCAGAATCGTGCCGGTGCCCCACCAGCGATAACCGGAATCGAAGCCCGAGACCGGTGCTCCGTCGTGAAGGATCAGCGTGGCGCCGCGCCAGATGGTCATGCCGCCCAAGGTGACGATGAACGGCGGAATGCGCAGCGAGGTGACGGCTTTGCCTTGCAGGTATCCGGCTGCCGCGCCTGTCAAGATTGCCATGGCCAGCGCGACAATCCAGCTCATCGAGGTGCCGGCGCCCAACAGACCCGCAATGGTCGCGCCCGCCATGCCGGCAAACGCCAGCAGCGACCCTACCGCCAGATCGACGCCGGCGGTTAAGATCACGAAGGTCATGCCGACGGCGATGATGCCGTAGATAGACCCCTCCGTGAGGATATTGGTAAGGTTTCGCAGCGAGATGAAGCGCTGGTTCTGCGATGTGAAAAACACGATCAGCAGCGCCAGAAACAGCGTCGTTCCATAGCGGCGCAACCAGGCGATGACATCGCCGCGCATAGTGGCCTTACCCATGGGAAGGCTGGGGCGACGGTACCGGCATCGGCGGATGTCCGACCGCCATCAGATCCATGAGCGCCGCTTCATTGGCGTCCGCCGCCGACACGACGCCGGTGACGCTGCCTTCTCGAAAGACCACGATGCGATCGCAGAGCGCCATCAGTTCCGGCAATTCCGACGAGATGACGATGACCGCCGTGCCGCGCGCGGCCATTTCGCACAGGAGCTGGTGGACCTCCGCCTTGGCGCCGACATCGATGCCCCGAGTCGGCTCATCGACAATCAGCACCTTGGGGTTCAGTGCCATGCAGCGCGCCAGCAAAACCTTCTGTTGATTGCCGCCGGAAAGTGTGCCGATCGCCACGTGTGCATCGGACATCCTGATGCCGAGCGCCAAGCGGTAGTGCTCGACCAGCTCGCTCTCGCGCCGCTCGTTGACAAACACTCGCCAGAACGCGAGCTGCTTGAGACTGGGCAGGGTCAGATTTCGGGAGACCGACTGCTCCAGGAAGCAGCCCTGCTGTTTTCGATCCTCCGGCACCAGCGCCAATCCGGCTTCGATGGCCTGCGCCGGGTGCCGCAGCGGCCTCAATTCGCGTCCGTTTAAATAAAGCGCGCCGCGATCGCAGCGATCCGCTCCGAAAAGAATCCGCGCCAGCTCGGTGCGGCCCGCGCCCACGAGTCCGGCAAATCCGAGCACTTCTCCGGCGCGAACATCCAGTGATACGTCGTGAAGCGGTGTCGCATGCCTTCCGCTAGGGTCGCGATCCGTGCAAATGCCCTTGACGGACATCACGGTGTTGCCTGCGGGCGCGTCATGCGAGCGCTTCACGAACTCGACGTCGCGTCCGACCATGAGGCGAACGAAATCTTTCACGTCAGCGTCGCTCACGGCGCCGCGCGTCACGTAGCGGCCGTCTCGCAACACGGTGAAGCTGTCGCAAATTTGCTTGACCTCTTGCAGCCGATGCGTGACATAAATCAGGCTGACACCGCGCGCCTTGAGCTTGCGGATCACGTCATGCAGCACATCGACCTCGCGGCTGCTGAGCGCGGCGGTGGGTTCGTCCATGATGATGAGCTTCGCGCTCTGGGTCATGGCGCGCGCAATCTCGACCATCTGCTGCTGCGCGACGCTCAGCCAGCGAACCTCCATTTCAGGATCGACATCGAGGCCGAGACTCAAGAGCATGGTACGGGCTTTGGTGCGCATCCCTTTCCAATCGATGACACCATGGCGCGTGGGCTCGCGACCGAGGTACAGATTCTCGGCCACCGACATGAACGGCAGCAGGTTGAACTCCTGGTAGATCGTCACCAGGCCCAGCTGTTGGCGCGCGAGCGGCGTGTCGGCGGGGTCGAGGGCGTGCCCATCGAGCAGACACTCGCCAAGGTCCGGGACTTGCGCGCCGGAGAGAATTTTCAGCAACGTGGATTTGCCGGCGCCGTTCTCGCCGAGCAAGGCGTGAACTTCGCCGCGCTCGACCATGAGCTGAACGCCGTCCAGCGCCTTGACGCCCGGGAACTGCTTGTGGACGTTGCGAACCTCGAGAACGGGACCGGGCATGCTCAATGAACTTCGCTGAAGCGCTCTGCCTCGGCGATATTGGACTGGGTGATCAGGACCGGCGTGATGCTGGCACCGGGAATCGGCGTGTGCGCGCGGATTTTAGCCACCAACTGCTGCAGGGCCGCGCGGGCCTGGCGAACCGGCGACTGTTCCACGGTCGCCGCCAACTGTCCGTCGCGCACCTGCGCCAGCGCCTCGGGTGTGGCATTGAATCCGAGCACCTTCACGCCCGACATGCCGCTGGTGCGCAAGGCTTCGAGCGCGCCCAAGGCCATGTCGTCGTCTTCGCACAAAATGACCTCCGGGCTCTGTGTTCCCAGCGAGGTCAGTATGTTCTGAGTCACGGTCAGCCCCTGCTCGCGCTGCCAGTTCGCGGACTGTTCCGCCACGATGTTGAACTGCGGCCCGGCCGCTTTGAACGCGGCTTGAATCCCCTGCGTGCGGTCGATCGCGGAGCTCGATCCGGGCTGTCCGGAAATCAGCACGATGCGCGCGCCTTTCGGGAAATGCTCGATGACCCACTGCGCCATGCTGCGTCCGCCGCCGACGTTGTCCGCGCCGACGTGAGGCACGCTGACGCTGGTATTGTCCACGCGCCGATCGATCGTCACGATCGGAATTCCGGCTTTGAGCACGCTTTCGACCGCCGGCGCCAGTGCATTCACGTTGGTGGGCGCAAGAATGATGCCGCCGGCACCGCTCGCAATGGCAGCCTCGACATCCGCGCTCTGTTTGGCGGAATTCGACTGCCCATCCACGACGGACATCTCGACGTCGAGTTTTGCGGCTTCACGCTCCAGTTCACGCCGCACGGCGATGAAGAAGGGCTCGGATAAGTTGTGCAGGCTCGCAACGATGAGGGGTTTGTCGTGAGCGGATTTGGACGAACAACCGGCACCGCCCGACAGGCACAGCACCGTCAGGACTGCGCAGAGCAAATGGCCTCGCTTGATGCGGTTGTTCATGGTCACGCTTCGCGGCTGGGCTTGCGCAGCATCCACTCGTGCTCGGGGTCATTGTGGATGACCCAGGCGCGACGCGGCCCGGCCATCACATTCAAGTAATAGAGATCGTAGCCGTGCGCCGCGCCGACCGGATGATAACCGCGCGGCACCAGCACGACGTCGCCGTCGTGCACGCACAGGGTCTCGTCAAGATCGCGATCATCCGTATACACGCGTTGGAACGCAAAGCCCTGCGCTGGATTCATTCGATGGTAGTAGGTCTCCTCCAGAGCGGTCTCGCCGCCCGGCGTCGCCGTATCGTGTTTGTGCGGCGGATAGCTCGACCAATGACCGCCCGGCGTAATGACCTCGACCAAGATGAGGCTGTCTGCGCTTCGCTCTTCGGGAAGCACGTTGCGCACATGGCGCGTGTTGGTGCCGGTACCTCGCACGACTTTGGGCATGTCGCTCGAACCGATCGCGCGCGGCGAGCGGCCAGGCTCTCCCGGTGCGGAGCAGACGGCCAACTCGACCGCGTCGCGCGCGGTTACCCTCAACTGCGTGCCGGCCGGCGCGTACACCGCACCGGGTGCGGCGTCATCGAACACGCTCGAGCGACCGCCGATGCGCTCGAAGCGATGGGTCCCAATGCTGATGTCGGCTGTGCCTTTGAGTACCAGCAGACAGGTCTCGCGGCCCTTATCGCCGCCGGTTGCGTGCTGCCCAGGGGACAGGTGATGCACCCGAAATCCGACCCGCTGCCAGCCGGCGCTCTTGGGCGTAATGTCGAGCACGCAGCCGCGCGCATCGGGTACATGAGGTCGTACTAGAAGATTGGGCATCGCTACTCCGCCGTTCTCAATCCCGCTGCCAGCGCTTCGCGCCGCAGCGTTTTCAACCCGAGTTCCCCGTAACGCCGCGGGTCGGCGCTGGCGGGGTCCTGCTCCGCTTCGACGATGATCCATCCGCTGTAGCCGATCGCGGCGAGCGCCTGCATCACCTTGCCGAAGTCTAAGTCACCATCCCCCGGCACGGTGAACATGCCATTCAGCACGCCTTGCAGGAAGCTGCCGCCCTTGGTCTTGATGTTGCGGAAGACCTGGCCGCGAATGTCCTTGCAGTGTACGTGTGCCACGCGTTCTGGGTGCTCGCGGATCAGCGCCATGGGATCCACGCCCGCCAGTGCCGCGTGGCCGGTATCGACGGTCATCCCCACCGACGACCCCGTGGATTTGAAAAACCATTCGATATCCGCGCCGGTCTCAACCACCGTGCCCAGATGGTGGTGATAGGCGAAGCGCAGACCCTGCGCGGCCACGTGGTCGGCGACCTCGGTCAGTTTTGCACCGAAGGGTGCCCAGCCCAAGCGATCCAGGCGAGGGGTCGCGGACAGCGGACGGGCGCGATCACCGTGAATCGCATTGCTGGTCTCGGCGTGGATGAACACACGGCAATCGAGCGCCTTCAGCAATTCAAGGTGTGATTGCAGGGCGGCAATTTCTTCGCGGGCCGTGCGGGTCAGCAGGCTGGCGCTGTACCAGCCACCCACCAGCTCCAGTTGGAATCGAGCCAGCAGGGCGCCCAATACTTGCGGATCGCGGGGAAATTTTCCGCCGAGCTCGATGCCGGCAAAGCCTATGTCGCGTGCTTCGGCGAACACGCGCTCGAGCGGCGTGTCGCCGCCGAGCTCGGGCATGTCGTCGTTGATCCAGGCGATGGGGCTGACCCCGAAGCGAATACTCACGTCAGGCCCCTGTTCGTTTCTTGAGCTGATCGGCATATGCCGCGCGCGCGGCCCGCACCTCGGCGCGCACGGAGACTTCGGGGATGGCAACGTCCCACCAAGCACCTCCCGCTTCGGTCGTCGCCGTGGGGTCGGTTTCGATCACGATGACGTGGGTCCGATCGGAGACCTTGGCTCGCATGAGCGCCTGTTCGAGTTCCGCGATGGTGGAGACTTTTTCAGCGATCGCTCCCAGGCTCGCCGCATGCGCCGCGAAGTCGATTTCCGTCAGATTTTTGAAGTGCGAGTCCGCCCACAGGTTGTTAAAGGCTGCAGCCCCCGACGCTTCTTGCAGACGATTGATACACGCGAAACCCCGGTTGTCCAGCACGGTCACGATCAGCTTCCGCGCCAACATCACGGATGTCGCGAGCTCGGAATTCAACATCAAGTAACTACCGTCTCCGAGCATCACATGGACATCGCGGTGAGGCTCCGCCATCTTTACGCCCAATCCGCCCGCGATCTCGTATCCCATGCAGGAATAGCCGTATTCGACGTGGTAGTCGCCGGCCCGCCGGCTGCGCCATAACTTGTGAAGTTCGCCGGGTAAACCGCCGGCGGCGCACACCACCACGGAGTCCTCGCCCGCTCTTCGCCACACAGCGCCGATGACCTGGGCGTCGGATGGCAACGCCGTCTCAGGTGCACGCGTGGCCTTCTCCCAAGCGGTATTCCATGTGGCGACGGCGGTGGACATGGTTCGAGCGCCGAGCGGCGCACGCCAGCCCGAGAGGCGCTCGCCCAAGGTTTGAAGCACTGCGCCGGCATCGCCGACCACGGGAACTGCGCCGTGTTTCGCCGCGTCGTAGGCAGCGACATTGATTTGCACCAGCCGGCGACCCGGCGCGCTGAACAGCGCGCGCGATCCGGTGGTGAAATCCTGAAGCCGCGTGCCGATGCCCACCACCAGATCGGCCGCGGCAGCAGCGGCGTTGGCCGCACTGGAACCCGTCACGCCGATACTGCCGAGATTGCAGGGATGATTCCACTTCAGCGCGCCCTTGCCGGCTTGGGTTTCAGCTACGGCCAAGTCGGTGGTCTCGGCGAATTCGGCGAGTGCCGCCTGCGCGCCGCTATAAAGAACGCCGCCGCCGCAGATCAGCAACGGCGACTGCGCAGCTTTCAACAAACTGACCAATTCGTCGACTTCACGAGGGTCAGGCGGCTGTGCCCGAATCGTCCATACATGCCTTTGGAAAAACGCTTCCGGGAAATCGAATGCCTCGGTTTGCACGTCCTGACAGAAGGCGAGCGTCACCGGTCCACAAGACACCGGGTCGATGAGCGTCGCCATGGCGCGCGGCAGGGCATCGATGAGCTGTTCGGGCCGAATGATTCGATCGAAATAGCGGGACACCGGACGAAAGCAATCGTTGGCGGAAACGGTGCCGTCGGCAACATCTTCGATCTGCTGCAGCACCGGGTCGGGCGCGCGCGAGGCGAAAACATCGCCCGGCAGGAACAGCACGGGCAGGCGATTCACATGAGCGAGCGCCGCCGCCGTGACCATGTTGGTGGCGCCGGGGCCGATGGAGCTGGTGCAAATCATGGCGTGGCGACGCCGCATCTGCTTCGCGTAGGCGATGGCCGCGTGGGCCATGCCCTGTTCGCTATGGGCTCGATAGGTGGGAAGCACATCGCGCGCGGCGTGCAGCGCTTCACCCAGTCCCGCGACGTTGCCGTGGCCGAAGATCGCCCACACGCCCGCGAAATAACGGCTTTTACCGCCGCCATCGGCCACATACTGGCTTGCAAGATAGCGAACGGCGGCCTGGGCCGCGGTGAGTCTGACGGTATTCAAGCCATGGCCTCCGCGCGCGTGTGCCGCCACGCGCTCACGAGCGCGGCCAGATTCGCTGCCATTCGCTTCACCGCTGCCTCATCGCCGATCACGCCGCGAAACCACTGGCGCGCAGTTTCCTCGAAAATCGTGCGCCCCACGGCGAATCCCTTGACGATTCTGAACGGGGCCGCCGCGGCGAACGAGCTGACCAGCGCGCTGGACGGCGCCGACAAACCCAGCAGCACGACGCCCCGGCAGTAAGGATCAGCTCGCGCAATCGCGCTCTCGATGTTTCTCCACGTCGCTGAGTTCGAGCTGGGCTCGAGCTTCCACCAGTCCGGGCGCACTCCGATCTCGTAAATACGGGAAATCGCGCGAGCCACCGTGTGCTCATCGACCGGCATGCCGCTGGGAAGGATGACCTCGAGGAGCAGTTCATGCCGGCTCTTGCGGCAGGCATCAAAGAGACGCGTGAGCTGGCGGTCCTGACGGTCGCGAAGGTCGGCCTCATCATCGGGGTGGTACAGCACCAGGCACTTGACGACCTGATTCAGAGGCCAGGTGGCGAGTTCGGTGGCCACGTCCGCAGAGCTTTCGAACTCGAGCGGACGCGATCTCGGCAGCTCGATGGGGCGGCCGGTCCAATAGGGATAATCGGCCGCCAATGCCAGCGCCTCGAAACCATAACGCCCGTCGAGCAGTACGCCGAAACGAGCGTCGCCCTGGGCCACGGAGTCCAGCGCGCGCAGTCCCAGCGCCTTGAACTTTGAGATTTGTTCCCGGTCGACGCCGGCGTCAGCGGCGAGGTCCTCGAATTGGCTGCGATGATCGAGAGCAAGCACCATCAAGTCTTCATAGGCCCGTGCGCGAGTGGTGGCCCAGTGTACATGCTCGAGGTGCGAATCCTCGCGCAGGCGAAACCTGGGCTCGCGCGCCGCGAAAAATAATTCCAATTCCTGCCACGTCGGCATCGCGGGCGCGCAGCCGTGCCTCGAAACGACGATGGCTCCGCAGGCATTGCCGAGGCGACAGCATTCCTCGATCGGTTGGTTCCGCAGCCAGCCTCGCAAATATCCTCCCATGAAGGCATCACCGGCACCGAGCACGTTGTACACCTCGACTGTGAAGCCCGGAGCGACAATGCCCGCTTCGATGTCATCCGGTACGCGATCCGGAAACACCACACAGCCGTGTGCGCCGCGTTTGCACACCAGGGTTGCGGAAGTCAGCGCACGTATGTTCCTCAAGGCGGCAATCGTATCGGCAGCACCGCCCAGGATGCGGATCTCCTCTTCTGTCCCGACGATGAGATCGCACAGCGGCAACACACGTTGCAGCCGCAGCGTGACCGCTTCGTTCGCGACGAAACGATTTTCACCGAGATCCTTGGGCGCGAGTCCCCACAGCACAGGCCGATAATCGACATCGAAAACGACCCTGCCTCCCGCAGCCTTGACGTGCCTCGCCGCGCCCACACTGGCGGCAAATACGCCCGGCGTTGAGAGATGCGTGCCGTTGATGAGCACGGCACGTGCCGACTTGAGCCACGCGCCGTCAAGGTCCTGCTCGCACAGTGCCATGTCGGCGCAGTTCTCCCGGTAGAAGATCAGCGGGAACGTGTCACGATCGCGGATTCCCAGTACCACCAAGGCAGTCAGCCGCTGCGAATCGTCAAGCACGCCGCGTACGTCAACGCCTTCGCGGACCAGTTGTTCGCGGATGAAGCGTCCCATGTGGTCGGCGCCGACGCGCGTCAGCAGACCAGCATTGAGTCCAAGCCGAGCGGCCGCCACGGCGGTATTCGTCGGGCTTCCGCCGACGTACTTGGCGAATGAGCCCATATCTTCCAGCCTTCCGCCGATCTGCTCGCCGTAAAGATCGACGCTCGATCGTCCGACCGCGATCAAATCCAAAGCTGCCTGTGTTCCAGCCACTATGTCCCTCCCTGTCAGACTATAATCTTTATTCGATCGTCGAACTAAAATCATCTGCGGAGCGTTCAATGTTCAATGTTGCGCTGTTCGGTGCCGGCCGCATCGGCCAGATTCATGCCAGAAACGCGGCCGCAGCTTCTGACCTCAAGCTAAAGTACATCGTGGATCCTAATCAAGGAGCCGCCGCTGCACTGGCGACCTCAACGGGCGCCACGGTGGTCGACGCCGACGCAGCATTCGGGGATCGGGCAATTTCCGGCATCATTATCGCGAGCGCGACGAACGCGCATCTTGATCAAGCGTTGCGAGCCCATGCCGCGGGCAAAACGATTTTCTGCGAGAAGCCGCTGGATCTGGAGTTCAAGCGCGCGCGCGGCGCGGCCGCGCAGCTTCAGAAAGCCACGCTGCTGATGGGCTTCAACCGCCGCTTCGACCCGCACTTTCAGGCATTGAAAACGCGCCTCGATGCGGGCGCGATCGGGCGTCTGGAAACCTTGAGCATCGTCAGCCATGACCCCGCGCCGCCGCCCATCGAGTACATTCGAGTATCGGGGGGGCTGTTCAAGGACATGGCCATTCATGACTTCGACACGGCGCGTTGGCTCTTGAACGAGGAGCCTGAGGAAGTGTTCAGCAGCGCGAGCTGTCTGATCGATCCGGCCATCGCGGGCGCCGGCGACGTGGACACGGCGAAAACGCTGCTGCGAACCGCGACGGGGCGACTGTGCGTCATCAGCAACAGCCGTCGCTCAGGCTACGGCTATGATCAAAGGATCGAAGCGTACGGCGCGTTGGGCTCGCTGCGCGCCGACAACGTCTTGGAAAGCACGGTGGCGACATGGGGGGAACGAGGCTGCGCCGGCGATGCACTGCAGAATTTTTTTCTTGATCGGTATGCAGAAGCCTATCGGCGGGAGATGGCGCATTTTGCCGCGATCTTGCGCGGTGAAACGGCACCCGCCGTCGGTTACCAGGATGCCGTGCAGGCGCTGGCGCTTGCCGAGGCCGCCGGCCTTTCCGTAAAACAAAACAAGCCTATACTCGTTCGCTCGCTTTGATGGCGCGGCGACGCCGAAACTGGAAGGAATGCGCATGCGATCAGTGATTCGCGTTCTGGCCTGGCTGGCGTTGGCGTTGCTGTCGGGTCCAGTTCTGGCCGACCCCGATTCAACTTTTACCTTGAGTGCGAGCGCCGCGGATTTCGACCGCTACTTTCCGAGCTATCTCGCCAACGGTTATTTTTCCACCATGACCGCGGCGCGCGGCACTGAAGGGAATCTCGCCTTTATGGTGGCGTTCATGGACTACGGCAAGGATGACATTGCGCGTCCCGCCGCGATTCCCGGCTGGAGCGAGATCGACTACTCGACCGGCGACTCCGCCGCCGGCCACTTCTGGATGAATCAGGTTGCGCTTCATCCGGCGCTGTTTCAAGACTACAGCCAGACCTTGAACATGCAGGATGCGACGCTGACCACCCGTTATCGCTATGTCGATCACCAAAGATCCACGCAGATCAAGGTCACGACCTTCGTCAGCCAGTCATCGACGCATCTGGCCGCGACGCAGATTTCGCTGACGCCGGACTTCGACGGCACGGTGCAGTTGTCCTTTGCGCTCAATCTTTGGGCGCCGTATCAGCCCCGACTGCCGCTGGCCAAGCTCACCGGCGATGAAATGCAGGAAGCGGTCGCCGCGCACAATATGCAGCTGATCGCGATTCCGCCGGCGACGCCCGACCGCGCCGCCCTTTGGTATCACGGCGACACCCACGTGCCGGCGGCGGACGGTGATGTCAAGGAGTTGACCCTGTGGCTCGACGGCCGCGCCGAGCATGGCTTGAGCATGGCTGAAGCGGCTGCGCTGCGGCTCCCCGACGGCATACAAGCCACCGATATCACGCTGTACAAAAGTCAGTATCGCCTTGCCTTGAATCTGAGCGTCAAGGTACAAAAAAACAAAACGTACACCTTCACGAAATTCGTCGCGGCCTCGCGCGAGGACTGGGGCGGAGACGCGAAGTCCGATCTCGCTCTCGCGGCCGATGCACGCAAAACCGGCTTCGACGCTTTGCTCGCGCAGCACCGTGCCGCCTGGCTCGATCTATGGCGGTCCGATATCGTGATCGATGGCGATGCAAGGGCGCAGACGGCCGTGCACTCGGACTTGTACTATCTGCTTGCGACCTCGACGCCCGACACGCGTTGGCCTATGGGTGCGTGCGGTCTGACCCCGGGCTATACGGGGCATGCCTTTTGGGACAGCGATACGTGGATTTTTCCCGCACTGCTGTTGCTGCATCCCGAACGCGCGAAATCGTTGGTGATGTTCCGATCGTTTACGCTGCCCGCCGCGCAAGCGCGTGCGCAGGCCGTCGGACTCAAGGGCGCGAAATATCCCTGGGAGGCCGACCCGGAGAACGGCAGTGAGCAGACGCCGCATTTCGCCTACGTGCTGGGCGAGCGTGAGATCCACGTCAACGCCGACATCGCCATCGCGCAGTGGCAGTACTGGCTCGCGACCCATGATCGCGACTGGCTGAAAAAATTCGGCTGGCCGGTGCTGCGCAATGTGGCCGACTTCTGGGCCAGCCGTGCTTCCTGGAACGCCGACAAGAAACGCTATGAGATCGTGCACGTCACGTCGGTCGCCGAAAGTTACAACGATGTGCCGAATGACACCTTCACCAATGTCTCCGCGCAGAAGGCGTTGAACATCGCAGTCATGGCCGCCGCACTGGTCGGCGAACGGGCCGACCCGCATTGGGCCGAGGTTGCGGCCAAGCTGTACATCCCGTTCTCGGAAACCGAGCAGCGTCATTTGGATTTCGATGCCGGCGTACCGCGCGAACCCCTGGAGGGCAGCACCTTAGGTCTGCTGTTGTACCCATCGCTGGATTTTGCGATGACCCCGCAAATCCGCCGCAATGACTTTGAATACACCATGATCTCAGTGAAGGAAGGGCACCATGAGCCGCATGGCATGGGCATGGCGCCGGCGTCGATTGCCGCTGCCGCAGTCGGCGATGCGCCCTTGGCCGTGGCCTGGCTGCAAAACAACTTCACCAGTAATCTGATCAAGCCGCCGTTCAATGTGCGCACCGAAACCTCGAGCAACAACAGCGGCTACTTCATCACGTCTTCCGGCGGGTTCGTGCAGAATCTCCTGTATGGCTTCAGTGGACTGCGCATCCAAGACAAAGGCCTGGTCGGAGCTTATGCTCCGGTGCTGCCGCCGGCGTGGAAATCGATGACGCTCAAGGACATCGCGTTCCGCGGACAACGCTATGACATCACCATCGATCGCGACGCGAACGGCCGGGCTAGACTTACGCGCAAGGCGTTGTGATCGCAACCAAGGGGTAAGAGGGAATTTATGAAAAAACAGATGCTCTATGCATGCAGCCTGATGGTCGTGGTCGCCGGTGGGGCGAATTCGCAGGACGCGTCGGTGCCCGCCAAGCCCGAAGACACTGAGCAATGGCAGCCTGTCCCGGTCACGGTAACACCGGGTGAGAAGGGCGGCGCAGCGCCTTCCGACGCCATCGTACTGTTCGACGGCAGGAACCTGGATCAATGGGTCATGGCCGGCGACCATTCACCGGCTCGATGGCGTGTTGAGCACGGTGAGATGGTTGTCGATAAGGCAGTCGGCAACATTGAAACCAAGCGCCTGTTCAAGAATTATCAAATGCATCTCGAGTATAAAATTCCGGCGAATATCGCCGGCGAAGGTCAGGCGCGCGGCAACAGCGGGGTGTTCCTCGCGTCAACGGGGCCTGCCGATCAAGGATATGAAGTTCAAATTCTCGACTCGTTCGAAAACAAAACGTATGTCAACGGCCAGGCGGCCAGCATTTACAAGCAGAGCCCGCCGCTGGTCAATGCGTCCGGTAAACCGGGACTGTGGCAGACCTACGATGTGGTCTGGACGGCGCCCGTGTTCCACGCGGACGGAACGCTGGAGACACCGGCGTATGTCACCGTGTTCCACAACGGTGTGCTGGTGCAGAATCATTTCAGTTTGGCCGGCGAGACCCTCTATATCGGCAAGCCGGTCTACAAGAAATACGATCGCGCCGCCATCAAGCTGCAGTCCCATCACGATCCCAGTGCGCCCATCAGCTTTCGAAACATTTGGGTGCGTGACTTGAACTAATACCTCGGCACTGTGAATTTGAGCGGTGGTGCGCATGGACTGGGGGATAGGATGCTTCGAGGCAACGAAGAGCAGTTGCCTCGAAGCATCCCATCCCCGAGTCCTTTCAGACTGGACCGGTCAACTTCACGGTGCAGGAGGACGAGTTTGGACGTGCCATCCTCCATAGTGTGGTCTCATTCGCGCTCGTCGGCAGGAAAATCAGATGTCGTCCCAACACCTGTCGCTAGCATCGGCATCGTGATGTTGACCGGTGCGAGTATTCGTCAGGAAGTGTAAGAAGCCTCAAGGGAACTTACATGGACGCCCCTGCATGCCAAGCGATATTTTCGGTTCTGGATCACGGGTAGAGAGTGCAGCCTTACATTCGGCCTGTGTGTGCGAGACGAGCTCGCGGGCCCTGATGGAATATGCT
>Ga0179587_10000098_pt1 | contig 37819 bp, 32 predicted proteins | sample CZODoug2_1_08_16_FD_185932 | JGI IMG/M metagenome (GOLD analysis project Ga0179587, IMG submission 185932) | Vadose zone soil fungal communities from Angelo Coast Range Reserve, California, USA - CZODoug2_1_08_16fungal | ecosystem: Environmental > Terrestrial > Soil > Vadose zone | place: USA...
GTATCGGTCGTCATCAAGGCGTTTGATGAGACTGTCGATCCATCCGAAGCACAGCGCCTCGCGAACGGTGTCTTCGTAGGGAATCGACTTCACCCCTGTGTGGGCCTTGTGGAAGACGAGCCAGACCCCTGGACTTGACGTATGGTGCTTCGCCAGCCACGCCCGCCATTGTCGGCGGCTCCGAACTTGCAACATCATGAGTTCTGCCGTCATGCTGACTGGTCTTGTCTGCGCCGTTCAAATAGATAGCACTTCGCCCGCAAGTGACGTTAAGAACCCGTCTGCTTTAGTTCCGGCTGCGGAGAAGCGAGGCAGCGCGCCGGCGCAACGTTCCCAACAGCCGATCCACTAGTCAACTTCGGACTCCTCGATTTATAGTAGACACTCTACACAAAGCAAAGTAGAGTGTCTACTTAATGAATCGTGATGGAGCTTCCCGAGTTGAGCTGCTGCAAGGAACGCTCGAACTCCTTAACCTTCGCACTCTAGTTGCGGGAGCGGGCCAGGTTTTATCGCCTTACGCCCCTCGGGCGCAAACAGCTCGTGACCGACGATCCAAGTGGGAAAAACTCTCCCGCGCCGTGGCGCTGATCTTGAATCCAGCCGACCGAGAGACAGAATGAACTCCTTCTTTCGCAAGCTATGTTGGTTAGCTCAGCGGCGCGACAAGGAAGCCGAACTGCGCGAAGAACTTCAATTCCACCTGGAGGAAGATGCGGGACAGCGTCAAGAAGATGGCTTGACGGTAGATAAGGCCCGATTCGCGGCACGCCGAGAATTGGGCAACCTTGCCTTAGTGGAGGAGGATACCCGCGCAGCGTGGGGCTGGACGCGATTCGAGCAACTCGCGCGTGACGCCAGCTACGGACTGCGCCAGATCCGCCGCAATCCAGGGTTCTCGGCCATCGCCATTGCGACCCTGACGCTTGGCTTGCCGATTGATTCACTCGCCTTGCCGCCGGCGCAGTCCCGAGCCTCATCCGACTTGGTGCGCACAGCGCGGCTCTAAGCCTTGGTGTCGAGGGACTACTGTTCTGTCCTGCCGAGGATGCACAGGTATTGTTCGCTGCTCCGACACGATTGACCCCGCGCTCAACGGTCGGCTCCGGTGATTCTGCGCTTGCAAGAATTGCTCAGGCCATTCGGAGCCAGCCTACGCTGCGGCCAATTGTCTTGCCGACTCTCCGGCGGTGCCCGCCTCGAGGATATCCGTCGGTTTCAAAAGGAGATTCCCGTGCAGACCCTCGAAGCTGGTCTTTGAAGCTTCGCTATTTGGCCAAGTTCTGTTAAACAGGGGAGCCGTGCAGGAGGTGCCATGAAAAAATCTATCGGCGACAACATGATTCCGAAGGGTTGGACCTTCGAGCAGGGACTCGAACTCGTAAAGAAGGCAGGATACGATGGCATCGAGCTCTGGCTCGGTCACGTTCCGTGGTTTCAGATGAGCACTACAGACGCGCAGGTAAGCGAGTTGCGCCGCAAAGTGGAAAACGTCGGCTTGCTGGTCTCAAACGTTTCGACTGGCCTGCATTGGGATACTCCGCTCTCGGCCCGCGACCCTAACGTACGCGCCAAGGCGATTCGCATTGTAGAGCGCCAGCTAGAGACGGCTCAGCTCCTCGGTTGCGACGCCATACTAGTGGTAACCGGGCTGGTGACCCAAGAAGTTCCTTACAACGAGGTCTATCAACGTTGCCTGGACGGCATGAAACAGCTAGCGCCACTCGCAGCAAAGGCGCAAGTAAGGATCGGTTGTGAAAATTGCAATTCGGAACAACGCTTCTTGCTGACGCCGCGAGAATTCTGGACGTTTCTCAACGATGTGAATAGTCCCTTCGTCGGCATTCATCTTGATGTGGGGAACATTCACGACACCGGATTCGCCGAGCAGTGGATTGAGATACACGGACCGCGCATCACGCGCATCCATCTAAAGGATGTCCTGAAAAAGCGCGGCCGATGCTGCGACACTGTGTATACGAGCCTTTTCATTGGCGATAACAACTGGCCCGCCATCATGGCCGCACTAACCAAAGTCGGCTACGACGGCTGGTTGATCGCGGAAATGGAAGCGCGCTACCGGTACGCGCACGACCAGCAGTTTTATGACACCGCCGCTGATATGGACCGCCTCGTTTCGGGTAGGCTATGAGGTAAACGCTGAGGGCCTGAATGAAAATCTCGCGCCGAAATTTTCTGTCATCTGTGACCGCCTCGACCGAAACCCTGTTGTCAATCCGGTTAATGGGGGTGGATTGGTTTGATTCTCCCCCTGAACCCGAACTCCATTGCCTCGTTCTCGACTTGCAGTCGCATTGTGTCCTTCGCGAATCGTTGCACGGATATCAAGCAGCACTCGCCGGCGAATATCATTGTCGCTCGGAAGCTAGGATCGATTCACGGCGGCGCTGTGCGATGGCACTTGTTCCGGGCCTCGGAACATTGGACCCCGCGATGGCGCAGACACTGTTGGATTTAATGGAGGGTGGGACGCATCTTTTGTTGGAATCCGGCGCGGGATTTTTAAGCCCGGCGGAATTTTCTGCTCACCAGCGAATGCTGCATCGTTATTTCGACCTCGGAGTCGAGCCGCCCATCGATCTTTGGGCCAGAAACTCTCGTGCCGACCGTCGTTTTCACCATCGTCCCAGGCCTCATCAGAGAAAGGAGGCGGACAGTGGAAAATCCGTTCCTTACGTAAACTACCTTTGGCCGCGCGAAACCATAGTCAGGGACTTCAGTCGCGTGGTTCCTGTGTTGTCGAAAGGTGAAGATATAATCGGCCGGATAGGACCATTACCAGTCGCGTCGAAGAAGCGTCTGGCGAACGGAACACTTATTTTTCTCGGATCTCCGTTGGGACCCGCACTCGGCGCAGGCGACCTTGAAGCTCGGTCCTGGCTCGGCTCGGTTACGTCGGCCGAAACTGTGGCCGATTTCGCGCGAGGTTAGCTCCATTCTCTGCGAAAGTCTCCGCTAGAACTACTCAGGTTCCCCACATAGCGACTGGCTCCGTTTCCACTGGGGTTTGCCCCACGCACAACCGGTCTCAGCGAAAGACGTGCAACCGAAAACAATCGAGGATTTGCTCTCGTCCCAATGGAAGACGCTTGGTTATGCTTCGCGAAAATGTTTGCCGAGCCGAAATTGTCTTATCCGGCAGACGCATCCGACGGAAGCTACTATCGACCTGCAAGGTCAGCGGTGCAACCAGCGCTTGAATAGCACATAGCGGACGAAGATGGCGGTTTCATACAAAAAGTACGGCCGCGATCCCAGCTAGGAACATAGAGATTACTCCAAGGCCGCGCAGCATCGTCGGCCAAGCACGTTCCTCGATGAACTTGGCAATTGGCCCTGACCCGTCACCCGTAATTCACAGCTGGGGGTCGAAAAGTTCCCGGAGAGTGCGTGTTCTCTTGCCTTACACATCATCGGGTAAACTCGGGGCGAAATGGCACTGGCGAGAAGGTACTTATTCATCGAACGTCTGCCGCCACACGACAGTAGTTGCTGGCTCTGAGGTTCCACTGGACAAAGTAGGCGCTCGGCTGTTGAATGGGGCCACCTTTTTTAATTTCGGCGTGCAGCGTGTCTTTGCTATAGTCGGCGTCTTACAACGCGCAATCCGCCGACGTGCTTCTTAAGGATTGCGGGGAGTTTTTCGGGATGGCGGAACCACAGTTAGATCTCAGCAAGACTTACGACGCGATAGTCGTTGGATCAGGGGCCGCCGGCGGCATGGCGGCACATGTCCTCACTAGCCACGGCATGCAGGTGCTTCTGCTCGAGGCAGGAAAGAAACTGCCCATCGAGCAGGAATTGCGCTCGATGGAGTGGCCCTACGACAACGCCCATCGGGGATACTTTGCGCCGGAGTCGCATTCGCTGACGTTCAACGAGTACACCATTCGCAATCCTCCCTATGGCGCGGGCTTTGAGAAGGCCAAGCATCTCCACTGCTACGTAGGCAGCAGCGACTACGTCAAGAATATTGTTGTCGACGAGCGTGAGCATCCTTTCACGGGCACGAACTACGCTTGGGTTCGCGCGCGGTGCCTCGGCGGAAAAACGAATATCTGGGGGCGGCTCGCACTGCGCCTCTCCGACTACGACTTCAAGGCCAAAAGCCGCGACGGCTTTGGCGAGGATTGGCCAATCAGCTACGGCGATATCGCCCCCTATTACGACAAAGTGGATTTGTACCTCGGCATCATGGGTGTGAAGGAGAATTTGCCCCATCTTCCCGACGGCATATTTCAGCGACCGCAAAAACTGAACTGCGCCGAAGTCACTCTGAAGCAGAGTCTGCAGAAAATGGGGCGGGTGCTGACACAGTATCGCGCCGGCGTCACCAGCGAAGGCCTGAAGCACAATAAATATCGCAGCCGTTGCTACGGGCGCGGCGCTTGCGAGCGCAAGGGCGGCTGCGACATTCACGCGGCGTTCGATTCGCCCACCGGCTTGATCCATCCCGCGTTGGACACCGGGAGTTTGACGCTACGCACCAATGCGGTCGTGCGGGAAGTCACCGTCGATCCGGAAACCGGCAAAGCGAGCGGCGTGCAATTTATCGATTCGCAGACCATGAAGGATTATGCCGTGCACGCCAAGGTTGTCGTCCTCGCAGCGTCCACTCTTGAATCCACGCGCCTACTGTTGCTCTCCAAGTCACGGCTTTATCCAAAGGGGTTGGCGAATTCCAGCGGCCACGTCGGCCACAATTTTTGCGAACATCTGATGGGACCCGGAGTCACCGGCCGAGCGAAAGATCTGGTTGCCAAGCCGTCAACCCTGGACGATGGCCGGCCTGGCGGCTTCTATCTGACCAGGTTTCGCAACCTTTCAGAGAAGCACCCGAAATTCATCCGCGGCTACGGGTTTGAAGGCGGCAGCGGCTGCGGCATGTTTCCACACGGGACCGACGTGCACGGTTTCGGCGCATCCTTCAAAGAAGAAGTCCGCAAAAATCAGGGTGCCTACATCAGTATGGGCGCTTTCGGCGAGGTCCTGGCGCGCTACGAAAATTACGTGGACCTTGATCCGGTGGTACGAGACAAATGGGGCATTCCTTCGTTGCGTTTTCACTACAAGTTCGGCGACAACGAGCACCGCATGGCCGAGGACATGAAAGAGACCTCGCAAGAGATGTTCGAGGCCGCGGGATTCGAGATCGTGCGCGTCAACAGCCGCGTGCTAACCGAGGGCTGGTCCATTCATGAACTCGGCACGGCGCGGATGGGAACCGATCCAAAGACTTCCGTTCTCAATCAGTTTCAGCAGTCGCATGACGTGAAGAATCTGTTTGTCGTCGACGGTAGCGCATTCGTCAGTGCCAGTTGCCAGAATCCGACGTGGACCATTATGTCCTTGTGCTGGCGCTCCTGCGACTACCTCGCGGACGAATTTCGCAAAGGAAACTTGTAGGTGAAGCATGTCTAACAATAATCCTATTGATCTGCGGCAAGATCGCCGGGAATGGCTGAAAACCTCGGCCGCCATAGTCGGCGCCTCATTACTACCTCTACCAGCCATAACTCAGGAACAGCCGCATGCGGAGACCGCGTCGGCCAAGCCTGTAGGTAAGTCTTCGGAAAACAATTTCCGCTCTCGCTTCTTCACTCCCTTGCAGCACGCGCTGGTCGAGGAATTATCAGAAACGATCATTCCCGCCGACGACCATTCTGGCGGGGCGAAAGCTGCAAAAGTTGCTGACTTCGTCGACCAGTTACTGGGCGAGACCTATGATGAGAATCAGAAGGCGCTGTGGCGCGAGGGCTTGCGACTCGTTGACCTGATGAGCCGGCACTACAGAGGAAAGTCCTTCCTCGAGGCTCGCCCCGAGGAAAGAGTCGCGGTTCTCAAAGTGCTTTCTGACAACGATCACATGACCGATCTGCCCGAAGTTCGCTTCTTCATTGAGTTGAAGCGCCTCACGGTGCGCGGCTATTACACCTCCAAAATCGGCATTCACGATGAGCTCGAATACAAAGGTAATCGAATTCTTCAGGAGTACGTGGGCTGCGACGACCAGGGGCCGGCGAATTCTTGAATGTTGGAGCGCGGCGGTCTTGTTTATCCTGAGCGAAGTCGAAGGACCGCACTTTTGACGGTCTATGAAACGGCTCGCGTGACCTTTTGATCGGAGCGCCTATGACGAACGGCAGGGTGAAAGTCGGCATCATCGGGTCACAATTTCAGGCGGGCATTCACGTCGCGTCCTTGCAAATCATGCCGCATGAGGCGGAAGTCGTCGCGATCGCCTCTCCGACTCTTGGCAACGCTGCTGCGCTCGCAAAGCGATTCGGAATTCCGCGCGTATTCACCGACTACCGCGAGATGCTGAGAGAGCGGGACATCGAGATGGTCACTATCGCCACCCCCAACAGCTTGCACGCTAAGATGACCACGGACATTGCCGCGGCTGGCAAGCACATCGTTTGTGAAAAACCTTTGGCCATGACCATTGCCGAAGGGGAGGCGATGATCGCTGCGGCGAAGCGCCACAGCGTCCTCCTCATGTACGGCGAAGAGCTGTTCTTCACGCCGAAATATTTGAAGGCCAAGGAAATGGCCGATGCCGGCGCTTTCGGCAAAGTTTATCTCATCAAGCAAAGCGAAAAGCATTTTGGGCCGCACAGCGCATGGTTCTGGGACGTGAACCGATCCGGTGGCGGCGCGCTGATGGATCTTGGATGTCACGGAATCGCTTTCTGCTACTGGTTTCTTGGACGCTCGCCGGTCAAGTCGGTCTATTGTCAAATGGGCACGCACGTTCATGGCGAAAAGACCAAGGCCGAGGACGATTCTCTGTGCATTCTCGAATTCGCCAATGGTGCGGTCGGACTGGTGGAAAATAGCTGGGCGCGCCGCGGCGGGATGGACGACCGCATCGAAGTTTTCGGCGAAGCCGGCTGCTCTTACGCCAATCTCCACATGGGCAATGCGCTGCCGACCTACAGTGAAAACGGATACGGCTACGCAGTCGAAAAAGCTCCCACAACGAAAGGTTGGACGTACCCCGTTTTCGAGGAACTCTGGAATTACGGCACGCCGCAAGAACTGACCCACTTCGCGCACTGCGTGCGCGGCAAAGAGACTCCGCAAGCTACGGGCGAAGATGGCTTGGTCGTGCTTCGCGCAATTTATGCCGGCTATGCATCCGCTGGCGAAGGCCGCAAGATCGCGCTGCCATACCAACCGCCGCCCGAAGTGAAAAAACCGATCGATCTTTGGCTCAACGGTGCGGCTCGCCAACAGACTGCGCCGCATTGAAGTAGGACAGACATTCTTGTCTGTCCTCTTTCCTTCAACTATGGCACGCTTGCGTCCAGTTTTCACGAGGTGATTCCGTGCATTTCTCGATGAGACTGCGTCTCTCCATGATGATGTTCCTGGAGTATTTCATTTGGGGCGCGTGGTACGTAACCCTAGGGACTTGGCTTGGCCGGCAGTTGCACTTTTCGGGCGAGGAGATCGGTTTGGCCGCTGGCACCACTGCATTGGGCGCCGTGGTTTCGCCGTTCCTCGTTGGCCTGATGGCCGATGAACTATTCGCCAATCAACGGCTGCTCGCGGCGCTGCACGGCATCGGCGGTATTCTCCTCTGGTTTGCTTCCACCCAAAAAGCGTTCGGCCCGATGTACGCGGTCTTGCTCATCTATTCGCTTTGCTACATGCCGACGATGGCGCTGACCAATGCGCTGGCGTTTCGGCAAATGAAAGATCCAAAGCAGGATTTCGGATCGATTCGCGTGCTGGGCACGGCCGGGTGGATTGTTGCAGGGCTGCTCATCGGTTACCTCCGCGTGGAGCCGACGGCCATTCCTATTCGTGTCGCAGGCGCAGCGTCTATATTGATGGCAGTCTACAGTCTGACGTTGCCGCACACGCCGCCTTTGCGCTCTGCACACGGATTCAAGCTCAGCAATATGTTTCCTGCTGAGGCCTTCACACTGTTCAAAGACAGAAACTTTTCAGTTTTTGCTCTGGCTTCGTTCCTGATTTGCATCCCACTGCAGTTCTACTACACCTTTACGAATCCCTTTCTGAACGAAATCGGAGTGCAAAACGCCGCGGGCAAAATGACCATGGGCCAGATGTCGGAGTTGCTCTTCATGCTAACGCTGCCCTGGTTTTTTCGCCGGATTGGCGTTAAGAACACCCTCGTGCTGGGCATGTTTGCCTGGGTCGTGCGCTACGTTTGCTTCGGCACCGGGAATAGCGGCAGCCTGGTGTGGCTACTCTATCTGGGGATTGTTCTCCACGGAGTGTGCTATGACTTTTTTTTCGTGAGCGGGCAAGTTTACGTGGATCAAAAGGCGCCCGCGGCGTTGCGCGCCGCAGCGCAAGGCCTGATCACGTTCATCACCTATGGGATCGGCATGTTCATCGGGTCGTGGATTTGTGGCCGTGTTGTGGACGCCTACATGAAATCTGCACCGACAGGCGGCGTTCTGCATGATTGGCGTTCCATCTGGATGGTGCCAGCCATCGCGTCTGCGGTAGTCCTGCTGTTCTTCTGGGCTGGATTCCGGAGTGAAGAACGCACGCCCGAGGAACGTGCACCGGCGCTGAAGCTACCGTGAGCCGCTAGAGACTATCCGCATCAGCCGAATGAAAGAAGCGTGATTCTCCTTTTCGCGCTCCCGCTCCGCCCCTGCCGAACCTGATGCAACATCCACGGCGCGTTCTTCGACGGCAACAGGCCGGTCTTCCTTACTCAGATTGAATCTTTCTCTACCCCCTTCACCTGTGGTTCGCCAAGACTTGAGCCGAGACCAACGACGAGGCGGTTCTGGGTAGAGTAGGCCTGATTTACTGACTCGATACAGCATGAAGACTCTGGAGGATCCCGCAGATCAAGATAGTTAGGATAGGATTCGGTGCCGACCTTATCGCTAGCGCGCTCAAGTTGGTACAGGCTCTCCGGCTGGGGCACATTCAGCGGGCGCAGCATCAGTGCATCCAATAAACCAAAAACCACGGCGTTTGCGCTGATGGCCATTCCAACGTCAGGACGGCCACAGCGGTGAAGCCAGGAGACCTGCACAACAGGCGAAGAGCAAAGCGCACATCCCGCATCAAGTTCTCGATTAACTGCAGTCCTCGCTCCGATCGATAGTCCTCCTTAACCGCCTCTACCCCGCCGAACTTCAGCATCGCTTGGCGTCGGGCTTCGATAGGCGACGAACCGGCGCGGAGATTGTCTTCGGTTTGCAAAGCGATGTGTTCCTCAATCTCGGATTACTTTGTATCCCAGCTCCGTCAACAGCCGGCTGACCCAAGGGGAATGTGTTCGGGTCTCCATGGCAATAAGACTTCGCGGTATCTTCTCAAATGTCTGTTTCATCACTTCCGGTGTCGTCGCCACTTTCTGTTCCAGAAGGATTTCGCCCGCTTCATCCAAAACGCAGTAGCACGACCAGCGATCGCCGAGGTGCCGGGAACGGTATGAGCGAATAAGTTCCATCAAACCTGTCGGGGTATTGGCGACGGCATGCAAACAAAGGGGACCAGACGCGATGCTTTTGGGCTAGATTCGAGTATGCTGAGTTGGAATCTATCTCTCTTACTCACGAGGAGTCCGAGACTGCGTATAGAGCCCTTCAAGGTAGCGGTCGCTGAGCAGGTCCTCTCAGATCTTAAGACACGCATTCGGAACACGCGTTGGCCTGATAGCGCACCTGGCGCTCCATGGTCGCAGGGGACGGATCTCGAATGGCTGCGGAATTTGATGGACTATTGGGCCGAGGAATTCGACTGGCACGCTCAGGAGCAAAGACTCGGGGAACTCGCGCAGTTCCGCATCGAGCTAGATGGCATTCGGATCCACTTCGTCCATGCACGAGCGCGAGGCGGTCGTGGGATTCCGCTGATACTAACTCACGGTTGGCCCAGCGCGTTCTTCGAGTACCTTCCGCTCGTGCCACTACTCACGGATCCGGTCCGACACGGCATCGACGGCCCGGCATTCGACCTTATCATCCCATCGCTACCGGGCTACGGTTTCTCAGGGCGCCCGAGGCGTGCCGATGTGAATTATCGATATGTGTCGGCACTTTGGCATCGACTCATGACCGAACTCGAATATGAGCGTTATGGGTCTGGCGGCGGCGACTTTGGCGCCGGTGTTGCCACGCTGATGGCACTCGACAGGCCAGATTCAATCATCGGAATCCACCTGACCAACCTCGAGCTTGCCCCTTACATTGGTCCCGGATCACGGGCGTTATCGACCGCGGAAAAAGCGTATATCGGGACTTCCGACCTATGGTGGCAATCTGAAGGTGGCTACAAAGCGATCCAGTCAACAAGACCGCAGACACTCGGTTATTCACTCAACGACTCTCCAGCCGGGCTGGCAGCATGGATTGCTGAGAAATGGAGATCTTGGAGTGACTGTCATGGTGACCTCGAAGGGCGCATTCCACGTGATTTCTTGCTGACGCTCCTGACTCTGTACTGGGTCACTGGAACAATTACGAGTTCCATTCGCCACTATTTCGATAACCGCTGGCACGGGATTACGCTTGGACCGGAAGACTTCGTCCGCTCGCCCACTGCCATCGCCAACTTCACATCTCAACACGCCTTCGAAGGAGATGCACCGCGCGAGTGGGCTGAGCGCCTATATAACATCCAGCGGTGGACACCAATGGAGCGCGGCGGGCATTTCGCACCCACAGAAGAACCAGTGGCTGTCGCCCGCGACATTGCAGCATTTTTCGCAAGTTTGATTTAGGAGACAAAGGCGAGGTTTAGGATACCTGGCGACTATGGTCGGGTTGCCAAACGCAGCCGAGGAGAAGCTTCAGTGACAGTCAAGCATGTTGTGGCAAATATAGCCGCGAAACAAGTGGATTCAGCCCAGGCATTCTATGGAGATGTACTGGGGCGGAATTGCGTTGGTGTGCTTGTGGAGTGCCCGGCGTTTTCTGAGCCAGTTGCTTTGATAGAGACTGGACTTCAAGGAGCGAGCGATGGCAAGACGGAAGAAGCATACGCCTGAGCACGTGGTGAACCTGCTCAGGCAGATCGAAGTGGCAGTGGCGAATGGGAAGATGACGTCGCAGCCTTGCAAGGAAGCGGAAATCAGGGAGCAGACGTACTACCGCTGGCGCAAGGAGTACGGCGGTCTGCAGGTGGAGCAGGCGGCGCGGCTGGTCTTAACCATTAAGAGCTTCAGTCTTCCCAACTCGGTTAGTGTCAAGGGAAGTCGCTCGAGCAGTTAAGTCAGCTGATGAGATGGTGAAGGAAATGACAGTTCAAAGATTTGATGTCCCGTACTCGGAAGCGGCGGTCGAAGATCTTCGACAGAGGCTGGTGCGGACGCGGTGGCCGGACCAGATTCCAGGTTCACACTGGGATTACGGGGTAAGTCTCGACTACATGAAAGAGCTTTGCCAATACTGGAAGGATGAGTTCGATTGGAAGCGGCAGATTGAGAAAATGTCCGCCTTCCACTACTATTGCTATACGTCGCGAGGTGTAGGTATCCATTTCATCCACGAGCGCGGCGAAGGGCCGGCGCCAATTCCACTGATTCTCACTCATGGCTGGCCGGGTTCCTTTCTGGAAATGCTGAAAGTAATTCCCATGTTGGCTGACCCCGCAAGCTGCGGTGCAAACTCAGCCGACGCGTTTGATGTGATTGTTCCCTCTCTTCCCGGATACGGTTTCTCAGACCGCCCCACGGAATCTGGAGTAAACACATTTCGCATCGCCGACATATGGATGGAGCTCATGAAGGAGCTGGGCTACGAGCGGCTGGCAGCACAAGGAGGAGACTGGGGTGCGGATGTGACCACGCTTCTGGGGTTGCGCCATCCTGAGCGGGTCATCGGGATTCATCTCAACTCCATCCCACCGTATAAGCCGTATCTGGAGGCCGGTACAGTCTTGTCTGAGGTCGAACAAGCGTTCCTACATGAAGCGAGTCGCTGGTATGAAAAGAGCGGGGCGTACGACCATATTCAGAAAACCGCTCCACAAACGGTCGCTTACGGCCTAACTGATTCTCCGGCTGGACTGGCAGCTTGGATACTCGAAAAGTTCCGTGACTGGGGGGACTGTGACGGCGACATAGAACGCAGATTCACCAAGGATGAGCTGTTAAGCAACATAACACTCTACTGGATGACGCAAACCATCCATTCCTCATGCCGGCTCTATTACGAGGATAACCGCACCCCTCTTCACTTCCAGAAAGGTGATTACGTCACAGTCCCGTGCGGGATTGCTCGTTTTCCGAAAGAAGGCCCGATTCCTCCCAAGCGCTGGGTCGAGCGCGGCTACAATATCCAGCACTGGACGGAAATGTCCCGTGGGGGCCATTTCGCAGCGCTCGAAGAGCCGGAACTGCTGGTGGAGGATATCCGCTTGTTTTTCCGAGCTTTACGCTCTTATTGAGGGCACTTCTTATGGTCTGGTGTGATCGGCGTTCCAGGTCATCCACGCTCCCGAAAGCGGTTTCTGTACGCCCCTCCGGATGCGCCGCCGACTATTCGCCATCAGTTCGTCATAGGCCGATAGGATGCTCGCTATCCGCCGTTGCACCACGAGGGAGGGAAGCTCCACGGTGCACGCTCCGAAAACGTTGTCCATTGGAAACGGGCCACGCCGGTGTGTTGCGTAACCGTTAGCGGCGGGAGGAAGAGCCTTCAACAACCAGATTGGGGAGGGTTCGTCCATATTTGCTCGGGCATGAGAGCCTACTTTCGCTAGTTCATGCAGACATTACGGAGTCGTTGACTGCGCGGAGAGGAAGCGTAGGATTTCGCGCATTACGCGCTCACCTTGATAATCGCAGTTTTCTCAGTGTTTTCTGTTCTCCCTGATAAGTGGGTTCTCGTCCAATTGACCGGCAGCCTTTCGCGGCGGATTCCATAGGGACGCGAGCGGCATTGACTGGAAGAACTGTCTGACATACCGGAGTTGGAGACGACCAGGAACTGTCTATTCCTCAGAAAATAGCCATAACCCCTTTATTTTCAAAGGACACGTTGCGGCTATTTTCACAGTTCGCTTGTAGTTCGCAGAACCATGATTTATTCGTAACGCAGGGCGATCATGGGATCGACGCGAGTGGCGCGCCGGGCTGGAATGTAGCAGGCCGCTAATACCACGAATGTGAGCGCAAGGGCCACGACACTTAGAGTGAGAGGGTCCGTGGTGCTCACATCGAAAAGCAGATTGGCCATCAGGCGCGTCAACGCGAGCGACGTCAGAAGCCCAGTAATTACGCCGATGAGAGCGAGCTTTGCACCATCGCCGACTACTAATCGCAGGACGTCGTGCGGTTGCGCCCCGAGGGCCATACGGATGCCGACTTCGTGCGTGCGCTGGGCGACGAGATATGCCATGACGCCGTAGATTCCTGCGGCGGCGAGCAACACGGCCATTGCGGCAAAAATGCAGAGAAGCATCATCGAGAATCTCCATGGGACGAGAGTTGTATCGATGAGGTCGGTAAGCGTGCGGGTCTGGTAGATGGGTTGATCGGAATCGAGGGTCAGCACGGTGTTTCGAATCGTTTCGATCATGTATTGGGGGTCGCCGTGGGTGCGCACTGTAAGAACCATGAAGCGATAAGGAATCTGCGCGTAGGGAAAATACATGGTGGGCTGCGGCTTCTCGGCGATCGAGGTGCGCACATCGCCGACGGTGCCGACGACTTCCCAAGGAGATTGATCCTCACCCATATAAACGAGAAGATGTTCGGCGATGGGGCTGGCGTTCGCCCAGTAGCGCTTGGCCATGGATTCGCTGAGGACAATGGCACGGGAAGAGCCGAGCCGATCGTGTTCACCGATGCCACGGCCACTAAGCAGCGGGATGCCGAGGACGCTGAAGTATTGAGGGTCGATGAAGCGAACCAAAGCGTAATCGCGGTTGTCCGGCGGGTGTGGTGGGCGGCCGACGACGTCGAAGCTGTTGTCAAAATTGTGGCCGGTGAGCGGAAGAAAACTGACCATGGCTGCGGATTCAACGCCGGGAGTTCTTCGCATGCGTTCCAGGAGTTGGTCGTAAAAGGCGATGACCTGCTCATTTTTGGAATATTTATCGTCGGGAATGGAAATGCGAGCGGTCACAGTGTGATCAGAGCGGAAACCGAGATCGGTATGGAGCAAGTGGAAGAAACTGCGAATGGTGAGGCCGGCTCCTACAAGCAATACCAGGGAGATGGCGATTTCCGCAGCAACAAAGAGATTGCGAAGGCGCCGCGTGGATTTTCCCGAAGTTGAGGAGCGAGACGCGGCGTGAAGCGCAGGATTCAGATTGATGGTCGAGGTTCGCAGCGCGGGGAGCAGGCCGAAAAGCAGCCCGGTGACTACAGAAACGCCGAAAGTGAAGAGCAGAACGCGGCCATCTGTTTCGATGACGTTGAACTGAGGCAAAGATTCCGGGCGAAACGCGAGGAGCAGGCGCTGAGTCCAACTTGCCACCGGAAATCCCGCACAACCGCCGGCAAAGCTCAGCAGAATGCTTTCCGTCAGCATCTGGCGGATGAGGCGAGCTTTGCGTGCGCCGAGAGCGACCCGCGTGGCCAGTTCCTTGCCACGGATTGTGGCGCGAACGAGGAGAAGGTTGGCGACATTCACGCAGGCAATCAAAAGGACGAAACCGACGGCAACGAGAAGTGTGAGCAACGCCGGACGAATGGCGCCCGCCAGGTCGTCTTGTAGGGCGAGAACGAGGACCGCCGCGCCGCTGTTGCTTTCGGGCTGCTCCCGTTTGATCTGGGCGGCGATGCGGCTCATCTCGTCATTGGCTTGCGCCAGTGAGACGCCGGTTTTTAAGCGCGCATACACATTCAGGTAATGCGAGGCGTGCCAGCGCATTTCGCGCGGCGCGATGGTTTGCTGCAGGGGAACCCAGAGTTGCACGGCGGGTTCGGGGAAGGCGAGTCCCGCGGGCAAGACGCCGACCACGGTATAGGGCGTTGGGTTTAGATGAATTATCTTCCCGAGGATCTGCGGGTCGCTGCCGTATCGGCGCTTCCAGAGCGCGTGAGTTAGCATGACGACGGGAGCCGCGCCATTTTTATCATCGGATGGTTCGAACTCGCGCCCAAGAGCAGGGTGCAGGCCGAGAAGGCGCAGCATGCCGGCGGAGGTCGCGGCGCCGAGGACGCGTTCGGGACGATCCGCGCCCGTCAGGGAGTAACCGTGAAGGTCAACGGCACCGATTTGTTCGAAGACGTCATTGCGTGTGCGCCAGTCCAGGAAATTTCCGGGGGCCACTTCGTTTTTGGTGGACTGATCGTACGGGCGGCTGCATTCGGACACGGTTACGAGTCGATCCGGCTGGGCATAGGGAAGAGGGCGGAGGAGGACGGCATCGACGACGCTAAAGATGGCCGTGTTAGCGCCGATGCCGAGGGCGAGCGAGAGCACTGCCACGGCAGTGAAGCCCGGGGATTTGTAGAGCACTCGAATCCCGAAGCGGATGTCCCGCAGCAATTGCTCAAGCCAAACGAAACTCCACACCTCTCGCGTATCTTCCTTGACCCGAGTCACGTTTCCGAACTTACGCAAAGCCGCATAACGTGCTTCCTCCGGCGACATGCCGCGACCAATATTCTCCTGTGTCGCCATCTCGATGTGGTCGCGGATCTCTTGGTCGAGATCCTCCAACATGCGTTTGCGCCGCCTCATAATTGGCGCTCCTCCGTCGGCCGGAGAATCCGGGCGATCGCCCCCGCCAGCTTGTCCCACTTGCTGGTCTCGAGTGCGAGCTGCCGCCAGCCTTTCTCCGTCAGCCGGTCAAACTTGGCCCGGTGGTTGTTCTCGGAGATCCCCTCTTCAACCGAAATCCATCTCCGCTTTATGAGCCGGTGCAGCGCCGGGTACAGCGACCCCTGCTCAACCTGCAACACGTCATCGGACTTGAATTCGATCGCCTTGGCAATGGCGTGGCCGTGAGACGGTCCCACCAGCAGCGTACGCAGAATGAGCAAGTCTAACGTGCCTTGCAGTAGTTCGATGCGCTCTTTCTGTTCTTTGGTAGACATTCTAGGTGATACTATAGCGCCTCCAGTAGAATGTCAAGGTGAGCAAGCGCCATCGGCCACATGGCGAAGTCCGGAACTCGGAAAGATTCGGGCCAGCTTTTGCATCGTAATCCACACACGTACGAGATCGCTGCTAATCAGAAAGCATTAGGTCCAATAATTGGCCTTCGGACGGATAAGCTCGGATTCCCTAGATGCGTTTGCCCTTGAGGAATCGGCGGACGCTCCAAGTGCCGTCACCCCGCGAAGCGATGTAGAGAAAAACAAAACACAACAGCACGGCGAGTTCGCCGTGATTGCGGATTGGCCAGAAGCCATGTGGCGCGTGGCCCAGGAAATAGCCGGTGGCCATTTCACCGCTGGCGATAAACGCAGCAAAGACCGTGAACACCCCGAGGGCAATGAGCAGGCCTCCGAAAAATTCGATGATTCCGGCGGCGAGCATCAGGGGGACGTGTCGCATCGCGGGGCCGCCGAGAACGCCAAAAAGCTTCTGAGCGCCGTGGCAGGCAAACAAGAAGCCTGCCATCAGGCGCATCAGGCTGTAAAGATGGTCCGAGAATCTGTTCAGGAATGGCATAGTTGGGCCTCGCGATCGCCGGACGTTTCTCTGAATACGAGGCCAGAAGCCTACATGCCCCCAGCGTGATGCGCAAGGCTCCTCTGGCCCTGGTCAGATCTGCGAACGGCTGACGTATTGATACCGCTGGCCTAAGTCCCGGTAACCGGATATGCATGAAGTAACACTTCACTTTGCGATTACCGCACTGCGTGGCGTATCGGTCCACCGTAGCTTGCTTTAGGCCGAGGTGAGCATGAAGAACCAGCCGCATGATTCCGAATGGTCGAACTTCGCTGTTGGGTCGGCCCAATTTGCTAGGTCTGTCCAGTAATTCCAAGCGAAGGCGGGACTTGCGTTCATCTCAACCGCATGCGTTACCTCGCCAACAATCTTCGATAGTCACGGAATTGGCGTAGATGTGAAGTGCGGCAAGTGGCGCTGGTTTCTCTTGACTGCACCCTGGAGCTACAAGGAAGAACACGAATTGGACCAGCACCCACGGTCATTCATACCTCAGCGCTACCAATGGGTCGACATGCATCGCGCGTCGCGCTGGCACCCAGCAGGCGAGAAAACCGACCAACAGGAGCAGCACAACAACAGAGAAGAGCGTCAGCGGATCGTGCGGCGAAACTCCCCAGAGTTGATTCGACAGTATTCGGGTGATCGCAAGGCTGGCGGCTAAGCCGATTCCGATGCCCAGAAGGATTAACCGCGCACCGAAGCGGAAGACCAAAAGGAGGACGTCTGCCGATGCCGCGCCGAGGGCCTTACGCACACCGATTTCGTGGGTTCGTTGCGAGACGGCGTTTGAGACGACGCCGTAAACTCCCACGACGGCTAAGGTCAGCCCCATTGCGGCGAAAACCGCGAAGAGGACAACACTGAAGCGAGGGCCAGCGTACTCCCAATCGTTCAGGAGCGAGCTTACGGTGCGCACGTCAGTGACGGGCTGGTTGGGGTCGAGCGCGTAGACCTGTTCGGTAACTGCTTTTGCGAGGGAGGTTGGGTCCGTGTTCGTCAAGACCGCGAAGTAATTGGCCGTGCCGGTGATTGTGTAGGGGATATACAGCTCGGGTGCGATCTCGCTGGTGAGGCCGCGGTTCACCGCGTCTTTAACGACACCCACAATCTGGAAAGCGTTATCCGTGATATTGGAGGGAGCGGTGGCGAGGCGGGGAATACTGGCAACGCGGCCCAGCGGGTCGCTATTTGGAAGATACCTGCGAACGAAACTCTGATTAGCAATGGCCAAGCGGCTACGAGAGGCAAGTTCGCTGTCGGTGAAGAGACGTCCCTCGACGAGGGCAATGCCGAACACTTTGGTGTAGTCGCGGCTTACTTGATGGATGACGACCGGACTAGTGTCCGTCTGAGTGGCGCCGGAAATTTCAACGGAGGTCTCCATGCCTCCGAAGAAAGGGTGCATTCCGGCGTTGATCCCCGCCGCGTCAACGCCTGGCAAGTGCTCGACGCGCCGAAGCAACTCCTCGAAAAAAGCAGTACGGTGCGCGGCATCGGGGTAACGCTGAGTTGAGAGGGGCACTCGCAAGGTGAGAAGGCGGTCGGCGCGAATACCTAGATTTACATTTTGGATGGCGAGCACGGTGCGAATCATCAGAGCCGCCCCGACGAGCAGTACGAGCGAAAGGGCGACTTCGGCGACGACCATGGCGTTACTTGCGAATACCTGGCGAATTCCGGCGCCGATGCCCCGGCCGCTCTCCTTGAGAGCGGCGACAAGTTGTCCGCGGCTGACATGCAGCGCGGGCGTCAGACCGAACACGAGTGCGGTGAGGAAGGAGATACCGAGGCTAAACAGGAGGACCGGCCGGTCGATGACGATTTGGGACTCGTCCGGAATCGAGCCCGGAGGCACGACGGCAATGATGGCGCGCAAGACGCCGAAAGCCATGACCGCGCCGAGAGCGCCTGCGAGGGTTGAAAGCAACAGGCTTTCGGTCAGCAGCTGACGGACGAGTCGCGCACGCGTGGCTCCGAGCGAAGCCCGCAACGCGATTTCGCGTTGGCGAGAGATTGCGCGAGAGAGCAGGAGGTTCGAGACGTTGGCGCAGGCGATGAGCAACAGCAGGCCGACGGCGCCGAAAAGAATCCATAAAACTTCGCGGATGCCGCTCGGAAAGGTTTCCTTGAAGGAAAGCAGACCAACGCGCCATTTTTCGGGAAATGCCGCAGGTTCGCGCTGTTTAAGGTCGGCAATGATGGGAAGTAGGTCAAGTTCGGATTTTGCGGGCGTGACTCCTGGCTTGAGGCGACCGAGCAAATGCACGTAACGTACGCCTTCCGGGAGTTGTCCGCGGCGGAAGATTGTGGGCAGATAGACATCGGCACCACGGAACATGAAGCGCGCCGGCATCACCCCGATAATTGTTCGAGTGGTTTCGTTGAGAAGCATCTGCCTCCCGAGCACGGTGGGATCGGCGCCGAACTGGCGATTCCAGAACTTGTAGCCCAAAACCGCGACGGATGGAGCCCCAGGCACGGCATCCGCTGGCGTAGGAGTGCGGCCGATGAGGGGGGGCACGCCCATCACGTCAAAGGCGTTCATGGTGCAGACATTGCCGCGAAGGCGCTGTGGCTCGCCTTGACTGCTCCACAGGACGTCACTGATGGTGGAAGCAATGACACCTTCAAAAATGGTATTGCGCTCGGCGATTTCCAGGAATTGATCGACGGTATAACCGACGCGGTATCCGGACTGGTCGGGGGACCAGATTTTCACGCTCATAAGACTGTCCACGTCGCGGTAAGGAAAGGGATTCAGGACCACACCGTAGATAACGCTGTACATGGCCGTCGCCGCCATGATGCCGAGTGCCAGCGAGAGTATGGCAATCGCGCTGAAGCCAGGAGATTTGCGGAGTATGCGCACGCCATAACTAAAGTCTTGGAGGAAACTTTGTATGATTGGTTCACTCATTTCGGTTGCACCAGTTCTTATGCGGGGCATGCGACCATTTTACTGCGGTCTGGTCAAGCTGTCAGTGCCCGATGGCAGCGCTAAGCGGAAAAGTGTGTGACGTATCCTCCGGTCTGAAGAACTGCGAACATGTTGAACAAATCGTTTTCTGCCAAATTGCGGAAGAGTCATAAGGGCGGATGGACCTATGTGGTCTGGCAGAATTCGGTCAAGTCTCTCGGCACACGTGGCCTGGTTAAGGTCAGAGGATGGTCATCCCTTCAAAAGTTCGTTCATGGCTATGAGACACGCCAAGCACATGCTGCCTGTAAAGGTAGAGATTCGCCGAACAATCGGAGAGCAAGTCGGCGAACCGTGAGGGTGGTCTGGAACGACGGATACGCACCTCAACAAAAACGGCGCATTCTCATACTGATAAGCTCGCTAACTTCTGCGCTTGGCCCGAGAGTCACCTCATCGGGATAGACTACGAACTCGACCACGCCCCGGCTGTAGGTGTCACACGACAGTCTCGGTCCCGATCTGTCCTTCCCGGACAAGAAAATCAAGCTCCGCAATCCAACCCACCAGGCCGGAGCTTTGCAGTCTCGATAAAAACGCCAGCCACGCTTAGGTCTCGAACTCTCGAAATCTCGGCACGTCCGTCACCGTGCCAGTAGACCACACGCTTTCGGTTGTTTGGATGCGCCAGCTAACCCGCTTGAAGGGAACCCGTCAATGCCATTCAGCACCTTACGACGCAGGCGGGCCGGACAGATGTAGGGGAAAGTCAGTTGGGTCATGGCAGCCCGCGTGTCAGTGGACGATAACCGGATTACGGACCGGTCTCGATTCCTATCGCATCATTGACGGCCTCCCTGAGGCGCTGCTTACAACCGAGATACCTCCATTTTGTTGTTGCGGCTCGGGCAGAGAAAACCCTATTCAGAAAGTTGAACTGCCAAAAAAAGAGGCTAGACGGGTCGGTACTATTTCAATACCAATGTAAAGTTTGTGTAAAAACGGCAACGAAAGATTATATGAAAGGATGCGTAACGTGTGCGATTTCACTCATAGCGCAGCGCCACCATGGGATCAACCTTCACGGCGTGCCGAGCCGGGATGTAACTCGCGAGGACGGCAACACTGAGTAGGAGTCCCGGAACGCCAAGGAAAGCGACCGGATCGACCGGGCTAATGCCATACAAAAAACGCAAGGAGACATCCCCGGGCAAAATCGTTGTTAGCGTCCAAGCGACCGCGGCGCAGCCAGCGATGCCGATCAGCGCACCGATCACCACAGGCCGCATGGCCTGGCGCAGAACAAGAGCCATGACATCGCGATTGTCTGCTCCAAGCGCCATGCGGATTCCGATTTCGCGCACACGCCGGCTGACACCGTAGGACACCAAGCCATAGACGCCCATGGCGGCCAGGAGCAAGGCGAGGCCGCTGAGGAAACCAGATAAGGTCGAGAAGATTCGACCCGGCATGAGCCAGGGTGTGAGATTTTCTTCGAGATTGACGATTTCCACGGCCAGTTCTGGATCGAGCGCGGCGACGGTTGCGCGGAGGGTCTGTGTTGTAGGCGAACCAGCTGTGGCAGAAATCAATAAGCGGAGGTCCAACTGTTGCTTGGGACCGGCCGGAAGATAGGCGTAAGTATTATCGGAACGGCCCAAAAACGACACGTGCGCATCCTTCGCCACGCCAACAACCTCATAGTCGGCGTCCAGACGAATCGTCTTGCCGATGGGATCCTCGCTCGGCCACAGGCGACGTGCGGTTGATTCCACGAGGATCGCCACGGGCGCACCGGTTTGACCCTCCGTCTCCGTAAAATTGCGGCCGCGCACGATGGAAATGTCCAATAGTGGGAAGAATGCGGGCGAAACGTAGTTGTACTCGACACCGACGTGGTCTTCGCGGCCAGGGATGGAAAGGTCGGTAGCACGGTGATTGTCGTCCAGCGGAACCGCGCTGGCTTGGGCTGCGGCATTCACTCCCGGAAGCGCGGCGATTCGCTGGAGCAATTGCCGCTGCAGGGCTTCGGCGCGCTGATTGTCGTAACCTGCTCCATTGAGATCCAAGGCGATGGCGGCGACATTCTTCATGCGAAAACCGGGGTCGATGGTCTTTGCCCGGTGAAGCCCACGCAGCAACAGCCCCGCGGCAAGCAACAAGGCCATGGAAGCGGCCACTTGCGCCGCTACGAGCCCGCCGCGCAAGAGATTTCTCGAGCGAGGCTTGGCTTCGGAGTCGGCACTTTCTCCCTTCATCGCGAAGATGAGATCCGCTCGCGAAGACTGGAGCGCCGGCACCAAGCCAAAAGCAATCCCAGTGAGCAGCGTCAGGCCCAGGGCATAAGCCAGAACGTGGAGGTCGGGACTGATGTTGAGCGCCAGGGGCCAGTAGCTTGCGGAGATGTTGGATTGAAGAAATCGCACCAGGCCCGTTGTAGACCAGAACGAGATAAGCGAGCCCAGCAATCCGGCGAGGAGTGCAATCAAAAGACTTTCGGTAAGCAGCTGCTGGACGAGACGTCCTCGGCTGGCGCCCATTGCGAGCCTCACGGCAATTTCTTTGCGGCGCCCGGTGGCACGCGCGAGCAGCAGACTAGCGACGTTCGCGCAGGCAATCAGCAGCACCATGCCCACAGCAAAGAGAAGGGCGCCACCCATACTCAGCAACAGGAACCGCTCTTCAGGGACGGAGAAGAGCGTGGCCGTATCGATGGCCACCGTAGTGATGCGGCCTGGGTCGCGCAGGTCGATTTGGCCGGCGATTACGCCGAGGTCGGCGCGGGTTTGTTTCGTGGATATCCCACGCTTCGAGCGTCCCAGCAGTCCGAGCCAGCTTTGAGAATCGTCGGCAAGACGATCCGGCTCACGGAGGAGACTGCTCTGCAAATTCACAGGTGCCCAGAACTGCGATGGAATCGGGTCACTCCCTTGGAAGCCTGGTGGGGCGACGCCGATCACCGTGAAGGGGATGCGATTCAGAATAACCCGCTTTCCGACAATGGAAGCGTCTGCACCGAACGCGCTACGCCATAATCCATCACTCAGCACCACAGCGGGAGCTGTGTTGCCTGCGATACATTGCGCATCCGTGAAGCCGCGGCCCAGAGCAGGAGGAACTTCCAGCACGTCGAAATAGTTGCACGAAGTGAGCGCCCCAATCAGATGTTGCGGATGCGCGCCGCCCATGTTCACCTCGACGAAGGGTGCATAGGCGAGAAGGCCGCTAAAGACGTCGTTCTGGTCGCGGTAAGCTGTGTATTCGGAATAAGAAAAGAAGCTCGCGTTCTGGCGGACATTCCGATGGATGGGACCTTGCAGCTTGCGATAGGTCTGCGAGACAGCTATGACTTCTTCTGCATGAGGAACCGGGAGCAGTCGCAACGCGGCGCCATTCAAAATCGTGAAAATACCAGTGTTTAGGCCGATGCCGAGCGCCAGAGTAAGCACCGCGACGGCGGTGAACCCCGGATTCTTTCGCAGGGTGCGTGCACCAAATCGCAGGTCACTCAAGAAATTCTCCAGCAGCGGTAAACCGCGGCGGGCGCGATAATTCTCTTTGGTTTGCTCCATGCCGCCGAGTTTGATCCGAGCGTCACGCCGCGCTTCGTCCAAACTCATACCTGCGCGGAGATTTTCCTCAACGTGCATCGGGACATGGGCTTCCATCTCCTCGGCGAGGTCTCGGTCGCGTCGTTCCCTGCCAAATAAGGCGACCAGCCGCAATAGCCAAGCGCGCAGTGACCTCATAACTCCTCGCTTATTTCTGGGCTTCTCTGAGAATGCCTAGTATGCCAGCTACGTCCTATGGGGATGCAATAGAAGATACGGTTCAGGGGCGCAATTTGTTTCCAGCCTTTTGAGATTTCTATCGGAGGCAACTGGCTGGTTACAGTCTTTGCGACGATTGGTTAGGCAAGGCGAGAGGTACGGGAGCGTTTCGGGAGTCAAAAGGTAAACTCAGCGACCGAACTGATTCGGTGACAACCACGGAGTCGTCGGACCATGCGGCTAGGTCCGCGTTCCCGGACAAATGAAGGCAAATCTACGACTGCGCGTTCGTCATCCGCTATCGAAGCTCGGCGACGGGGTCGGGACATCATCACTCAATCTCGCCTCATCCAATGAAGTTACCTCGACAGGCCAGGTCCTCATTAACTACTCAACTCTTGATCCGAAGCACTTAAGGTGAAAACCCCCACATCTGTCAAGAAGGAAAAGATGACTTGGGCAGCTGTGGCAGTGGGTAAATTGTCATTTAGGGCCTGCGGCCCGCGAAACTTGATGAAAGCCGTTAGTGCAAAATTGCCCATTCGCAGCGCTAAGCCCTTTGTTTTTAGGTCAGCCGTGATTGCCGACCATAGGCATTGACCAACTCGCCTTGAACCTATCGGATGAGCCAACGCGATCTTGGAGACTTCAGTTCGGGTTTCCTGACTCACTTGCGACAAATTCCTCTCCCCGTATTTTTTTCGAATCTCTTAGGGTGCCGGGGGAAAGCCGGCGCATCGGGTGGTTCGTGAGTATTGAGGCTCTCGGAACGATGTGATCTCTAGTGGCCCGCCGAAGCAGAATTGTCCTTCACGGGTTGGACGGCAGTGATTTCATAATCTTGATACGTGATTGTCAGCGTAGCGCGGCCGCCGAGACGCAGACTCGAAACGCTCTGGTTTTCCACGGGAAGCCAAAAGTTCTCGAACTTCTGATAGTTGTGGCGGATCTCAGTCTTTGTGATCCAGATCGATGGGTTCTTAGCTGGTTCGCCTTCGATTCGACACACGGCGAAGTCTTGGTCATCCACCCAGATACGACCGCGGTAAAGGAATTTATTCGGCACTTTAGGCTGGATCCCGAGAACGTAGCCGCAGCCACCAGGGTTCGTTCGCCGTTCGAGCGACGTGAAATTGTAGTTCTGGGTGTTGAGTTCAACGCTCGCCCGAATCGCTGCTTCCTGAGCCTCTTTCTCCGCATCGATCAACCGCTTGAGAACTCGTTTGACGATCCATGTGCTCCCGCTTTCGGACAGAATCTTGAAATCTTTCTTGGCCGGCGCCGTATATGTTATCTCCACGATCATTTCTGCACGAAGAGCGGTGTGAAAGCCCTTAAAGTCGAGTTTGTAGATACGTTTGCCGCGATAGCTTTGAAGGGCCTTGGCCCGCTCGGCATTTTTCTGGACCAGGTTTTCAACCACCTGTGACAAAGTGAGCGGGGGTTCGGCCGCGATTGCGGCCGGGCCTTGCGCAGACGTTCCGACCGGAGTCAACGCGGCCGCCGCGATCAGTGAAATACATCTGCGTCCACGAATTGTCCGGTTTGAGCGTTTGAACGTAGCCGATGCTTCGCGTGCCATGCTTATCACGTTATGCCTCACGGTGGCGCTTTGAACTGCGATTCTCGTTTTTCTCTCGTTTTCCTAAACCCTGCAAAATCACTAAGCTCCAGGCGAACAACGATTCAATTCCCACAGCCACTAGCCGGCATCCACCGCAACCGCCAGCGGCCACCTTCAAACGGTTTCGTCGAAAGCGCACCAGAGCGTCGGGCCCACGCGCACTGTGTCAGTGCGTGACTCCGAGCGAAGCGCACCCGAGCGAAGCCGGCAACGCTTCCCGGCAGCGACACCACGGGTAGGACACGGGACAGAAGAAAACCGTTCGAGCGACAGGTCTTTCCTCCTCACCGGATCAGAGTGCGATAGGACTAGTGGGAAAACTGTTCCATTTGGAACAACTCCCGATAGTCGCATTACGGTCCATTGCCTGGCCAGCCTGCGAGACGGATTTCACAAGTACGTGTAGCGCGCCGTGGTTCAGGCGCTATCCGGCAAAGCAAGCTAACTCTGCGAGGAAGTCACCTGCACCTGTTCGAGATTGGACCGCCAACTGAGATTGAACACCGTAAATTGAAAGTGTTTGCGAAACGATCATTGATCCACAGTTGGTCTACTTTCGAAACTCTAAGTTTATTTTCGAGACCATTGTTTCCTCGGCAAGCTTTCGGTCTCTGGTTGGCTGGCCACCAAGATCTGGCACTTCGCCAGCAGTTGCTCAAACACGGTGCGATGCAACTGCCAAGGCCGATGCTCGAAGTTCCGTTTCAAGAATCCTCTGCTGAGCTTGGATGCCACGGTGATCGATCTCTGTGCCACGATGTTTGATTGGGCCAAGTTTCGCCTGAGGTGAAACTTCATTTGCTGCTGGACCACGATGGCTATCCGCCGTCTTTCGCGGTCATCACCGAGGGCAAAAAGCATGAGGTGCGTGTGGCGCGACAGATGCGATTTGCGCTGGGGGCGATTTTGGTATTTGACCGCGGCTCTGCGGACTGCCAATGGTTTACGAGCTTGACCGAGCAGGGAGTTTATTTCGTGACGCGTTTGAAGGAAAACGCTGACTATGGCGGTAGCACTCCTGCGGCAACAATTATTTGTTTACAGTGACCTGTGGGCATGGATTGACGATCCTTTCCAACCACCACCGATACCAGAAAAATCGTCAGAGCAGTTGACGCTGCACCTGATGTGAGTGGGTCAATGAATTGGACAGCAGCGATAAGCTACATGCCAACAAGTCGACGTAGCTTCGAGATTTCAAGAGGGGGAATTTAGACAGCGTCAGATCAAGAGAAACGCTTCGCCACCGCCAACCTGCCCTGCGTTCAGGGTTCAGACAGCGAATTTTGTCCTTACTCTGGAGACGTTGGCGATCAGTTTTCAGCTAATTTGGACAGCAGTGACTAAAAATGAATCGCTTGGGTTAGAGTCGAAGTCATCAAAGGAGACCGAATCATGGGCACGGGCCAACGGCTGGTCAGCGATCAAGCACTCGCGGCTTGTGGTGCGCAAGAATTCCACCCAGCACCCATCAGGCAGATAGGCGGGCACTTGTTTGTTGTACGTTCGTGGCCTGAAAACTCAAGAGCCCAGCAGGCAGAATTGCTCTGGCGGTGTCGTGCGATCGACGAAAGTCTTACGATCTGCACATGCTCATAGGTGAGGATGCGGCTCCCGTAGTGACTGAACTGCGCGTCCTCCTGCTGCAATAGTCTCAGGCGAAATTCTTCCCACATTCGTTACAGTAGGAGTTAGAATCGGCAACCCATGAGCACTGAAGCAACCAAGTCACCAGAAATCGATCCGATTATGGAGCGCCTCGAAGATCAAATAGGTTGGTATGACCGAAAGAGCATGACCAACCAGCGATGCTTTAAGTCGATAAAGATGGTTGAGATTACGGCTGCAGCAATCATCCCGTTCTTGTCGGCGTTTAGTTTCCCGGAAATGATGTGGGTGACCGGCGGACTGGGCGTTTTGATTACGGTGCTGGAGGGGATCTTGCACCTCAACCAGTACCAACAGAATTGGATCGCATATCGTTCAACTTGTGAATCTCTTAAGCATGAGAAGTACGTGTACCTCGGGAAGGCTTCGCCTTACGTGAATGCCGCAGATCCTCATGCTCTGCTGGCGGAAAGGATCGAGTCGCTGGTTTCTCAGGAACATGCGAAATGGGCGTCGGTGCAGCAGCAGGAGGCTAAAGCGAAAACCGCGTGAAGGAAACCTGTGGTTGCCGAGAATTCCGTTCGATCTGAAAATACCTAGGTTCCAATCATTCGTGAGTTCATGGTGGCCTTATTGCCAGCGACCACCAGCGGCGCGTATGACAGCGCCACAACCGCCAAAAGGACTATAGTTTTCATTTTGCCGGTCCCTGCCGCATCAGATTGTCTTGTTGGAGGATCCACCGAGTCTGGTCCCACGGGTTTCGGAACACTTCTATCCCGGTCCATTCACTCCACTGAGAAAGCCGCCGAGGTGTGCTGTCAGTGCGACGATAACTACGGCTGCGGCCTCGATCGGCAGGCGGTATCCGGGCCCTCATTTGAGCCTCGGACCGGGGATTCCTGAGCCTGCGGCCATATTCCTACCGCTGCAAGGTCAACACAGATATTCTTTCGCCCAAGACTGCGGGGTCGTGGCTCGCGCGGCTCTCGGCAGCCTCCATCACGAATACCGGTGGGAAAGGATCGCCCCGTGAAGGACAGGAAGCGCTCAGAGACACTGTGCATTGATTGCGTCTCCCCAATTTCCGTGGCTGTACGGACGGGACCGCCGGGCCTTTCGCTTGCAGTGAGAGGAACGAGTTGGGGGAAAACTGGTCGCTTCATATCTATACCAAGTTCATCTCCACAATGAGCCCGAATCCTACGATTACGACCGCTCCCGTGATTCAGTTCTGCCGTGACGTTGGAACGCAGTTCACTCTCCATATCCATAAAACCATTGACAGCCCGCGAGGATGCTCCTAGAGTCTCGGCTGAGAATCTATCCGGTAGTCAAGTATCTTGCGCAGCGTAGCGAGCTTGTACGACCAGGACGGCCGTTTCCTATTTTCATTGCTCCGGGAATTGGGAATGAGTTTTGCGCGCGGCAGGAATCCGACTATGCGAACTTGCGCATATACAACCCCAGGAATTCTATCCGGAATTGGCAGACGGGGCATTTACGGATTTCTGCTGGTTTTTGCGATTTCTGCAAGTACTTGCTTTGCCGAGACAGTTGGTCCGCAACTCACCCTTGATCCCGTGAACGTGAAACAGGAGGGATCGGTCAGCTTTTCCGTCTTATCTGTTGGAATTGAGACTCGCTCCGATTTTCCCGGGCCACGGTTCGTCCCGGCCCAGACCGAGGACGGAGCATTCCGTCTGTATATGGACGTCGATAGCATCCAGCAAGTCCGTTTTAATGAGTTCACATTCACGGCTTACCTCGTAGACGTGAAAGCGGGCGGACCAAGGTCGACTAAAGTTCAAATCACGGGAAACCCGAATGGATTGTTTCGAGATGCCCCGGTAAGGGTTACTTTCCGCGTGAAGGGCGCGGCGAGCAGCGTTACCGGCGTGATCGTGATGCCGGTCTATAACGCCACGAAGGCGGATCTCTTGTTGGTAGACGAGCAGAAGGAGCCGGCATACGTAAGTATCTCGGGGAGCAGTCCCGTGCAGATCCGGCTCGGAAATACTCCCGACGCGCTGGGAATATCGGTAACGGACGTAACGGTGCGGCCAGGCTGTCCGAAATGTTGGACGCGAATCTCGTCCACCGTGGACGAGAAGCACCCATTGAGCGTGGAGCCGGGATCGAACGCCACTCTACCCATCGATCTCCTTCCGAACTCGATCCCTGCCCTTACGCAGGGCGCGCTCATGATCAAGCCTGATGTGCCGCATGACACGCTCACACTGAGCGTGACGTACCACACGGTTCCGGGAGGAGCGGACAAGAAACAGAGCGTTCCTTTGAAGATTCGTTTTGGTCCAGGTCTCCTGGGCCTAGCACTGGCTCTCTGCGGGGGAATTGCCCTGGGTCTGACGGCAAGGTATTTGCTCACCGGAAATCTGGGCAAAGATGACGAGCGGGCGCTGCACGCGATTCTTTCGGCGTTTGTGCTGGGCCTCATCGCTGAAGTGATCGGCGTCATGATGACTGCCTACGGTAATTCGAAATTGGTTCTGTTCGATCTGGACATCGATCCACGGCAACTGTTTCCTGCGTTCATTCTGGCAGTGCTGGTAAGCGGGGGCTCGGCGGTGGTTACCTGGATGAAGAGCATGTTCGGCAAGACGTCATGAGAGGTGTTCATTTGGAGTGGCGAAGCGGGCATTCTTTGGTGAATGTTATGAGGGTGTGTTCGATCCTGTTTCTCTTGGGTCTCATCTCCCTGCGAGCCGGACAGGAACTAGATCAGACCAAGTTCGAACGCCCAAGCATCGTGGACAGCAATGATCCGGGCTCCGAGCTTTATGTCCTGGATACCTGGGGAACTCTGCATGAACTCCGGGTAACAGCGCACAGCCTGGAGGAATACCGGACTGTCTCTTTGCCCGTCACGCTTACTCCCGCGGACATGGCCTATTCGCGGGCGGGTGGCCAGGAATCCGTGCTCATCGCGGGGAGCCAGATGGGCCGCGGAATCGTGGCGAGGTATGCTCTTGACGGGACAGAGTTGCATACGTGGACGTTTCGAAACATTTGTTCGGGGATCGACTTCGACGCGGCGAGTCACGCAGCTTATGTGGCGACGTCGGATTCGAATGAGATCTACCGAGTGGATGTGCAAGGAACCGATAGTAAGTTCGTCGCGCGGATTCCAAATGCAACGAAGCTTGGGCCGCTGGCGTTCGACCAAGTGGGTGGGAATATATATGTCGCGGACGTGGCTGCAGGCGCCATCTACCAGTATTCGATGGCGACAAAAGTCTCAAAAGTGCTGGTTTCGAATCTAAGTACGCCAACTGCCTTGTCGTTCGATTCTGAATCGAGCCGCCTGTACATTGCCGATCCGGGGCGCAGGGCGATCTTCACGGTGGATACGCGCTCAAACAAGCCCATCATGACAGAATTCCTTTCCGGTCCGCTAAAATCACCTTACGGCATGGCGCTGATTTTGAGCGATCGCATGGCCGTCGCGGACTATGGGGCCAGCAGCATCTTGGTATTCTCCAGCAAGGGCGCGCTGCTCTTCCGCTTCCCACCCAAAGACTGATCTCCCCCCTGAAACTGATTTCCATACAAGAAATCTAGAGGTGCCTTTCCCGAATGATACCGTGACAGTGCAACGATCGGATCCGCGAGCGCGCAGTAACCAAGAACGCACACACCGGCGATACGCCGGTGTCACGAACAATCGCAAATGGCGACGACGCGTTGCCACCCCGCGTCGGTCGCAGTGTGTTTATCCTGTGCGTGGGGCGAGACAAATATCAACGTCCTGACCTTTGCGAGTGCCGGTATCTAGTTGTAAGCATACCTTTATTGCTTTCTGCATGAGTTAACCGATGTGCGGCGATTAGTGTCATAGCTATGAAGAAAATACACATTCACAAAATGTTAGCTCGATTGCGGCTCAGTTGCCTGACTTATCACCAACGTAGGCAGAGCAACGGTTTCTCGGGCTCGGGCAGCGACTAGGACGAGTTTTTTGACCATAGGGGAGTTTGCACTAGATCTCGCCTTTGCGGAAACGGCCAATCAGATGATCGCATGCGCGGACCGTCAACGCCATCATGGTAAGGGTCGGGTTCTGGCACGCAGACGACACAAAGCTCGCTCCGTCCATCACGAACAAATTTTTCACGTCGTGCGCCTGGTTGAACGCATTAAGTACTGACTTCTTCGGATCTTTCCCCATGCGGGCTGTTCCCAGTTCGTGTATGGCCATTCCCGGCATTTCGACACCCGCTTGCACGCGGATATCTTTGGCGCCGGCCGCTTCCAACATTTCCGCCGCCGTGGCGCCGGCATCCTCCATGAGCGCAGCTTCGTTGTCGCCGTGCGTCATGCTAATGCGCAAAGCAGGAATGCCCCAGGCATCTTTTAGATCGCGGTCGATCTCGATGTAATTGTCCCACCGGGCAAGCGATTCACCGAAAGCTCCGAGGGAAATCCCGTACTCGCCTTCTTTCACAGCCTTCTTGAGCGACGCTCCGTAGCCTTCGGCACTGAAGTTGAATCCAGTCTCGGCCCCGCCCTGGTAACCATAGCCACGTATGAACCGCGAATGCCTTTTGCTCGAAGGGGTGTTCCGGAAGCGAGGGACGTAAATCCCGTTGGGACGCGCGGGCTCGTTCGCATTCGGAAGAGTCTTGAATTCTGGCAGACGACCCGAGGCTCCCGCGCCTACGACGTGATCCATCAAATAGTGGCCCAGCGCGCCGCTCGAGTTCGCCAGTCCACTTGGGTATTCCCGAGTGGACGAGTTCAGCAAGATGCGGGTGGATTCCAATGCCTGTGCGCAAAGGATCACCGCTTTTCCGCGCACCTCCTTCACTTGCCGCGTCAAGCGATCCACGTAGGTCACACCGCGCGTTTTGTTTGGCTCCGTGTCGATGTCCACGTGGCTCACCACGGCATTGGTAAACAGCGTGCAGTTGCCGGAGGCCAGCGCGTCCTTGACGGTCGTAAATGGGCTGCTGAAGTAAGAAAACGTGCTGCACCCGCGTTCGCAAGGCCCGCAATAATGGCAAGCGAGGCGTCCATTGTGATTTTGCGTCAGGATCGCCGTGCGCCCGATCGTCACCGTGTGCCCGAACTTCGCTTTGACGCGTGCTCTGAGCTGAACTTCTCCGCAGCTCATTTTCATTGGCGGGAGAAATTGCCCGTCGGGCAGCATCTCATTTCCCTCCGTCGCTCCGCTGATACCTACGTACCGCTCCACGATGTCGTAATACGATGCAAGATCGGCATAGCTAATCGGCCAGTCATCGCCATACCCGTCGCGGCCCGCGGCCTTAAAATCGTTATCGCTCAGCCTGTAACTCTGACGGCCCCACACCAGCGATCGCCCACCGAGGATGCGCAGCCGCTGCCATGTAAATGGTTTGCCGGGCGGGGTGCTGTACGGATTCTCGAGGTCATTCACAAACCATTCGTAGTTGTATTCCATGCACGCGTAGCACTGCTTTTGCACCGGCCGCGTGCGCACCACCTCCGGCGAGTGATCGCGGTATTTCAGCTTGTAAGACGGCACGTGCTCAGTAAACTCTTTCGGACTAACCGCGCGTCCCGCTTCGAGCAACGCAACTTTCAGCCCTGCCTCCGCAAGTTGTTTCGCGGCCCAGCCGCCGGTGGCTCCCGATCCCACAACCACCGCATCGTAAGTTGTCTGCAAAGGGTCTTGCGCCATGTTGGTTCCGCTCACTTGTGATCCCCTTCTGGGTGTTCGCAGCCTTGATAAGGGCCGTGCGCAAACGCTCCGTCCCACCCCAGTTCTTTCTCGCCGATCTGCGAGCTGTAGTACGCACTCATGATGCGCCCCTTGAGCGCTTCAAAATGACCGTGCCCCGGATCGGCCACGGCACCCGTATCGCCAGCCCATCCGCCTCCAATACGCGGATACGCCAGCCCGTGTAACAGAATATCTTGGTCTTCCCGCGACAGATACCGAAACGCCGCTTTGAATTGCCGCATGCTTTCGCCATCCACGTATCCCAGCGAATTCAAAAACGTTCGTTGCGCCTCGGGCGTCTCGGCAGCCAGCACAAGATCGATATAGCGATTCACCAGCGCTTCCTTAGCGCCTGGAGTATCCGTCGCTGGGATAATCAAGTCGCTGAGCACAATCAGCGTTTCATTCTGATGCTCATCCAAAAAAAGTGGCTTCCATGCGGGCTCCGCAAGGTCTTTCGAGGCGTCCACACCGCTCTGCGCAGGCGTCAACTCAGATGGCTGCTGCGCTACACTCTGTGCCGCAGCAAGCGAAGGCCGCAAAGCGGCAGCGGCACCCACGAGAACACTGCCACGAATCAAATCGCGTCGTTTCATGAAAACTCCTCGCCCCCAACCCGCCGTTTCCGGCAAGCTGCTCGTTCGCGTGTCAATTTTTGCAAGCACCGCGGATTCGCGATCCGAGGAACCAGCTCCACGTTCCTGCGCATCGGGAAGTCTACACCAAGGGGAACCAAAAGCTAGACGGCTAACCGGGTGCGCCGTGAAAAGGCGGTGGTCCACAGCGGGAGTAACCCGCCCGGGAACTGGTTCGCTCCACCCGGTAGCAATCAGAGCAGCAGTGGAGGCAACGAGACTGCTGAAGCCTCTGGTGCAGAGAGTCGCTAGGCGACTTGGCGAGCAGGCAGGCCGTAACGTGAGTGAACGCTGAGCAGGCCCCGAAACCGACAATGCAGGAGCCGACCCGCCCCGGTTCGTGGGAAGGCCGAAGTTGGTGGAACGGTACGAGCGGACAAGTTTCCATCAGACCTGCCGGGGTATTGGCGACGGCATGCAGGCAAAAGGGGACCATACGCAACACGGGAAGTCCCAGCGGTGATCGCAGTGTGGATCAACTGGCAACTCGCGAGAGACAGGCCGGGCCGTATGGGATGGCGGAGAGGCTCGTTGTACCGATGAAGCCGGGTAACTCCGGCGGAGGGAAGGAGCCTTAGTTGAAAGGAAACGCAAGAAGCGACAAAGGACCGAGGGATTGGCGATGAGCCTAACAACTCCACTTAGTGTTCAGAAGTTGCAGACGGCGTTGCACGACAAAGCGAAGGGATCGCCCAACTTTCGCTTCTATGCCCTGTACGACAAGGTGTACCGAGAAGACGTGATGGCATTCGCCTATGAATGTTGCAAAGCGAATCGCGGAGCAGCAGGAGTAGATGGCCAAACGTTCGAGGACATCGAAGAGTATGGGGTGAAGAAGTGGTTGGACGAACTGACGCAAGAGCTGAAAAGTAGAACGTATCGACCGCAGCCCGTACGGCGGGTGTGGATACCCAAGCCGGACGGAAAGCAGAGGCCGTTAGGAGTGCCGACGGTTAACGCAAACTGCACTTGAGCACAGCGAGCATTTGGGATGGGCGGAAATCCGCCACCCGTACCATCCGCTGCGCGGTCAACGTTTCCCCGTGCTCAAGAAGCGACGTATCGCTGGCAAAGACACTCTCATTCTCCGTGGACTGGATTGTGGCACCTTCAGCGTCGCACGGGAGTGGACCGATTGGAGCGATCCTTCCCCGGGAGACTCGTTGCAGCTGCCCCTGCGGAGACTCGATGCCGACTCCCTGCTTGCGTTGGTTACCCTCCTTGATTCGCTAACCCAGCGATCTACAGAAAAGGGTTGATTTATGAATTCATTTGGAATACTGTCAGACCAGTCTTTTAGATGGTCTGCTAGCTATGAAGAAGAAATCCTCCGCCGCCCTACGAAAGCGCCGTCAGGCCCTACTAGGCAAGCTGCCTCCCCTCTCTGTCATCCTTCGCGGTTCTCTCATCGAACGCTACAAGCCCTGTGGCAAGCCTGGCTGCAGATGCGCCAAGGGCCGCGGTCATGGCCCCAAGTACTACTTGTCCGTGAGCTTCCCGAAATTGCGGCCGCAAATGGACTATGTTCCGCAGAACCGTCTTGCCGAGACCAAGAAATACCTTGCCAATTATCAGCGCGCTCGCGAAGTCTTAGAGCAGATCTGCGAGATCAACCGCGAGTTGCTGCGCCGCCGAGAAGCGCTCTGAGAGCGCACGATGAGCACCGCTTCTTCCTCGCTCATCGTGCCCACGGATTTCCAATTAGCAAGCATGATCGTCGCCAACATGCTCGAGAACTGGCTGGACTTTCCATCCAATGTTTGGACAACTGCGGAGGTGACCGATGAATCCGAAAATCTCGGAACAGCAACAGAGCAAGCCGGCGTACATTTATGTGCGTCAGTCGACGCTTGCTCAAGTGCGCCACCATCAACCAGAGTACCGAGCGTCAGTATGCGCTGCAGCAGAAAGCTACGGAACTGGGCTGGAGCGAATCGTCGATCCGCATCCTCGATCGGGATTTGGGAATATCCGGTGCCCATACGACGGGGCGCACGGACTTCAAGACCCTGGTGGCGGATGTTTCGATGGGCCAGGTGGGCGCGGTGTTTGCCTTGGAAGCTTCCCGACTGGCGCGCTCGAATGCCGATTGGCACCGACTCCTGGAGCTATGTGCGCTGACTCGGACACTCGTGATCGACGAGGATGGCTGCTACGATCCGGAGGACTTCAACGATGGCTTATTGTTGGGACTCAAGGGCACGATGGCGCAAGCGGAGTTGCACTTTCTACGCGCGCGCCTCCTGGGCGGTAAACTCAACAAAGCGAAGAAAGGGGAATTGCGATTTCCTCTCCCCGTTGGATTCCGTCACGACGAAGATGGTCATATCGTTCTTGACCCCGACGAAGAAGTGCGCGGCGCCGTATCCCTGGTGTTTCGCTTGTTTCAAGAAACAGGCAGTGCCTTCGCCGTAGTGCAGAACTTCGTCAAGCGCGCATTGCGTTTTCCCAAGCGCGCTTACGGCGGGGCCTGGAACGGCAAGCTGATATGGGGTCGTCTTACTCACACGCGGGTGCTGTGCATACTCAAAAACCCGTCTTACGCCGGCGTGTATGTTTTTGGTCGCTACCAATATCATCAGAAAATCAGCACGACCGGCGAGATTCAGAAAAAACAGCATGCCGTCGCTATGCCCGATTGGCGCGTCCAATTGAAAGAGCATCACGACGGATACATCAGCTGGGACGAATTCATCGAAAATGGCAAGCGCTTGGAAAAGAATCGCACGAATGGGGAAGCGACGATGCTCAGCGGCCCGGCTCGTGAAGGCTTGGCCTTGCTTCAGGGGCTGCTCGTGTGCGGTAACTGTGGCCACGCAATCACCGTCCGCTACACCGGCAACGGCGGCATTTATCCGACCTACCTTTGCAACCGACAGCATCGCGAAGGACTGGCGACCAAGGACTGCATGAGCTTTCGTTGTGGCCTGCTCGATGCCGTCGTTTCGGAGAAAGTGTTGAATGCGCTGCAACCAGCCGAAGTCGAACTCGCACTCGCCGCTCTGCGGGAACTCGAAGTACGCGATCAAGCCATTCTGCGTCAATGGCAGATGCGACTCGAGCGCGCTGAATACGAAGTTGCTCTTGCCGAACGGCGTTATCAGGAAGTAGATCCATCCAATCGGCTTGTAGCCAACACGCTGGAACGTCGTTGGAATGAAACATTGCTTCATCTGCAGGATCTGAAAAAGCAAGCTGAGGAATTTCAACGGAAAGAAGCGCGAGTCTTTACACCTGAGCAAAAAGCGAAGGTGCTCGCATTGGCTAGGGATTTCCCGCGTCTGTGGCATGCACCCAGCACGCAAGCCAAGGACCGCAAGAGGATGTTGCGGCTACTCATCAAAGACATTACGGTCAACAAATTGGTCGAGCAAAGACAGCTCTCCGTCCACATCCGCTGGCAGGGCGGCGCTTGCACCGACCTCTTCGTGCAGATTCCACCAAGTGCAGCAGGTCGTCATCGTTATCGTTCTCCGATTGTCGATCGCGTTCGAGACCTGGCGTGCAGTTTGCTCGATGCACAGATCGCTGACCAACTCAATCGAGAAGGCTGCACGAGTGCGAAAGGTAAATCGTATACTGCGAAAATGATTCGGTGGATCCGTTGGCGCTATCAGATTCCACTTGCAAGGCTCAAGAAGCCTGAGGAGTTGACTGTTCAACAAGTCGCCAAACAGTTCGGTGTTAGCAATGGTGTGGTCTACTACTGGGTCGAGCACAAGGTGATCCAGGCACGGCGGCTCAACCCTGGAATGCCTTGTTGGATTACACTCACTGCAGCGGACGAGCGAAAACTGCGCGATTGGGTGCGCAATTCAAGCAGAATTCATTCGGATTCCTAACGTGATTGAGGGGAGTGCATTATGAAATCATCATCCCCGCGATCAAAGATCGCGTAGCACAGACGGCGGCAGTTTTGGTGCTCGAACCGATCTTCGAGGCCGATCTGCCACCGGAGCAGTACGCCTATCGGGAAAACCGCAGTGCGCTGGATGCCGTGAGGCATGTCCACAAACTGCTTAACACCGGCCATGGACAAATTGTAGACGCAGATTTAAGCGGCTACTTCGATTCTATTCCACATTCCGACCTTCTAAAGTCGGTGGCTCGACGGATCGTCGACGGAGCAATGTTGCATCTGATCAAGATGTGGCTGGAAGTTCCGGTTGAAGAGACCGACGAGCAAGGGACTAAGCATCGGAGTACGCGCAATCGGGATGAGGGACGGGGCACCCCACAGGGAGCTCCGATCAGCCCGTTGCTCAGCAACTTGTACATGCGTCGTTTCGTGCTGGGATGGAAGAAGCTCGGACACGAGAAGCGTCTTGCTGCATACATCGTTAACTACGCCGATGACCTGGTGATCTGCTGTCGTGGCCGAGCGGAAGAAGCGCTGGCTAGGATGCGAGACATCATGACAAAGCTGAAGCTGACGGTGAATGAAACGAAGACGCGGGTCTGCAAACTGCCGGAAGAGAAATTCGACTTTCTGGGTTACACGTTTGGTCGGTGCTATTCGCCGAAGACAGGGCGCGCGTACCTTGGTACGGTTCCCTCGAAGAAGCGGGTGATCCGCATCTGCGAGGCGATTAGCGAAATGACCGGACGTGATCAAACTCTGCTGGACCAGGGGATGGTGGTAGCGAGGCTCAACCGCACGATGATTGGATGGGCCAACTACTTCTGTCTAGGACCAGTCAGCAAGGCCTATCGGGCGGTGGAAAGCCACGCTCGCAAGAGGCTGCTTCAGTGGTTGTGCGCCAAGCACAAACTGGTGTTCCCGGCGGCCCAACGGTTTCCGGAGGCATCTCTGCATGAAGTGCTGGGCCTTGTCTGCCTTACTAAGCGGACAAGCAATCTCCCGTGGGCGACATCGTGAACCTTTCTCCGAGAGCCGGAAGCGGGAAATCCGCACATCCGGTTCGATGAGCGGGGTGTG
>Ga0179587_10000099_pt1 | contig 37800 bp, 26 predicted proteins | sample CZODoug2_1_08_16_FD_185932 | JGI IMG/M metagenome (GOLD analysis project Ga0179587, IMG submission 185932) | Vadose zone soil fungal communities from Angelo Coast Range Reserve, California, USA - CZODoug2_1_08_16fungal | ecosystem: Environmental > Terrestrial > Soil > Vadose zone | place: USA...
GTTCGAAAAACTCGGCATCAGCAGCGTCGAGTGCCCTACGATGTATCACGATACGGTGGCACTGGCGGAACCCTCGGACCTCGGGGAACTGCGTCATGCGCGCGGCCCGACGGAACCGGTAGCCGTGCGAATGACGCGCATGCCCGGGTCTCCCGGCTTGCCTCGCAAGGAGCAACATCGAATTGGCCGCGCGGAATTGCTTGCAACCACGTTTGACACATTTGAGCGCAACGTCCGTGGTCAACTGACGCGTATCCTTGGGCCGGGCGGCTTCGATCCAGCACGCGACATCATCGGTCTTGCCGTCAATCGCTGGCCGCACGGATATTCGTACACCTACAATAGTCTTTACGATCCTATGGAGTGGGTATTCACCGAAACTGACAAACGCCCCTGCGTCATCGCGCGCCAGCCATACGGCCTCATTTCCATAGCGAACGCAGATGCTGCCGCGAGCCCACATACGGATGCTGCATTCCTCGAGGCCCATCGCGCGGTCAGCGAGGTGCTCGAGCGGCGTGCTTTTCCCTTTGCGTTCCAAGGTGGGGAATCTATGTAGGCCATCCGCATCGACGCTTACTTCGGTGCGGTTTCATATGTTACCCATATCTTCGTGTAGCCGTCGCTATCCCAGTGACCTTTCCAACCCTTGGGGATAGTGACTGCCTCGCCCGCCTGAATGACTTGCGCGGCACCGCCGGTATCCGTCAACGTTATTGACCCTGTGATCACGTAGAAGAACTCGTATTCCGGGTAACCATCTTTGATGTCCAAGTGTTCAGGCCCGGCTTTGTACATGCCGCTGCTGAATTTCCTGTCGGCCGAGACGAGCGTGTCGACTTCCAAGGCCTGCGTGGCACCTTCGGTGATCTTCTTCACCTGGGGACCTTTGAATATGGCGCCGGCTATGTCCGTTCGACCTATTTTTGCTGGGCGTTCGCTCTCAACCGCGGAAGCCCAATGCGCTACGGCGATGAGTGTGACCCCAATCGCGTACTTTGAAAGACGACTCTTGTTCATGCTAGACCTCATGGATTGTTGTTGCTAAGCACTCAATGGAACTTCAGAGACGTCTTTACCAGCCGACGGCCTCGCCGTCTTTGCGGTGATCCGAAGCTGCTCGATATACACCGGCAATCGGCTGTTCCGCCGCCGCCGTCGCTGGCGGCGTATCGCCTGAGTTGGATGGGACCAACCAAATCGCCTGAAATCCGCCCATGTCCTCGCCGTTGACCGATTCAACTCGGTGTCCCATCGCCTGCAGGCGCGCGCCGACCAGGTCGTATAGATTCGATTCGAGGGCGAGCTTGTTGGATACCTGTCCGTGGGTGAAGCGCGCCGCATCGCTCGCTGCCTGAGGGTTGGCGCCCAGATCTATTATGTCGACGAGCACTTGGGCGTGTCCCTGGGCTTGCTGGCTGCCGCCCATGAGCCCGAACGCCATCACCGGCCGTCCTCCCTTCATGAGGAATCCCGGCAGCAATGTGTGGAAGGGCCGCTTGCCCGGGGCGATCAGGTTCGGGCTATTCGGCTCGAGCGAGAATAGCGCACCGCGGTCATTCAACACGAAACCATAACCCGGCACTGTAATGCCGGAACCAAAGCTGTCGTAGATGCTGTAGATGAACGACACCATATTTCCCCAGCGATCGGCGACCGCCAGATACACCGTACCGCCGACCGGATCCCCCTTCGCCTCCGGTGTGCTTGCCTTTTTCGGATCAATGCGGCCGCAGAGTTCGGCGGCGTAGGACTTTGAGATCAACCGCGAAACTGGCACACTCGAAAAGCACGGATCCGCATTGAACGCGTATAGATCACTGTAGGCGAGCTTTTTCGCCTCGACGAGCAGATGCCAATACGCGGGCGAGCGGGGCCCAAGGGTCGCGAGGTTCACGCCGAGCTGTGGCCCGCAAACCTCCAGGATGTTCATCATCTCGAGAACCGCAAATCCCTGCGTACTCGGCGGCATTTCGTAGATGTCATAGCCGTGGTAGTTGGTGCTGAGTGGCGTTTCCCATGTTGCGTGCGTATTCGCCAGATCAGCCAGGGTCATCGTGCCACCAACCGCGTTCGATTTGGCTACGATCGCGTGCGCGATCTCCCCGGTGTAGTAAGCGTCCCGGCCTTGCATTTGCAGCACGCGAAAAGTTCGTGCGAGGTCAGGGTTGCGAAACAGGTCATAGGTGGCAGGCGGCTTGCCATTCACCAGGTAAATCTTGACCGAGTCAGGGTCGTTCGCCATGACCTTAGCGCCGTAAATCCAATCATTGCGGATGCGCTCGGTGATGCCGAATCCCTGCTCAGCCAGCGTGGCGGCGGGCTCAAGTGTTTCCTTGAACGTCATGGTGCCCGCGCGTTTGAGCAACACGTCCCAGCCGTCGACGGCGCCCGGAACCGTGGCGGAGTCTATGCCATGCAGCGGCATGTGCTTTTTGAAGCCGCGCTCTGCAAGATGTTCCGCTGTGGCGCCCGCGGGCGCCCGTCCGCTTGCATTTAGAGCGATGAGCTTTTTTTCCTTCGCCACCCACGCGATGACAAACACATCGCCGCCGACACCGGCGCTTTCCGGTTCGACGAGATTCATGACTGCAGCGGTCGCAACAGCGGCGTCGAATGCGTTGCCGCCTTGCTTCAGGATTTGCAGGCCGGCCTGGGCTGCCAATGGTTGACTAGTGGCGACCACGCCGTTGCGCGCCAGCACCTCCGAGCGCGATTGAGCAAGCCAACCGCTGGTGCGATCGCCTCGGACGGCCGCAAACTCTTTGCCGCTGGGATTCGGATCGCCGACTGCGTCAAGAGAGGAGAGCAAGACGGCGCTCGCCGCAACAATCGCGAAGATGACGTGAAGAAGCGCTCGGCTAGGATTCCGCATTGAACCTCCCCAAATATGTAGACGACCGTCGGCGCGCTGGCAGCCGGAGCGCAGATAGTGTGGATGGTCCGGCTTGCTTACAGTGCTGCATTAATCGCCCCATCACGGCGCCGGCGGCGCACTCAATTCGTTCATTGAATCAGTGTTTGACGTCCCGTTCGGACCTGGCATAGAGTAATTAGATTATACGATACCATCGTATCGACAGTCGATACGATAGAGGGATATTTTCTACGAGATTGAATGTTGGCAGCGAGCTCACAGGCGTGCGGTCCGTGCGACGTTGTCTGACCATGCAACGGGAGAGAGATCGATGAAAAATTCACCGAGTATTTTTCGCGCTTTGCTGTGTGCTTCAATTGGAGCGGCATCCTTCATCATCTGCCCTGACCAAGCACGGGCGGCGGACGCGCCATCCGAAACGTCGATCCTACTCGAGGAAGTCGTCGTCACTGCGCAGAAGCGCACTGAGAACATTCTAACCGTCCCAATCAGCATCACGGCGGTGAGCCAGGCGACACTGGAGGCGCTCGATATCAAGGCCATCAACGACATTTCACGCATTGCTCCCGGTGTGAGCCTTTTAGCCGGCGGCCCGGGCGGTGGCGGAGCGTCCGGCGCCGCGCAATCGACGGGCGAATCAACCGTAGTAATCCGCGGGATTTCTGCTACCGCCGGGTCGGCAACCACCGGTATCTATCTGGATGACACACCAATCCAGGGTCGCGAGGCTGGCACCGTCTATCCGGTGATCTTCGATCTCGAGCGGATCGAAGTCCTGCGCGGCCCACAGGGGACCTTGTTCGGCGCGGGATCCGAGGGTGGCACGGTGAGGTTCATCACACCGACTCCGAGCCTCACCACGATGAGTGCCTACGCGCATACGGAGGCTGCGTTCACTCGGGCTGGAACGCCGAGCTTTGAAGCCGGCGTCGCCATGGGGGGTCCAATTGTCGATGACAAGGTGGGTCTGCGCGCGAGCGTGTGGACGCGATACGACGGCGGCTACATCGACCGCTACAATTTCTTCACGAATGTCTCGGATGCGCAGAACACCAATTCGACCGATTCCTATACCGGACGTGTGTCGCTGCTGGTGAAGGCCACCGACCGGCTGTCCATTGCACCGTCGATTTACTTTCAGAGAGTCGACAAGGCAGACAGCGACGTGTGGTGGAGTACCAAGGGTGTATACCAGTCGTACTATAATATCCCGCAGCCGACCAGCGAGCAGTTCTATCTGCCCTCGTTGTCGATCGACTACCAGTTCGACAGTTTTTCAGTGAAGTCGATCACGTCTTACTATTCACGCAGGCAGACGGGGGTCAATGAGTTCTTTCACAGCTCGAAACAGGAACTCTTCTACGCGGCGGTACCGACTTACTCGTTGAGCGACGTCGTGGATCGCTCGCAGGACAACTTCACGCAGGAGTTTCGCCTCACCTCCGCTTCCGATCGGCGATTGACTTGGGTGGCGGGCATCTATTTCACCGACAATCGCGAAGGCTATCACGAGGTGGAGGTCGAACCCCAAGCCAATCAATTGTGGCTTGCCGTCACCGGGTTCAACATTCTTGATTTTTTCGGCGTGCCGCAGATCAACAGCAACATATCCTACCGCGACAAGCGAGTGTCCCGCGAACAGGAACTTGCGGAATTTGCGGATGCTTCGCTCAAGCTCACCGAGCGATTCAAGGTCACCGGTGGGGTGCGCGTCTCGCGGACGAAATTCAGCTTCAACGAGACATCGGACGGTCCCTTCGGCGTCGGCGCCGACCTCCTGCCGGTGACGACCAGCGGTGCATCGAATGAGCACCCCGTAACTCCCAAAATCGGCGCATCGTACGACCTGACCAACGGTTTGATCTATGCGACTGTGTCGAAGGGCTACCGCATCGGCGGCGCCAACCAGCTCTTACCGAATATCTGCCAGCCCGAACTCGTCAGCTTGGGGGTCAATGGGGCTGCGCCTCCCTATAGCTCGGACAAAGTGTTGAGCTATGAGATCGGAGCTAAGAAGCGTCTCGACGACGACCGCCTGCTCGTCAGCGCGAGCGCATTCTGGATCAACTGGTCGCACATTCAGGGCGTCATTCCCCTCAATAGCTGTGCCTATAGCTACACGGGAAACTTTGGTACCGCGGTTAGCCGAGGTTTCGATCTGCAGCTCCTCTATGAACCGATCAGGGGCCTCGAGTTCTCCGGGACGCTTGCCCTGACGGACGCGCACTACACACAGACCGTCACTGTTCCCGGCGCCAACACGCAGTTGCTGGTCAAGAACGGCGATCCGCTGCTGTTTACGCCGAAGTGGACGGGTACCGCCGGGATCTCCTACACGTGGTCGGTTCAGGACGGGATCAACGCGTACACCCGGACCGACGCTCAGTACACCGGCAACTACGACAGTACGTATTCCGCCGGCGTCAACGGATATCTTCCGTTGATTCGCGACGGGCAGTCAATTACCTCGGTGCAATTGCGCGGAGGCCTCAAGTCCAAGTCGGGCGCGTGGGATGCCGCGGCGTTTGTCAACAACTTGACGGACAACTCGACGCCCTTGTCTGAGAATGTCGGAACGAAGGCTGGTACCTATGGTGCGACGACAGTTCGATCCATTTCAATGCGACCGCGAACCGTCGGCATAGCCGTGAGTTATCACTATCAATGAGCGGTCGCCCAGCATAAGATCATCGGAGTGCGGTACGGGAGCTGAACGATGTCTGGTGACGACAAGCGCGCATTGACGGACCGCGAGCTGGGAATGGATCGATCCATTCCACGGCGCGATTTTCTTCAAGGCGCCCTCGTGGGCGCCGCCGTCGCGCTGACGAGACCATTGAGCAGCGCCTTCGCGGCGGAAGGAACCGCAGTGATCGCGGCCCAGGACAGGCCGGGGTACTATCCACCGCTGCTCAATGGCATGCGCGGCAGCCATCCCGGTTCCTTCGAGGCCGCGCATGCGCTTCGAGATGGAGTGCATGAGAATGCTGGTACCGAGACCGACGAAATGTACGATCTCATCGTGGTGGGGGCGGGAATCAGCGGACTTGCCGCCGCGCATTTCTTCCGTGCGCAAACAGCGAGCGGCAGCCGCATGCTCATTCTCGACAACCACGACGACTTCGGTGGCCACGCCAAGCGCAACGAGTTTTCCTTGGCCGGACGGCTGCAGCTGTTGAACGGAGGGACTTTGGCCATCGAAAGCCCGCGCCCGTATAGCGCGGTGGCAAGCCAGCTGATCAAGGACATAGGGATAGATGTCGCCGCCCTCAGCCGCAAGACGCAGCATCCGAAGTTTTACGACGAGATGGGATTGACACGCGGCGTGTTCTTCGATCGGGAGACTTTCGGTGCGGACAAGTTGGTCGCCGGATTCGGCACGAGACACCTGGCGGAGTTCCTCGCCGATAGTCCGCTGCCGCAGCGCGCGCGTCGCGATATCGTACGACTCGAGGAAGCCGCAACCGATTTTCTCCCGAGCCTGAGCTCGGAGGAAAAGAAGCTGCGCTTGTCGAAAATCAGCTATCAGGCTTTCCTGCGCGACGTGGTTCACACGGATGATGCAACCATCGCCTTCTATCAGTCGAGAACGCGTGGCTGGTGGGGCGTCGGCATCGATGCCATATCGGCACTCGATTGTTGGGGAATCGGGCTGCCCGGCTTCAAGGGAATGAATCTGCGGCCCGGATCGATTGCCCGGATGGGCTACACGCCGGCGGGTTTCGCCGATACCGGCGGCTCGGAGACGCTGCATTTTCCTGACGGAAACGCGACGGTTGCGCGACTGCTCGTGCGCAATTTGATTCCAAGCGCGGTACCGGGCGGCAGTGCCGAGGATTCGGTCACCGCACGGGTGGATTACAGCCAGCTCGATCGAACGGCAAACCCGGTGCGCCTGCGTCTGAACAGTGCGGTGATCCGTGTCGCTCACGCGGGCGACGTGGTAAGCGCCCGTCAAGTGAACGTGACCTATTTTCGCGACGGTAAGGCCTTCACCGCGCGCGCCGGCGGCTGCGTCTTGGCGTGCTGGAACATGATGATCCCGTACCTATGCCCGGAACTACCGGAGGCCCAGAAAGCCGCGTTGCACAGCTTGGTGAAGACGCCTCTGGTATACACGAGCGTCGCACTGCGCAATTGGCAATCGTTCCACAAGCTCGGCATTCACAGCGTGTATGCTCCTGGCTCATACCACACCAGCATGGGCCTGAATGCGAATGTGGATATCGGTGCCTATCGTAGTTCGGCCACACCGGATGAGCCGGTCCTCGTACACATGACGCGCACCCCGTGCAAGCCGGGTCTACCGGAACACGAGCAAAACAAGGCCGGGCGAGCGGAACTGCTGGGAACGCCATTCGAAACATTTGAACGCAATATCCGCGATCAGCTGGCGCGCACGCTTTCCGCGGGAGGTTTCGATCCGGCCACAGATATCGAATCGATTACCGTGAATCGCTGGCCGCATGGATATGCTCCGGAATTCAATCCCCTCTTCGAGCCGGAGCTGCCCGCAGCGCAGCAGCCGAATGTCGTCGGCCGGGCGCGCTTTGGTCGGATCACGATCGCGAATTCGGATGCAGGCCGTGCCGCCTACACCGATTCCGCCATCGATCAAGCGAACCGTGCGGTAACGGAGCTCTTGCGAGCTTAATTCGCCGAGCCAGCGATACGCGGCGAGGTTGAGCTCAAGGATCGCTGATGGCCTGTGCGGCGGCGACGACCATCGGACCAAACCGCCGCGCGAACTTATCGCGAGTCCACTCGCTTCGGGAAGCGGCAAGCGAGACGGCGCCCATCGGCACTCCGTTGCTATCGATCACCGCGGCGGCCACGGCAAGTTCGCCGACCAGGATTTCTTCTACCGCGACAGAATAGCCGATGCGGCGAGCACGTTCGATGTGGGCTCGCGACTCTTCTTTCCCAATCGTGGTCTTAGACGTCAACGGCTTCCGATCAGAGCGATCAATTACGTCTACAATCTGCACTTCGGGCAAGCGCGCGAGCACCGCCCTTCCAGCAGAAGTGCAATACGTGGGAATTCGCTTTCCGGGTAGATGGGCATAGTACGAGTAGGAATCTTGCTTGCTATCGAGGCGAATGGCGTAAATCATAGTAAGATCGTCGAAAATACTGAACGATGTGCGTTCCTCGGATTTCCGTCGCAGATCAACAAGAATCGGGTACGCCCGCGAGATGATCGGATTGCAGCGCAGATAGTCGTACGAACGATCAAGCAGCCGGCATCCGGGCACCAATCCTCCCGGGGTTTTTTGCAGATAACCCAACTGTAGCAAGGTATTGGAGAGGCGCTGCGAAGCGCTTTTGTCGATCGCAGCCGCAGCCGCCAGCTGCGAGAGCGAGAGCGGCTTCGGCGACGTTGCAAACGCTTCCAGTAACCGCAATGCCCGACAAACGGATTCCACGCGCTGGCCGGAGGATTTCGATTTTTTTGTTCCGGTGCTCGTTTCCGGTGTTCTTCGGGCCATAGACGGTCTCTCCAATCGGAGGAGTTGGCGTCCGCTTGATCCCGAATGCCGCCTTCCCCTACACTCGCATACGGTCGTATTGTCTGGCAATACGATAGCACGAAGCGCCCTTCGTCACGAATTTTCAACGAGGGGGTTTTTCTTGACGCATGCATCGGTCCGCGACAGGGATTGCGGGAGACGGCGCATGCTGAGTGGGGTTGACCGGTTCACGAGAGGTAGCCATGACGGAAGACACACTTGAGCCCTGGCAGTGGCCCGAAAAGCACTGGCGCGGATTATTGAACCGGGTACGCGCGGGCCGCAGGCTCCAACCTGAAGGCTGGCCGCAAGGCGCGCGATGCGCGGTGGCATTGTCATTCGACTCCGATCACGAGACCAACGAGCTGCGCGACGGGGGCAAGTCGATAGGACGCATGTCGTGGGGGCAGTACGGCAGTCGCGTCGGCGTCCCTCGCATCGCCGCGTTGCTTAGAGATCACGACGTTCGGGCCTCATTCTATGTGCCGGCGGTGACTGCACTCGTCTACCCGGACGAGCAGCGGGCACTCGTTGCGGAGGGACACGAGGTCGGAATGCACGGTTGGATCCATGAATTGAATTCTGTGTTACCGCGTGAGGCGGAACGTGAGCTGATGCTCCGGGCTGCTGATACGCTTGAGCAGATCACTGGGATTCGCCCAATCGGTCTGCGCACGCCTTCATGGGACTTCAGTCCCTCGACCCTCGCGATCGCCAAGGAATTAGGTATAGAATATGATTCCTCCCTGATGGCCGACGAGGATTGCTACGAATTGTTGCTCGATGGAGAACCCACGAGCATCGTCGAGCTTCCCGTCGAGTGGATTCGAGACGATGCGGTGTATTTTATGATGAACCGCCTCCAATCGCTCAGACCTTACACGCCGCCGTCGGACGTGTTCGAGATCTTCCGCCGTGAATTTGACGCAGCATACGCCGAGGGCGGCATTTTCCAGCTGACGTGTCATCCTCATATCATTGGCTATCGGTCACGGATCTGGATTCTGGAAGAATTGATTCGCTACGCGAAGAGCAAAGACAATGTCTGGTTCGGCACTCATGCTCAAGTCGCCGGGTGGGCCAGAGACCACGCGAAGTGACGCGGGGATTGTCACGAGGGAAATTCGGCCGACAGGAACAATCACACTACCGCGGATCGTCATAGACCGACGCCTGCTCGGGATTCAATAGACCCTCTCTCACATCCTTGGCGAGCAGCTGTCGATCGCGTTTGCGCGGGTCGCCATATCCACCACCGCCCGCCGTTTCAATGATTAGCAGATCATCTTTCTGCAGCGGTGCGTTCACCTTCGAATCGAGAGCGATTGTCTCCCCGCCTCGCTCGATCTGGAAACGCGTCGGGGTGCCGGGGTGTCCACCGAAGAGCCCCCAGGGGGCAATGCGGAAGCGGTCAGAATAACAGTTGAACGCGACATCATCGGAGAGTATGCGATACGTTCGCCGTGCGCCGAGGCCACCGCGATGCTCGCCGGCACCTGCCGACCCGCGGCGTATTGCGTATTCCTCGATTCGCATGAACGGATAGTCCTGCTCCAATGACTCCACGGGTATGTTGGAGCAATTTCCAACATATCCGTCGACGACATCAGCACCATCCGCACCTGCGGACGCCCCCCAACCCCCGCCGACAACCTCCATATACACCTTGTAGCCGTCGCTATCCATGTGGCCCATTCCGATCGCGTTGGTGGTATCGTGCCCCGATGTGATGACACTGTCCGGTGCCGCTGGCGCCATGGCGAGCATGATCGCGTTGTAAACGCGGTGGCAGGCGCTATTGCGAGCGCGAACCGCGACCGGTTGGTCCGGATTGAGAAACGAGCCGTGGGGGACGCGTACGTCCCGGATAGGCCGGTAAAGTCCGTCGTTCACCGGGATGCTGCCGCCGCCGAGAAGTAGCGCGAGCGCGCCATATACGGCCGAAATCGTCGAGGCGACCGGGCAATTGATGATGCCCTTAGTCTGCGCAGCGCTGCCGGCAAGATCGACCGACAGCGTGTCGCCGCTCACCGTGACTTGTACGCTAACTCGCAGCGGGTCACTAGTAAAGCCATTGTCATCGACGAAATCTTCTGCTGTGTAGATGCCGTCGGGGATGGCAGTGATGGCTTCGCGAGTGAGCCGCTCAGAATAGTCTTGCAGCTGCTTCGCCGCCTGAATGACGGTGGCTGCACCAAAGCGACCTGCCATCTCGATGAAGCGGGCCTCACCCGTGCGGTTCGCCGCAAGCTGTGCACGGAGATCTCCCATGACTTGATCCGGTGCACGCACGTTTATCCGAATGAATTGCTCCAGCATTCCCGCGCCAAAGTCTCGGTCGACGTTGAATTTGAGCGGCGGAATGCGCAAGCCTTCGGAGTAGATGTCGAGCGCTCGCGCGTTCGGGCCGGCGGCGCCCCCGCCGATATCGATGTGATGGCCCAGCGAGGCGCTGAACGCGATGAGCGAGCCTTCATAGAAGATAGGGGTGAACAGAATGATGTCGTTGAGATGCTGGGCACCGCTATACGGATCATTGGTAATCAGCGCCTCATGAGGTTTGATCCGCGATAAATCTAAACGATGAGCGAATGCCTCGAACACCTTGCCAAAGGAGTTCATGTGGATGGGGCAGAATTGCGCCTGTGCAACGATCCTGCCATCCGGATCGAGCAGCGCGGTCGAACAGTCGCGGGCTTCGCGAATGATCGTGGAATAGGCGGCACGAACTAGTTTTTCGCCCATTTCCTGAGCGATGGCATGCAGACCATGGCTGACAATGTTGAAGGTTGCTTGGTCGAGCGGCGTGTTCATGGCGATAGTTCTCCTGGTGCGAGCGTCAGTGCGCCCGTGTCATGCACCGTAGCGGTCCAGCCGGGCGGCACGAAGGTCGTGGCGGTGGGCTCCTCGATCACGCTGCAGCCAGCAAGCACATAACCTGCGGGCAGACTGCCGCGCCAGGCAAACTGACAGGACGTTCGCCGACTCGTCCAGATGAGGTGTCCGCTCTCCAGCTGCGGAGCAGTGATCTCGGGCACGCTCGCGGTCAGTCGATTGAAGGCGTCATGGGTGGTCGGGGCTTGTGCGACCAAGCGATAGGTGACGATATCCGCCGGATAACCCGGTGTCGCCGCGCCGTAGTGGGAGCGATGAACTGTTGCAAAGGCCTCCATGAGATACGGAACGCCTTGGCGAAGCAGCTGTTCGAGATCGATTGGCACTAGGAGCTCGAAACCTTGGCCACGATGTCGCATTTCCAATGAACACTCCCACTGGATCTGATCCGGTCGGCAGCCGTAGGCCGCGAATTCACGCTCTGCGGTCAGCTTCAACCGTCCGAAGCCGGCGCTGACTTCACGGGGCGTCATGTCGGTAACCGGCTCAAAATGAGTCGCGCGATAAACTCGCTTCAGATCTGCGACCAACAGCCCGACTGCGGAGAACAATCCGGGATAGGGTGGAATGATGACGCGGCGTATCTTAAGCTCGGTCGCCGCCAGTGCGGCGATCATCGGTCCCATGCCGCCGTAACCATAGAGCACGTAGTCTTTCGGGTCAAAGCCGCGTTGTACGGACACGAGTCGCACGCAGCGGCTTACGTGTGCAACACTGATGTCGAGCATTGCTTGTGCGGCGACTGCCGAATCCTGCCGCAGCGTTAGGGCGATCGCCGCTAGCGCGGTTGCGGCGAGATCTGCTCTGAGCGCGAGGCGTCCGCCGAGAAAACGGTGTGGTCGCAGCCATCCGAGATGCACCAGCGAGTCCGTTAGAGTGGCCGCCGAACCCCCGTGTCCATAACACGCAGGACCAGGCTTTGCGCCTGCCGACTGCGGACCCACTTGGAGCATGCCACCTTGATCGATCCAACCGATGCTTCCGCCTCCGGCGCCGACATTGGCGATATCGACGCTCGGTCTGCCGACTGGCAGGCCATCAATTGCTGTCTCCGCCACCACCGCGGGGCTGCCTGCGGTGACGAGACAGACGTCCGCACTGGTACCTCCTACGTCCAAGGTGATGATGTTCCCGTCTCCGATCCGCTGCGCAATGCGCGTGGCGGCGATGACGCCAGCCGCGGGGCCGGAATTGAGCATGTCCACGCCTTGGTTGCGCGCGCCTTCGCTCGGTAGTACGCCACCGGACGATTGCATAATGAAAAGGACAGCGTCGCCGGCTTCTCGGGACAGAAAACTCTCGAGGTTGCTCAGATAGCGGTCAACCAATGGTGCCAGGTAGGCCGCCATGGCCGTCGTCGAGGCACGCTCGTACTCGCGGAAGGTTGGCAAGGTCTCTGCCGACAGGATCACAGGAACACCCGGAAAACGCGCCTGCAAGATTTCGCGGACTCGGCGTTCGTGGGTTGAATCGCGGTAGGAATGCAATAAGCACACCGCTACGGCCTCGGGTTGGTCCGCCGCGAACAGCACTTCGGCGGCGGCCATGAGCGCGACTTCATCGAGCGCCTTGACCACGTTTCCGCCGGCATCCAAGCGCTCGACAACCTCCGCGGTGCGATCCAGTGGAATCAATGGCTGAGGTTTGCGACATGCGATGGCGTAGACGTTGGGGCGGAGCTGGCGTTGCAAGACAAGTAGGTCGCGAAATCCCTCGGTCGTCAGGAGCGCGGCTCGACAACCTTTGCGTTCGAGCACGGCGTTGGTGGCGACAGTCGATCCATGGGTCAGGCGAGAGATCTGTGCAAGGTCTTTGCCCAGGGCCTCTTGCATGCCGCGCACCACACCCTGTGAGGGATCATCCGGTGTCGAGGGTACTTTATGGGTGCAGATTTCACCCGTAGAGTTGATCCAGATTAAATCAGTGAACGTCCCTCCAACCTCAATTGCAATGTTAGTCATCAACGCCCTCCACTGCGTTTCAGTGCATATTATAATTTTAGGCATACTAAAACAGTTTCATCAAGGCATGAAATTCGGAATTTGTCTAAACTTACGACACCTGCCCCTTTCGAGGAAGACATGCGGTGAGAACCAAGATAGCCAATGCCGGACCCTCCGACGCTACGCAGCCCGAAATGGCTGTGCGGACGGACGGCCTCGCCATGCGCCTGCGTCAGGCGCGTAAGGCGCAGGGTCTGCGATTGACGGACGTAGCGAAGAAAACGGGTCTGACCATCGGACTCATCAGCCAAGTCGAACGAGGCTTGACGACACCATCAATGCGCTCGCTGCGGCAGTTAGCCGATGCCTTGGGTATACAGGTGGACGAGTTGTTCAGGCAGCCGCCGGCGGCCTCCGACCGCGAAGCCGACCACATAGTGCGCAAGGACCGGCGTCGCGTTCTGAACCTGGAGCGGATTGGCATGCACATGGAAATCCTTACGCCGAAAAAGACGCGCGCTGTACAGGCATTCGCAGCCTATTTGTTGCCAGGCGGCATATCCGGCACGGAGTTCGACGTTCACCACGGCCAGGAATGCGGAATCATCGTCGATGGCCAGTTGGAATTGTGGCTTGGTAAGGAGAAATATCTGCTGGGAGCGGGGGATTGTTTCAGCTTCAACAGCCGCACTCCGCATCGCTATCGCAACCCCGGTCCGACGATGGCATACATTCACTGGGTAATCGCGCCGGCCATCTACTGAGGCAGGTGGAGAACACCGCCACCCGCAGCGAGCGCGTGACCCGTTATAATCCCGCCGCATGACTGCATCCCCATCTCGCCGCCGGCAAAAACGCAAGTCAGTCCGCGTGCGCGCCCTGCGTACCACTCAGGCCACAAACACCGATCGCATTGCGACGGGTGGTGCCGTGTCATCCTATGGCACCGTGGCCACGCGACGCCGGCAGACCATAGAGCGGATTATCGAGGGCGCCATCAACGCCCTTTGCCAGCAAGGATTCGGCGGGCTTACGACCCGCAGGATTGCAGCCTCCGCCGATGTTCCGTTGGCAACGCTGCACTACCACTTTAAGAACAAAGATACTCTGCTGCTGGCCGTGCTCGACACTCTGACATCGCGCGTTGCCGCCACTTTGCGCAACAACGTCAAACCCAGTAGGAATCTACCTGAGTGCATCGACAACGTGCTCGATGCCGGTTGGCGCGCCGTGCTCGAAAATCGCCCGCTCCAGTTGGTGCAGTATGAGCTGACATTGTACGCCCTCCGTACTCGCGGCCTCGAGTGGCTGGCAAAGCGCCAGTATCTCGACTATATCCGCGCGCATGAAGTGATTTTTGCAGCCCATGCACCGTCGACAGCGGCGGCACGCGCGTTCATTAACCATCTCGCACGCTTCGTCATGGCGGGTATCGACGGTGTAATTCTGCAGGAGTTGGTGGATTCCAGCGGCGCGCGCTCACGGGCTGCCATAGGCCTGTTGGCGGAGGCAGCCAAGGCTCTGGTGTCTGCCCACCGCAAGGAATTGACCGTCCCCCGAACCTAGCTCCGCCGATGCCCGGCAGTTAGGGGGCGCATGCGGTTTCCATCGATTTCCGGTTCAATCGTCTTATTTTACTAAAACTGGTCAAATGATCCATTTTTGGTCACTTGATCAGTTTCAGAACTAAGTCTACTCTGTGGGGGGCGAAATAAAATAACCGAGTGGGGCGGGAGAGTACCGATGAAGGGCGCGCACGTGTGTCGGCAATGTCCGGTTATAGCGGTGAGTATCCTGGGGCTCTCGGTATGGTCGGGTACCGCACGGTGCCAGGCGACGAGCGTCGCGGAATCTTCGGCAAGCGGATTGCAGGAAATCGTGGTAACGGCGCAACGGCGAGAGGAGCGCCTGCAGGACGTGCCCGTGAGCGTCAGTGCGTACAGCCAGGAGAAGTTGGACGCCCAAGGGCTGCGCAGCATGGATGACCTGACGCGCCTCACCCCCGGTGTCGCGTTCTTGCGCAACGGCACTGCATCAAGCGCGAACTACAACGACGAGAACGCAGACATTAACATTCGCGGAATCGATTCGACGGCGGGCGCTTCCACGACGGGAATCTATATCGACGATACGCCCATCCAAAGCAGGCACATCTCATACGGCACCGTGAACGCCTTTCCGGCGCTTTTCGATCTCGAGCGGGTGGAGGTTTTGCGCGGCCCGCAGGGAACCTTATTCGGTGCCGGATCGGAAGGCGGAACGGTTCGTTTCATCACGCCGGAGCCCGGCTTGCACGACTACTCGGGATACGTGCGTTCCGAGTACGCAACGACTCGCGGCGGCGACCCGAGCTATGAAATAGGCGCCGCCGCCGGTGGTCCGGTCATTGAGGACAAGCTTGCTTTTCGCGCAAGTGCATCCTACCGACTCGATGGTGGGTGGGTTGACCGAGTCGACTATAGAACCCTCGCGCCCGTGGACTCCGATGCGAACTGGCACGAGACGGTAACCTTTCGCGCCGCGCTTAAGTGGGCGGTTACGGACGCGCTTAGCATCACGCCGTCGTTCTACTACCAGCGGCTCGCTCTCAACGATACCACGGTTTACTGGGCCGGGATTTCAAATCCGGGAGCGGGGCAATTCCGAAACGGCAACGCGCTGCCGGACTGGAGCAACGATCCGCTCTATCTTGCGGCGATCAAGCTGGATTGGAATCTGGGTACGGCTCGGCTCACCTCGAATACGTCCTACTTTTCGCGCAATCAACGAGCGCAGACGGACTACACCCAGTTCAATCGAACGGTGTTCCAACTCAATCCGCGGCCCCCGGTGGGCGCAGCCGGTTTCTCGACCTTTGTAGACCGGCAGGACAACTTCTTCGAGGAAATCAAGCTGCAGTCGGCCGAACCGAGCGCGCGCGTAGCTTGGACTGCGGGACTGTTCTACGCGAATGTGGAGGAGAACGCCGTCGAGTTCACTTATGACCGGACGTTGAGCGCCGAGTTTGCCCAGGCGTACGGCGTGCCGCTTTGTTCGGCCGCGTTGCCCTGTCCCGGGGGATTGTTGTACAGCCAGCCTCACGACAGTGTCGTCGATCGGCAAATCGCCGCTTTCGGCGAGGTGAATGTGAAGATAGCGGATGCTTGGAAGGCCACGGTCGGGCTGCGCGTCGCGAAGGTCGACGTAACCGGCAATGGTTATTTTTCCGGACTGTACGAAGGTCCCGTACCCGTCACCACGTCGGGCACAATCTCGCAAACCCCCGTAACGCCGCGCGCCGTGCTCGCGTATCAGCCAGACCGCGACAACATGCTGTACGCGAGCGCAGCCAAGGGCTACCGCGCCGGCGGGCTCAACTCGGCCATTGGGCCGATATGTTCCGCCAACTTAAGCCAGCTTGGACTTACCACAAATCCCGAAAAGTTCGACTCTGACAGCTTGTGGAGCTACGAGCTCGGGAGCAAGACCACCTTGCTCGATGGACGTGTCCGAGTCAATTCCAGCCTCTTTATCGTCAATTGGAAGAATATTCAGCAGACCGTCTACATGCCTTTGTGCGGTCTGCAATTCGTCGCGAATCTGGGGGAAGTTCAAAGCCGCGGCGGCGACATAGACGTGCAGGTGCGTCCCGTGGCCGACCTGACGATCGGGTTCACTGCGGCCTACACGGATGCCAGGTATACAAAGACGGTATTCGCAGGTCCGTTGCGGGCGGCTCCTGTTCTGCCCATCGTTACCGAGGGTAACCGCCTGCCGGGGGCGCCGTGGTCGCTCACACTATCGGGTGAATATACCTTTCCGGAAATCGCCATGCGCCGTCCCTACCTACGCCTCGACTATCAGTTCACCACCGCGCAGACAGCACTTCTGCCGGGACAGGATGCGGCCAACGGAAGCGCCGACCCGACACTCCCCGGACTGCCGCAAACAAGCTTTTTGTCGATGCGCGCGGGTTTGCGTTGGAGAGGCTTGGATCTGTCGGTATTCGGGCAGAACCTGACAAATGCCCATCCCTTGCTGTTCGAATCGCGTGATACGACGCTGACCAACCCGCCTGCGCCCTACACGGATGATTTGTATTTCGCCCGCTCGGTGCGGCCGCGCACGCTGGGCGTCACGGCCACGTACCGGTATTGATTGGTGAGAACGAGAAGATGCGCCGAATAGGGGTTGATACCGGCGGTACCTTTACTGACTGCGTTTTGTGGGACGATGAGGCCGGCCGCAGCTTTCAGGCCAAAGTTCCGTCGCTGCCCGCAAATCCTGAGCGTGCAGTCTTGGCGGGCATCTCCGAGCTATTGGCCTCAGCAGATTTGGATGCGACCCGGATCGATGCCGTGGTCCATGGCACCACGATAGCAACCAATGCGGTGATAGAAGGTAAATTTGCACGAACCGGCTTCATTGGTACGCGCGGTTGCCGCGACGTTCTTGAAATCGGGTCGCAGCAACGCCTGCGGCTGTACGACTTGCATCATCCGTCCAAACCGCTCTTGATCACTCGCGATCTGCGTCGCGAAGTGCCTGGGAGACTGGATGCTAGCGGTGCAGAAATCGAGGCGATCGATTCCGAGGCCGTGCGGATCGCAACTCGCCAGCTGCAAAATGAAGTGGAGGCGATCGCTGTCGGCGGCTTGTTCTCATTCGTGAACCCGGATCACGAACGCCACGTGGCGCGTATCGTCGCACAACAAGCGCCGAACGTATACGTCGTGTGCTCTTCTGACGTGTCGCGCGAGGGTCGGGAGTATCCAAGATTCTCAACCGCGGCCATCAACGCTGCATTGGCGCCACGCCTGGATCCATATATTCGCGAACTCGAACGCGTTTTGCGCGCGGCGGGCTTTCGCTGCCCGCTGTTTGTGATGCAAAGCAACGGTGGAGTCGTCACGGCTCGGCGCTCGATCGGTAGGAACGCGCACAATCTGATCTTGTCCGGTCCGGCGGCGGGGGTGATCGGCGGTGTTGCAGTGGGCAGGCGTTCGGGTTTTCGCAACCTCGTGCCGCTGGACGTCGGCGGAACGAGCGCGGACATCGGTATCGCCGCGGACGGGCGGCCCCGTTCACGAGTCGCAATGACCTTATCCAATGGGTTGCCGCTCCACGTTGCCAATCTTGAAGTCGATACCATCGGCGCCGGCGGCGGCAGCATCGCATGGGTCGACGCGGGTGGAGCACTCCAGGTGGGTCCACAGAGCGCCGGTGCAGACCCGGGACCGGCATGTTTTGGCAAAGGCGGCGTCGATCCGACCATCACGGATGCTCAGCTCGTGCTGGGACGATTGAATCCTGGCGGCTTGCTTGGTGGGTCGATGGATCTCGATCACGATGCGGCAGTAGGTGCGCTCAACAGATTGGCACGCCAGTTGCGTTTGGGCGTCGAAGCGATGGCTCTCGGAATCGTCTCGGTCATGGAAGCCAATATGGCGGGCGCGATTCAGCGTGCTGCGGCGCGCCACGGATACGATCTTCGAGAATTCTCGTTGGTCGCGGCGGGCGGAGCGGGCGGCCTAAGCGCGGCCGCGCTCGCCAAACTTCTGGGTATGCCAGTGGCGATCATTCCGCCATATCCTGGCCTGTTGAGCGCGAGCGGACTGCTCACTGCGGAGTTACGTCACGATCTCGCGGTCCCGCTGCCACTGACGCAGAGTTTGCGCGTGAACCAGATCGAGTGTGCACAGCGAGCGCTCCAGGTTGAAGCGCTGCTCACATTAGCCGTCGATGGAATCTCGGCAGAACTGAGTTCCTGCGAGCACGGCCTGGAGGTTCGCTATGTCGGTCAGGAGTATTCGTTGACGGTGCCGGTCACCCTTGGCGAATCGGCTGACGCTATCGTGAATCGATTCCACTCGCTTCATGAGCAAGGCTATGGCCATGCGGCGCCGGATGAACCGATTGAGGTGGTCGCTGCGCGGGTGGTCGGTATTGGGGCGATCGGCGGATCGCAACCTGCGCCTGCGGTGGGTGTATCGCGCGGAGGCGGTCCTCGCCAACGGCCCGCCTGGTTTCAGGAAGCCGGAGGCTATGTACCGACATCCATTTATCAGCGTCACGAGATCGCATCAGGGTTCCACATCGTGGGGCCCGCCATCATCGAACAACTCGACTCGACGACCGTGGTGCCGCCGGGGCATTGGGCGCAAGCCGACGCGCACGGCTGTCTGATTCTCCGGGAGGCACCGCTGCCGTGATGGATCCCATAACCGTGGCCGTCATCGGCAGCGCGCTCAGGGCGATTGTGGGCGAGATGGGTGATTCGCTCCGGCGCAGCGCGCACTCGCCGATCATTCGCGAGATGCTGGATTATTCCTGCGCGGCATTCACCGCCGAAGGGGATGTCGCGGCGGAAGACGCCAACATTCCGGCGCTTCTCGGCTCGATGGCCATGGCAATGCCGATGATGCTTCGCGAAAATCCTCCCGCGACCGTGAATGCGGGCGATATCTTCATCGGCAACGACCCCTATCGGGGGTGCACGCACACACCGGATATTCACCTCTTTTCGCCCGTGTTCGCCGCAGGACAGCTCATCGGCTGGGTGGGGAATCTCGCCCACCATGCGGACATCGGCGGTACCAACCCGGGCACCGAAGGCTTCGCCAATCGCTCGATCTTCGAGGAAGGACTGCGCTTTCCGTGGATAAAGCTGTTCGACGCGCATCAACCCAATCAAGCTTTGCTCCGCTATATTGAGAACAACACGCGCGATCCTCGCGCGAGCATGGGTGATTTACGCGCCCAGATCGCCGCAAACCGGCTTGGTGTGCGCCGGATGACGGGCCTCATTGATAAGTACGGTGCGGTGGTGACCACGGCGGCGATGCGCGAGCGGCAAGCAATGGGGGAGCGTCGCGTTCGCAATCTGCTGAGTAGCGCGCCCGACGGACGTGGACACGCGGTCGGCCATCTTGATGACGATGGCATCGGCAGCGCGCCGGTGCGCATCGAAGCTGCCGTTGAGGTGAAGGGCGATCGCATTCGCATGGACTTCACCGGGTCCGCCGACCAAATGCCCGGCGGCATGAACTGCTCCCGCACGGCCGCCATCGCCGCAGCAATGTTTGTCGTGAGGGCGGCGTTTGATCCGGACGGTGACCAGACCGGAGGATGCGCACGGCCGATTGAGATCGTGTTGCCGGAAGGCTCTGTAGTCAACCCGCGATATCCCGCCGCGGTCAGCCTCCGGCATCTTGCGGTCCAGCGCATGACGGACACTCTCATCCGAGCATTGGCCGAATTTATGCCGAATGTGCGCACTGCGGGTTCATTTGTCGGTTTTTCGAGCCTCGCGGCAGAGTGCCGCCACCCTCGAACTCAGCGTCCTGTGGTCATGTCAGATGATCTCGGCGGCGGGATGGGAGGTAATGCAGATTGCGATGGTCTCTCTGCGGTAGACCCTTATCTTGGTAACATCAATATTCTACCCATGGAGATCTGCGAGCAGCAGTATCCGATTCGGATATTGACTACGGAACTCGTGCCGAACACCGGTGGCGCGGGGCACCATCGAGGCGGCTTGGGTCTGCGTCGCGTGTACGAATTCCTCGACACCTGCGACGTCGTCTTCTACACGGAGCAGACGAAGACGGAATTCGCGCCCTGGGGCGCAGCAGGGGGGAAGCCGGGCCGACCGGCATCACTGGTTTTGGAGCGCGCAGATGGCGAGGTCCGAGCAATTCGCAAAGATAGGTTGCTGGTTCATCGCGGCGATCGTTTGACAGCGACTACCGCCGGCGGCGGCGGCTGGGGCGAACCTGGACTGCGCCCGGACAGTGCAATCGCGAAGGATGTGCGCGAGGGCAAGGTTACGGCGGACGCGGCTCGCCGGGACTACGGGTTTGCGGAGCCCAGCCACGCCTCTTGCCGCTCACCTGGTGAGCAATGCAGGTAACACCCGCGCGACTGGTTCCACAGCTCACGGCCTTCTCGGCGACGGTCTTTGGATTGTCTTACATGTCACCGATGGTCGTCATCGGGACCCTCGGGCTGATCGCCGTCTTGACCGGCGGCGCCGTGGCCTCCGCTTATGCGATGGCGACGGTGGGTATGTTTTTGACCGCGCTGAGTTACGCCTACATGGCACGGCGCCTACCCGTCGCCGGATCTGCCTATACGTACGCGAGCCGTACGCTGGGTCCGCTGTGGGGGTATGCCGTCGGTTGGCTGGTGCTGCTCGACTATGTGTTCATCCCGATGGTGTGCTGCATATTCATCTCGGTGAGTCTCGCGTCGCTGGCGCCGAGCGTTCCGTTCTGGGTCTGGCCCTGCGCGGTTGCAAGTACATCAACGACAATCAATATATTGGGCATTGCCGTAACCCATCGTGTCAATCTCGCCGTGATGATTGTTCAACTACTGACGATATCAGTGATTCTGGTCGCTTGCGCGAGACACCTGATCTTGGGATCCGCGGCCGACGGGATTTCACTTTCCTACCCGTTTCTTGCTGCGGCGCCCAGTCTGTCGAAATTTGTAGCGGGCGTTGCGCTTGCGTCGTATTCGTTTCTGGGGTTCGACGCCGTATCGACGCTGGCCGAGGAGACGCACAACCCGTCGCAGAGCATCCCCACGGCGATCATGCTTGCGACGCTGATTGGTGGGGCGATCTTCGGTATCTGCGCCTATGCGCTCATGGCAGTGCACCCGTCATTGCGTTTCGACAATATCGACACGGCGGCCTACGAGATTGTCGGTACGGTGGCCGGTCAACCCTTACGCGTGATATGCACCGTGGTCGTCGTTCTCGCGTACTTCACGGCGCAGATCAGCACACACGCCAGCGTCTGCCGTCTGCTCATGGTGATGGGCCGGGATGACATTTTACCTCGTGCCGTCTTCGGCTACGTGTCGACACGGTTTAGAACTCCCGTGGCCAACATCCTCATTATTGGAGCCATCATGCTTGCCGCAGGCATCGGTCTCAGCATCAGGACCTCGACCTCGTTCATCAACTTTGGGGCCTTTTCCGCCTTCCTATTCGTAAACGTTTGCGCCGCGCTTCATGCGCGCAGACATGGCGAAGGGCGCTGGCAAAGAACTAGTCCGGTCATCGTGGGCCTGTTGGGTGGCGCTGTCTGCGTGACTCTGCTCTTTGGCTTGGAACGTTCAGCGCAAGCAGCGGGGCTCATCTGGAGCGTGCTGGGATTGAGTTATTTGGCCTTCAAGACGCGTTTGTTTCGCCGAGACCTCCCTCCAATAGATGTGGCAATCGACAGCGGCCAGTCGTGCGCCGCTAAGCGAGCCGTACCGCAATGAGCACGATAAGCGAATTCGTCCCCACGCGTTCCACGGCCGAGTGGCAGACCCTGGACAGCGCCCACCACCTGCATCCATTCACCGACCATGCGGCTTTGAGCCGAAAAGGCACCCGCGTCATCACTCACGCGGAGGGTGTATACCTCTACGACTCCGATGGCAATCGAATGTTGGATGGTATGGCGGGTTTGTGGTGCGTGACACTTGGCTATGGCCGAAGTGAACTTGTCGAGGCCGCGCGTCAGCAAATGCTCCAGCTCCCTTACTACAATAGCTTCTTCCAGACGGCGCATCCTCCGGCCATCGAACTCGCGCGCTTGCTGGTTGAAGTGACACCGGCACAATTCAAGCACGTCTTTTTCACGGGATCGGGCTCTGAGTCCATTGATACGGTGGTTCGCCTTGTACGGCGATACTGGGAGTTGTGCGGCGAACCGAAGCGTACCTTCATCATCAGCCGTGAGAATGCCTATCACGGGAGTACCGTTGCCGGCACAAGTCTTGGCGGAATGGACTATATGCGGGCGCAAGGCGGCCCGCCGCTCTCCGGCATCGCCCACATCGGCCAGCCCTACTGGTTCGCCAAAGGAGGCAATTTGTCTCCCGCCGAATTTGGGGTAGCGGCCGCGCGTGCGTTGGAGGAGAAAATTCTAGAAATCGGCGCCGGCAAGGTGGCGGCTTTTATCGGTGAGCCGATTCAGGGTGCGGGAGGTGTCATTGTTCCGCCCAGCACCTACTGGCCGGAAATCCAGAGAATTGTCGATAAATACGGCATTCTATTGATCGCGGATGAGGTCATCTGCGGATTTGGGCGGACCGGCGAATGGTTCGGCTCGGACTACTACCGCATTCGGCCGGACTTGATGCCCATCGCCAAAGGCATGTCGTCGGGCTACCTTCCGATCGGCGCAGTGATGGTTGGCGATCGCATTGCCGATGCGCTGATCAATACCGGAGGAGAGTTCCACCATGGGTTTACCTACTCGGGACACCCCGTTTCATGCGCCGTCGCATGCGCGGCCATCAACATCATGCGTCGAGAGAACCTCGTGGACCGCGTCAGAACAACGGTGGGCCCGCATCTCAAACGTCAATGGGCGACACTTGCGGATCATCCGTTGGTGGGTGAAGTGCGCAGCGTGGGTCTCATGGCAGCACTCGAACTGGTCTGTGACAAGCAAGTCCGCGCACCGTTCCCCAAACCGGGCGATGTGGGCACTTTGTGCCGCGACAAATGTTTTGACAACGGCCTCGTGATGCGCGCCGTGAAGGACACGATGATCATTGCCCCGCCGCTGGTCATCACCGAGAAACAGATCGATGAGTTGGTCAGCAAGGCGCGCGAGTGTCTTGACCTGACCTGGACAGACCTGCACGCGCGTGGCGTCGTTTAAACGCCCATGGTCGATCCTGTTCACTCTCCAGCGCGGCAATATCCCGAGTCCTATTATGCGACGACCATCCGCGAGCGCGTCCCCGTCACCACCCTGGACGGGTCGATCTCGGCCGCCGTGTGCATCGTCGGAGGGGGATACACTGGCCTTTCCGCGGCTCTGCATCTGGCACGCCGTGGAATCGACGCGGTGGTTCTGGAGCAATTTCGGATCGGTTGGGGCGCGTCAGGTCGCAACGGTGGGCAAGTGCACACCGGCCAGCGGCGCAACCAGTATTGGCTGGAACGGCACCTCGGCAAGTCCGCAGCTCACGCGATGTGGGATGTCGCGGTCGGGGCGCGCGACCATCTCGATTGGCTCATTCAAAACTATTCGATCGACTGCGATCTGCGTCTCGGCCTGCTGCACGCCGATCACAAGCCGAGCTATCTTCGAGATACGCGACAGTACATCGAATATTTGCAGCGCGAGTACCGGTGCGAGGATGTGCGCTTTGTCGGGCGCGATGAGATGCGCAGCCTCGTTGCGACCGATGACTACGTAGGAGGCTACCTGGACGATCGTGGAGGACATCTACATCCGCTGAACTTCGCGCTCGGGATCGCGCGCGCCGCCCACAGTCACGGCGCCGTGCTATACGAGGATGCCGCCGCAATCCGCGTGACGCGCAAGGGGTCAGGATGGGAGGTCACGGCGAAGGGTGGCCGCGTATTGGCAGATCGAGTGGTGCTGGCGTGCAACGGTTACTTGCACGGCTTGTCGCCGGAGGTAGAGGCCCATGTCATGCCCATTAACAATTTCATAGCCGTCACCGAACCGCTCGGAGAGGACAGGGCTCGCTTTTTGATTCAAAACGGCTATGCGGTTTCGGACTCGCGCTTCGTGGTCTATTACTTTCGCATGACTGCGGATCATCGCCTGCTATTCGGCGGTGGAGAGAACTATTCCTATAAGTTTCCAAAGGACATCGGAGGCTTCGTGCATAAGCACATTCGCCGGATCTACCCGCAACTGGCGTCAGTGCGGCTGGACTTTGCGTGGGGTGGAACACTTGCGATTACCCCAACGCGGATGCCGTTCATCCGTGAGATTGCACCGGGTTATTTCAACTCGAGTGGGTATTCCGGCATGGGGGTGGTACTCGCCCCTTATTTGGGGCGCATCCTCGCCGATGCAATTGCCGGCGATCGGACGGAGTTCGAGCTGCTAAGCGCTATTCCAGTGCCGCGCTTCCCCGGCGGAGGCGCTCTGCGCACGCCCACGTTAATTGCTGCCATGTCGTTTGCCGCCCTTCGAGATCGGTTGTGAGCCGGTCGAAATGAACATCGATAGTTCCGCAAGTACTGCCGAGTTCGACAGGTTCATGCAGGCGAACGCCGATGTTGTCGAGTTAGAGACGTTCATCGTGGATGTCAACGGCCATGCACTCGGTAAACGGATCCCAATTGCGCAAGGTCGGCGCACGTTCGAGAGCGGGATCTCGTTTTCCGCCTGCGCGCCTATATTGGACTGCCAAGGACGTGGTCACGATCCTGCAGGTATAGGTGGTAGCGACGGAGATCCCGACGGGACCGCTCTCCCCCTAGCGGATAATTTGTGTCGTGTGCCGTGGGCGAAGGCGCCAACCGCCCAGGTGATGTGCGAGATGCGGAGGTTCGACACTCGTGCGCCGCTGTGGTTCGACCCGCGCGTCATCCTGCAACGCGTGATCTCCGAGTGTGCCGCACAGGGTATTCGCGCTGTGGTGGCGTGCGAACTGGAATTCTATCTCGTCGATCGGGGCCGGACTGAGCAAGGAAAACTTAAGCTCGCGGCCAATTCGCGCACACGCGCGGCTCCTCGCCGCCCGATGAATCTTTCTCTCGAGTGCCTCGAGGACAGCGCGGATTTTCTCTCGCAGGTGGTGACAGCGGCGAAGGCGCAAAGTATTCCCCTGGCCGGCAGCGTTGCGGAATACGGTCTTGGTCAATACGAAGTGAATTTGCGACACGTGCCAGACCCGCTGCTCGCCGCGGACCACGCTGTTTTGCTCAAGAGACTTGTGCGGGGAATAGCCCGCACCAATGGAATCGACGCGACCTTCATGGCCAAGCCCTTCCTGGATCAACCAGGCAGCGGCCTGCACGTACACATCAGCCTGATCGACGAGGAGGGCGGCAGCCGATTCTCAGCGCCGGGCGGTGATGAGCTGTTGCAGGAGGCGGTCGCCGGGATGCAGGTACTGATGTTCGATTCCATCGCTCTATTCGCTCCAAACTTCAATTCGCATCGCCGTTTTATGGGGCCTTTTGTGCCAACGGCTGCGACATGGGGGTACAACAACCGAACCGTGGCGATGCGTATCCCCGCGGCCGGCGGACCGGACCTGCGAATCGAGCATCGCGTGGCAGGAGCGGATGCGAGCCCTCATCTAGTTGTCGCCGCTATCCTGGCCGGAGTACTGCACGGCATAACGAACAGGCTGCGGCCGTCCGCTCCAACATATGGCTGCGCGCAAGGTGGGCAGGACCCGGTTTTTCCGGCTGGACTGCTGAATGCGCTCGAACGCATGGAGCGCTCCGACGTTCTATCACAGTACATACCAAAGCCGTATATTGAGGCGTACGCCCAACTCAAACGTGGGGAATATCACGCGCTGTGTGCGCAGATGTCACCGCGTGAACTGGATTTCTACGCCTAAGTGGTGTGGAGATGAGCGAGAAATCGGGTGCGGGGTGGGGCCATCGGCATACTGTGCTCATGCTGAGTTTCGCCGCTGTATTTATCGGCTATACGGATCGGGTCAACATGTCGGTCGCGTCGGTGACCATGCGCGACGATCTGCATTGGACCCAGGCGACGAAGGGTTTCGTCCTGTCCGCGTTTTTTATTGGCTACATGGTCTCGCTCTTGCCGAGTGGCTGGCTCGCGACTCGCTACGGCGGCAAGAGAGTCCTCGCCGTTGCGGTGCTCGGATGGTCCGTGTTTGCGATCGCTACGCCTGCCGCCGCACATGCGTCGTTATCAACGCTGGTGGCGATGAGGATCGGTCTTGGGCTATGCGAGGGATCGCTGTTCCCAGCCTGTTACGAGATTCTCGGACGCTGGATCCCGGCTCACGAGCGCGCTCGCGCCACGATCCGCCTCATCAGCGGAATTCCGGTGGGGCAAGTTGTCGGCCTGGCGGCATCCGGATGGCTGGTCGGCCAATATGGCTGGCCCACGGTGTTCTACGGCTTCGGGGTGCTGGGTCTCATTTGGGCCGTCTTCTGGGTAAAGGTGGTCAAAAGCGATCCTGCTACCCATCCGGATCTCAGCCCTGAGGAACGTGTTATCTACGCTGATCACTCGTTCGGTGTTCGATACAACAGCCTGTCCGGTCTTGCGTGGCGCGCGCAGCTGAAGGATTCGGCCGTGTGGGCGGCGATCTTTGCTTTGTTTTGCGGCAATTGGGCCCTGTATTTTTTGCTTTCTTGGTTGCCAAGCTATTTACGAGATGCGCACGCACTGACCCTCTCGACTGCAGGACTGTTCGCCGCGGGACCCTGGGCAAGTTACCTCCTGTTCGGGAATGTCGCCGCTTCGCTTGCCGATGCAGCCATTGGACGGGGCAGGGACGTGACGGTCATTCGCAAACTTGTGCTGTGTCCCGCGTTCATCGTGGCGGCCGCGTGCTTGTATGGGTCACAGGCAGCCGCAACATCGGAGGCGGCGATGGGAGTACTGTGTGCGGCGACCGGGGCTCTCGGGGTGGCATCCTCGGCCTACTCGCCAAATTTTCTCGAGTTGGTGCCCGGACGGGCGGCACTCTTCATCGCGTTTGGCAATACACTCGCCACGATTCCCGGGATTGCGGGTGTGGCGGTTACCGGATGGACAGTCGATCGCACCGGCTCATACACGACGGCATTCGTCACAACTGCATTGGTGATGGCGAGCGGCGCGGTCGTTTATCTGCGCTACGGCAGCGGACGGGCAATCAGGCTATCGAATGGGTCCTGACTCGCCCCAAGCTTGCCGAGCACGCGTTGCCACGAAAAGCGGCTTCAAACTCATGCGCGATCGAGCGTTGGGTCAAGCCTGTACTAGTCGTTGGGTACCAACGCCAACGCTCGAATAGGACTATTCGATTCATTCTTGATCCGTAAGCGGGTGGGGGATTTGGCTCAAGCGCAATGCAAACGAGAGTATCGGCACCGGTCGCCAAGTGGCGTTCGAAAGCACATTGATGATCGCGCCGCCACCGTTCTTTGCGAGCACCGGCGCGAACGCCTGTGTCGGGCAAGCAGTTCAAGGCTGGTATCGAGACAAACGCGGTGTTCACAGCGTCGTCGAGTCGGTGGCTCGGCGAGCACGGAGCTCATGGCCTCGGATACTCACTTATAGCTGGGGATCGCAAACTCAGCGCCCTTGGGCGTGTCCTCCGGCCAGCGTTGCATCACAGACTTCTGTCGGGTGTAGAAGCGCACACCTTCTTCCCCATACGCGTGCATGTCGCCGAAGAGGCTGCTCTTCCAGCCGCCAAATCCGTGGCACGCCATAGGCACGGGAATCGGCACGTTGATGCCGACCATGCCGATCTGGATGCGGCGCGCAAACTCGCGAGCGATGCTGCCATCGCGTGTGTAGCAGGCAACCCCATTCCCGAATTCGTGCGCATTCACAAGCTGCACCGCTTCGGCGAAGTCCTTGACCCGCACGCAGGCGAGAACCGGGCCAAAAATCTCCTCCTTATAGATGCGCATGTCTGGGGTGACGTTGTCGAAAAGCGTTCCGCCGATGAAAAAGCCCTGCTCGCAGCTGGAGGCATCGAAGCTTCTGCCGTCGACCACGAGGTCGGCGCCTTCTTGGACGCCGCTTTCGATGTAGCCTTTGATTCGTTGCAGTGCTTCTCGGCTGACGACCGGCCCCATTTCTGCGTCCGGCTCCATGCCGCTTTTGACCTTGAGCACTTTGGTGCGGGCGGCGAGCTTCTCGACGACCTCATCCGCCACATCGCCTACCAATACTGCGACGCTGATGGCCATGCAGCGCTCACCCGCCGAGCCGTAGGCCGCACCGATTAAGCCATCGACGGCCTGCTCGATATCGGCATCGGGCATTACCACCAGATGATTCTTCGCCCCGCCCAGGGCTTGCACCCGCTTGCCGAGGTGCGCGCCGCGTTCATAGAGCCGCCGGGCGATGGGCGTTGATCCCACGAAGCTCACGGCTTCCACGTCCGGGTGTTCGAGGAGGGCATCGACCGCCACCTTGTCGCCCTGTACGACGTTGAAGACGCCGTCGGGCAATCCCGCCTGTTTGAGGAATTCCGCCATCAGAATCGAGACCGAAGGATCGCGTTCGCTCGGCTTCAACACAAAGGTATTGCCCGCGGCGATCGCCAGCGGAAACATCCAACACGGCACCATGCAGGGGAAGTTAAACGGTGTGATGCCGGCGACGACGCCCAGGGGCTGGCGCAAAGTCCAGTTGTCGATACCGCAGGCAACCTGGTCGGTGAAATCGCCTTTTAGCAAGTGCGGAATGCCGCAGGCGAACTCGACCACATCGATGCCGCGCATCACCTCGCCTTGCGCATCGCTCAAGACCTTACCGTGCTCGTTCGTGATCGTGGCGGCAATCCGGTCTCGATGCTTGGTGAGAAGGCCTAAGAATCGGTTCAGAATACGAGCCCGTCGAATGGGCGGCGTGTCGGCCCATGCCGCGAAGACCGCCTGAGCGCTCCGCACCGCGAGATTCACGTCATCGGTCGTGGCTAAAGCCACCTGTCGGGTGATAGTGCCCTTGGCCGGGTTATAAATCGATTGTGTGCGAGCCTCGGGCGCTGCATCTATCAATTGGCCGCCGATCCAGTGACCAACAATTTCAGGTGGGTGGCCCAGAGCTGAGGCGGGGTTAGCTACCATGATGAGTATTCCAAAAAAGAGAAGCGTGGTTAGGAAGGTGCGTCATTCGGTGGCCGCGTCACACCATCCCGGTGGCGTGCTCACGAGGTGCGTCCCGTGGCTTTGGTGTGCCATTGAGCCCAATCCGCGGCTGGATGCAGTTCACCGCAGCCCTGGCAGCGGCGAGCACGCTCATCACTGCCGTAAAAGGCGGCAAAGACCTTGGGGAGGTCCGCCACGATGCTTTGCAGTTGAAGCTCGGCGCGGTGCACCAGCGTGCCGCAGGACGCGCAGTACCACTCAAAGGCGTCGCGCAGCCCAGGCGGTCGTTTGCGTTCGATGACCAATCCGAGGCTCCCGGGTTGAGCGCGCTGGGGAGAGTGACGCACGTGACGGGGCAGGAGGAATATGTCGCCTTCGCGAAGCTCCACGCGCTCGAATCGGCCACGATCCTCGATGAGAATATGCGCATCGCCCTTCAGCTGGTAAAAGAACTCCTCCAGCGGATCATCGTGAAAATCGCAGCGTTGGTTGGGGCCCCCGACGATGGTCACGATGAGATCGGCGTCTGACCAAATCTGTTGATTGCCCACCGGCGGCCGTAACGAGGCTTGATGCTGCGCGATCCAGTTATTCAAGTTGAAGGATGTGCCATAGGCAAGCATGGATGACTCCGTCGATATCACGCGAAAGAGAGCACCGACTGACAATGCGTGAGGTAGCGGGCCAGGCTGAAGGCGACCAGGACAGAGGTCTTCGGTTGAGCGCTTTGCGGGTGACCGCGTACCGTCAGCTCGAAATGGCCGAAGGTGCCTTCCGCCTGAACGGCGTGCTGGTTGACGTGCAATTGCGGGTCAGCAACCAGGCGCACTCGAGTCTCTTCGAAGCCGATGCCGGCGAGAGCCACCGTGGCGGCCACATTGGCATTTTGTGGGAATCGCAGCGCGGCCTCGCGAGCTGTGCCCTCGAACACGTCAACGGGTACGTTGGCGGCCTCGGAGCCTTGCGCGAGCGCCTCGGCCGGTGTTCCGAGCCATGCGCGCGGCGGCTTGCTGCCCGTGTAGCGCACCCCCCGAAGGCCTCCGATCCGCGCGGCGCAAAGTAGATCCATCGCGCCAATGGCGCCCGTCGACAATAGAAGTCTCGCTCGTCCTTGGATTGCAGCATCCCTGAGCGAGGCCTCGAGTGATCGGTCGGCCAGGGCGCCCACCGAGGCGATCAGCAATTCGCGCCCCTCTCGAAGCAGCACGGGTGCGAAAGCGGCCAACGCCTGATGACCTGCGCATTCAATCACCACGTCCGCGGCGAGATTGGCCAATGCCGCCGGGGTGTCGACAAATCGTGTGGCTGAGTGCACCGAGGCGCGATCGCGCTCGCTCGGCGGCGATCGTTTCGCGATGCCGATGAGACTCACCTGGGGCAACTGCTCTTGAATGAGCGCGGCCAGCGAGCGGCCAATCGCGCCAAACCCCACCATCGCGACTTTGAGTGCGCTGCTCATGCGCTCGCAGATTGCGCGTCGGGATGGATAGACAGACCGCTTTGCTCAAAGGCGCGGCGGATCGCAGCGCGTTCGGATTCGCTGAGCGGCAGTAGTGGTCGTCTGACGGGGCCGCCGACCTGACCGAGCAATTCCTGCCAGTACTTCTGCTGGGCATGTGGCGTGCCGGGCGCTCGAGAAGCTGCCATGGCGTGGCGAACCGCATCGAGGCTATCGCGAATCCGGCGTGCTTCCTCGAAGCGGCCCTGGAACGCCAACCCTGTATATTGCTGCATCCGTCGATCGGTTTTGGTCTGATACAGAATCGGAGGAATAGAACAGAGGTACAAACGCCATCCCAGCTCCATGATGTTGTCGAGCCATTCGGTTTCCGATGAAGTGCTAACGATAAGGCTGTCGCGCGTCATTTCGGTGAGCTCGGCATACATCTTTCGAGGCACGCTGTACTTGATCGCGACCACGTTGCGGCACTCGGCGGCGATACGTGCGCAGGTCTCGGGCGATAACACGTAGCCCGAGTCGGGATGGGACCACATCACGACCCCGATGTTCACTTGCGAGGCGATGTGCCGGTAGTACTCGCGCACTGTGTTGTCGATGTTCTGGCCGAAATGCAGCATCGGAGCGTGTACCACGATGTAATCCGCTCCCGCGTGTTCTGCATGCTTGGCGAGCTCGATGACGGTATCGAGATTCTGATCCGAGCAGGACATCATGATGCCACCGCTCGGGCGGTATTCGCGGGCTGCAGCGACGGCGATGTCGCAGACTCGCTTGCGTTCGGCCACAGACATTGAAAAGAATTCGCCCTGCTTGCCGCAGACAAATAGTCCCGCTATCGCTAAGTCGACGAACCAATGGTGCAAGTTCTTCCGAAGACCGGCCTCATCAATCGCGAAGGAGGGCATAAACGGCGTTGGTACCGCGGCCCAGATGCCTTGGAGACGGTCTCGGGCATGAGCTTTAAAATCGAGCGGAAGGTTGGTCATTCGATGTCCATAGCACTAGGTGTGATGGCAAAGTTCGCCAGAGCGATTCGCCGGTCATGGGGAGCGACAGTGAGGTGTGTACATCGGCGCGCAGCGCGCGAGAGAGTGAGCGCCGTGTCGCCGTCGATCGCATCAACCTGCCTCGTACGTCATGCTGTGCGAAACGCTTTTGACGATCGTATAGTGTGAGAGCCCCTCAGCTCCGCCTTCCCGACCATAACCGCTATCTTTGACTCCGCCGAAGGGCGTTTCGGCAACGGAGGCTTCCAGGGTGTTGATCGACAGATTGCCCGTCTCGACGCCCTCTGTCAGCTGGTCCACGTTGCGAGCCGAGTTCGTGAAAGCGTAGGCGGCCAGGCCGAAAGGCAATCCATTGGCCTTTTGGATGGCCTCTTCCAGGGACGCAACAGGGTTGATGAGGGCAAGCGGACCAAACGGCTCCTCGCGCATGGCCCGCGCATCGTCGGGCAAGTCCGCCAGCACGGTCACTGGGAAGTAGTAGCCATGCCCCCCCAGCCGTTCCCCGCCCGCCAACACACGGGCGCCTTTCTTCCGGGCGTCAGCCACCAGCCTCTCGAGTGCCTCAATGCGGCGGTGGTTGGCCAACGGGCCCATCTGCGTGGAGGCGTCGAAGCCATTCCCAACCTTAATCGTCAAAGCCTTCTCGACGAAGGCTTTGGTGAAGGCCTCGAAAAGCGGCTCCTGCACATAGAAACGGGTCGGAGAGGTGCAGACTTGGCCGGCGTTGCGGGCCTTGCGCATCGCGGAAATGATCCCGGTGGCCACGGGATCCACGTCGTCGCATACGATAACGGGAGCGTGCCCGCCGAGCTCCATTAGTACGGGCTTCATGTGGCGCGCTGCAATCTCCGTCAGATGTTTGCCGACCGCCGTGGAGCCGGTGAAGGCGATCAACCGCGTTTGCTCCTGCGGAATGAGGTAGGAGGAGATTTCTGATGGCACCCCGAAAACAAGATTAAAAACACCGGGTGGAAGGCCGGCGTCATGAAACGCCCGGGCAATATGAATGGCGCCGGCGGGCGTTTCCTCTGCCGCCTTCAGAATGATGGAGCAGCCTGCGGCAAGCGCGCCACCGATCTTTCGCGATGGCTGGCTCATCGGGAAGTTCCAGGGCGAGAACGCAGCAACCATGCCGATTGGCTGGTGTAGCACAATGTACCTGATGCCCGAGGCGCTTGGAATGACGCGGCCGTAGGTGCGCAAACCTTCACCGGCGTCCCACTCGAAAAACTCGCAACCCCTGATTACCTCAGCACGGGCTTGAGCAATAGGTTTGCCGTGCTCAAGCGTGATCGAGTACGCAATGTCTTCGATCCGCTCACGCATGAGGGCGGCGGCCTTGAGGATGACTTCCGCGCGCTTGGCGGGAGACGTCCTGCTCCAGACCTTGAAGCCGTTGGCCGCCGCACTGAGGGCCGCGTCCAAGTCCGATCGCGTCGCAACAGGAACCCTTCCAATCTCACGCTCGTCAGCGGGGTTGAGCACGGGCAGACTTTCGGCCGTTTTTCGCCAGTCTCCGCCTATGTAGAGTTGAAGATCAGGGTACTGACTCATGCGGCCTCGAGGTAAGTGGGAGAGTTCAAGAGCCACTTACGGCAAGGATTGAAGCGCATCGAGATTTATAAGACAATCAACTTTATATTTATGATTAAATACAAAACCGTATGAATATAACGTTAAGACAACTTCGCGCCTTTACCGAAGTGGCCCGTCGAGAGAGTTTCACCGAGGCCGCCAAGCAGCTTCATCTGTCGCAGTCCGCGGTCAGCGCCCTGATCCGGGAACTCGAACGCCAAATCGGTTTTGGACTCCTGGATCGCACGACGCGCCGGGTCGTGTTAAGTGCCTCAGGCGGACATCTTCTCGAGCTGTCGGAGAGGGTACTTCAGGACGTGGATTCGGCGCTCTCGGAAGCGAAGAGCCTGCTCGACAAGAGTCGCGGACGGGTCATTGTCGCGGCTTCGCCACTTTCCGCGGTCACCATCTTGCCCGCCATGATTTCCCGGTTTGCCCGAACCTTCCCCAAGGTGCGCATTGATCTGCGGGACGTGTTGACCGATCAGATTCTGCAGAGCGTGCGAAATGGAACGGTGGATATCGGCATCGGAACCTTCGAGAAGTCCGAAACCGAGCTCGAACTAAGCACCCTCTATGAAGATGTTCTTGGGGTGATCATGCCCAACAATTCCCCCTTGGCGAGCCGCCGATCGCTGTATTGGCGGGACCTCAAAGGCCAGTCCATGATTGCGCTATCCCGTTCCAGTGTTTTTAGACCCCTGATTGATTCAACCCTCAGAGCACAATCGATTGAACTGGGGGAGACACGCTTCGAAGTGGGTTACATGGGCACCGCAGTCGCACTGGTCGAGGCGGGCTTGGGTATCAGTGTTTTGCCGGAACGGGCAGCCGCCCTCATCAAGCAGCGAAGGGCACGGTTTCGCCGGTTAACAGCGCCGGTCGTCTCGCGCCCGATGACCCTGGTGACAAGGGCCGGACGCTCATTGTCGCCCGCAGCCAGCGCGTTCGTTGAGTGCTTATCAGAGGCTGGATTCGACTCCGCACGAGCCCCCTCGTCAATCAGACGGCTGAAGGGGCTTTGAACGACTCACAGTGCGAGTGCCGCCCGCAGGGCGCGCACGCCGTCAGCCGGGTCGCCAACTAGTTGGTACAAAGACATTTGCTCCGGGCCAGCGAAGCCGGTGTCAATGAGGTGTTGCAGAAGCGACTGTAGTGGCCGGAAAAAGCCAGCGACATCGATGACCAGCAATGGGTGTTGCACGAGCGCCAATCGCTTCATAGTCAACACTTCCAAAAACTCATCGAGCGTACCAGTCCCGCCCGGCAACACCATCGCCGCGGCGCTGAGACTGAGCATGCGCAGCTTTCGCGTGGCGAGGTCGGCGACTGGCTCGAAACGCGTCAGGCGTGGATGACGGTGCTCAACCGAGCCCAAAAATGGCGGCGCGACACCGATGACCTGACCGCCTTGCGCGAGCGCCCCGTCCGCCAGGGCCCCCATGCAACCATCGGCGCCTGCGCCATAGATGACCTCGAAGTCCTCTCTGGCGAGAAGAGCACCTAACTGGCGCGCTATCTCGATATATTGTGGGTGTGTGCCTGTGGACGAACCGCAAAAAACGCACACGCCCAGCCGATGTAGTCCCATTGCCCACCCTATTACCCTTGGATTCCAAAAATAGTATTACACGTTCGCGAAACGCAATGCGCTCGTAGCCGTGACTGTCTGCTTACCCTCCTCAAGGTTCGGACACAACCTCAGTTGTGTTCGTTAAGGGCGATACTCGCTTTGAGACGTCGCTCGAAGTCCGCCGAATCGCAATGGGCAACATTGAAGCGCTCCAGCTGGACGTGGAGCGGTCTATGTAAAACACCGAGCCCGGGGAACCAGCACTAACGATTTCGAATCGAGCAGGCGCCGCGTCCGTCGTTGCTTTGAACGCAACGAAATCGCCGAGCCGTTGTCATTGAACTTATGGCCGCCCGAGTTGAATCTACGTCAGGCATGGCTTTATCGCATTGCTCATGCTCCGCAGCGGCCCGGCTGCACGAGCAACGACGAACGCTGGAAGGGAACAATTCAGCGTACTGAAACAGGCGCGCTTTTAGCCCGGAGAATTCCTCATGGCACGCAATATGCTAACTAATCTTGCTGACGCGATTGCTACCGGCACCATTCGCATTATCGACCTCACCCAGACGCTGTCGGACAAAACGCCGATGTTCGTGCTTCCTCCAGAGTTCAAGCAGGGCTCGGCTTTCAAGCTGGAGCAGCTCGCGCGCTACGAAGGCTGCGACTTCTACTGGAATAACTTTACCGTTAACGAGCATACAGGGACCCATTTCGACGCGCCGGTCCATTGGGTGACAGGGAAGGATCTCCCAAAGAATGCGGTTGATACGATCGATCTGAAGGCCTTCATCGCCCCCGCGGTAGTAATCGACGTCTGCGACAAGACTGCGGCCAACGCCGACTACCTCCTGATCATTGATGACATCACAGCCTGGGAAGCGAAGCATGGCCGCATTCCACCTCGCTCATGGGTATTGATGCGCACCGATTGGTCTAAGCTTCCCCTCGACAAATACACGAATCGTCGCGAGGACGGTGCGCACACGCCGGGGCCCTCGATCGAAGTGGTGCGGTTTCTGATTGATCAACGTGATGCCTTAGGGTTTGGAGTCGAGACTATCGGAACAGATGCGGGTCAGGCACATCTTTCGGATCCACCTTATCCCGCCCATCGATTCTTCTGCGGTGCCGGACGCTATGGCTTGCAGTGTCTTGCTAACCTGGATTGCCTTCCAGCCACAGGGGCGGTAATTTTCGCTGCCCCACTCAAGATAAAAAACGGGTCGGGCAGCCCGCTGCGCGTACTCGCGCTCGTTCCCGCTTAGCGCGAGCCTCTCGCCGTGGCCGAACGCTCATTCGCGAAAGAAGTGCAGTCCTTGCGCCTGGGCGCAGGCGCGGAATTTCGTGGCGAAGGAATTCTCGCGGTGACGAAGGCGCTCCTGCAATCTGGCGTAGCTTACGTGGGCGGTTATCAGGGGGCGCCGGTCTCGCATCTCATGGACGTGCTAACCGATGCAGAGGACGTCCTGTCCGAACTCGGGGTGCATTTCGAGTCGAGCGCAAGCGAAGCCACAGCAGCGGCGATGCTCGGGGCGTCCGTCAATTACCCGCTACGCGGCGCGGTCACATGGAAGTCCCCTGTCGGCACCAACGTGGCCTCGGACGCGCTCGCAAGTCTGGCCTCCGCGGGGGTGAAAGGCGGGGCGCTGATCGTCGTTGGCGAGGACTACGGTGAAGGCGCCAGCATCATGCAGGAGCGCACGCACGCCTTCGCGATGAAGTCGCAGATGTGGCTGCTGGACCCACCGCCTCGTCTGCCCGCCATCGTTCGCGCGGTCGAGCAAGGATTCGAGCTCTCGGAAGTGAGCAGCACGCCCGTCATACTGATGCTGCGCATCCGGGCATGCCACGTGTACGGCCGCTTCACGGCCAAGGACAATCAGCGGCCCCCGTTTTCAACGGCCGACGCGCTGCGCGCGCCTTCGCGCGACCTTTCGCGGCTCCTCGTGGTGCCGTTCACTTACGCGCAGGAGCGAGACAAGATCGAGCGGCGGTTGCCAGCGGCCCTGCGGTTCGTCGCGGAGACTGGCATGAACGAGATGGTCGAGGGCGAGATCGGGAATGTGGGTGTCGTCCTGCAGGGCGGGCTGTCGAACAACGTACTGCGCGCATTGGAGCTGCTCGACTGTGCCGATTCGTTCGGCTCGAGCCGAATTCCGTTGTACGTGCTGAATGTCACCTATCCGTTGGTGCCCGAGGAGTGGGTGCGGTTCTGCGCCGGCAAGCGCGCCGTGCTGGTCATCGAAGAGGGGCAGCCCGACTTCATCGAACAGGCGGCAAACCAGATTCTGCGCCGGAACGAAGCATCGGCGCGGCTCGTCGGAAAAGAAGTGCTGCCGATGTATGGCGAGTACACAGTCGACGTGTTGCGCAAAGCTCTCGCCGAGTTCATCGCC
>Ga0179587_10000102_pt1 | contig 37112 bp, 32 predicted proteins | sample CZODoug2_1_08_16_FD_185932 | JGI IMG/M metagenome (GOLD analysis project Ga0179587, IMG submission 185932) | Vadose zone soil fungal communities from Angelo Coast Range Reserve, California, USA - CZODoug2_1_08_16fungal | ecosystem: Environmental > Terrestrial > Soil > Vadose zone | place: USA...
TCCTCAAAACGGCGTGCCCTTCGGCTGCATGATGGTCGCGGTCAACTCGTTGATCTGCTACCTGATGCTGGGCTCGCTCAATTAAGGACGAGACGTTGACCCAAACCTCACCGCCGGCCCGCGCCTACCGCATCGGCATCGATGTCGGCGGGACCTTCACCAAGGCCGTGCTCATCGACAACGCGACCCACGAGGTGGTAGGCCGCTTTTCGGTGCTGACCACGCACGCCGACCCGCGCGGGGTCGCAAAAGGCGTGGTGGAGGTTTTTCGCAACGTTCTTGAGCAGTCGGGCGTGGACCCGAAGCAGGTGATTTTTCTCGCCCATTCGACCACGCAGGCGACCAATGCGTTGCTCGAAGGCGACGTGGCAAGCGTCGGCGTGATCGGCATGGCGACCCGCATGGAATCGCTGCTTGCCAAGGGCCAGAGCGCGATGAAGCCGATCGAGCTCGCGCCCGGACGCCATCTGAAGCCGGTCAACCGGTTTATCAGCAAGGAAGCGCTGACCGACGAGACCGCTCGCAAGGCGATCGAAGAGCTTAAAGCCGAGGGCGCCAAAGTCATCGTCGCGAGTTCAGCCTTCGGCGTCGACGACAGCGACGCCGAGGAAACAATACGCCGGCTCGTGGTGGACGCCGGACTCGCCGCCACCTGCGGTCACGAGATCACCAAGCTGTATGGCCTGACCACCAGGACCCGCACCGCGGTGATCAACGCCAGTATCCTGCCGAAAATGATCGACACCGCTGACATGACCGAGGCCAGCGTCCGCGAGGCCGGGATCCAGGCGCCGCTGATGATCATGCGTGGCGACGGCGGTGTGATGGACATTCGCGAGATGCGCCGTCGCCCGGCGATGACGATGCTCTCGGGTCCCGCCGCAAGCGTCGCAGGCGCGCTGATGCATTTGCGGGTGTCCGACGGCATCTACTTCGAGGTCGGGGGCACCAGCACCAATATCGGGGTGATCCGGAATGGACGTCCCACGGTCAAATATGCGCGGGTCGGCGGCCACGAGACCTACGTCAGCTCGCTCGATGTGCGCGTGATCGGTATCGCCGGCGGCAGCATGGTCCGGGTCAGAGATCACAGGCTTGTCGACGTCGGGCCGCGCAGCGCCCATATCGCCGGCCTGCCCTATGCCGCCTTCGCCAACCCTGAAGATATCGTCGATCCCCGGATCGAACTGTTTCAGCCGAAGCCCGATGATCCCGACGACTACGTCGCGGTACGCGTCGCCAACGGCACCCGCTATGCCATCACCAACACCTGCGCCGCCAATGTCCTGGGCTACGCCAAACCGGGGCTGCATGCCTACGGCAACCCTGAGGCTGCACAGCGCGCCATGGCGGCGCTGGCGGACTGGGTCGGCAAATCCATCGAGGACACCGCACGGACCATTCTCGATATCGCCACCGACAAGGTCATCCCGGTGGTCGACGATCTGATCCGCGAATACAAGCTCGATCGCGATCAAGCCGTGCTCGTCGGCGAAGGTGGCGGCGCGGCCGCGCTGATTCCCCATGCTTCAAGCCGCACCGGTCTTCACCACGTGATTTCCAAGGACGCGGAGGTGATTTCCTCGATCGGCGTCGCGCTCGCCCTGGTGCGCGACGTGGTGGAGCGCGTGATCCCCAATCCGACGCCCGAGGATCTGAAGCGGATCCGCCGCGAGGCATTCGAGGCCGTGGTCAAGCTCGGGGCCGCGCCCGAGAATGTCGAGGTAACGATCGAGGTCGATCAACATACCCACCGCGTTCGCGCAACCGCGATGGGTGCGTCCGAGATGCGCGCCCGCCAGCGCAGCGACGAGATCGGCGAGGTCGAGGCGCGCGAAATTGCAGCCAAGGCGATGGGCGTTGGCTTGGAGCGCGTGACGCTCGCCGCCACCACGCCGCGGATGCGCGTGTTCCAGGGCGAGGTGGAGGAGCGGTCGTGGCGGATATTCACCAAACGCCGCAGCCCGGTTCGGGCGGTCGATCTTGACGGCGTCATCCGCGTGCAGCGCAGTCATAGCGTGGTGCGCTCGGCTTCCGCGCGTACCGGCTTCGCCGACGTCCGCCGGCTGTGGGAAGATACCACGATCTACAACGGTGACAGCGTCATCACGCCGGATATGTTCGTGATCATCGGCAGCCAGATTATCGATCTGTCCGGTGTCTACTCGATCGACCAGGCGCTGGCCATTACCCGCAGCGAGTTCGACGGGCTCACCGCGAGCGAACCGGTGGCGCTGATCAGCATTCCGCCGACGCGCGGGCTGTAACGTGGTGTCGGCGGCGACACACCCGTCCTGGCTGGCCGGCATCATGGCGGTGTCACCTGAGGCGCTCGGGCTTGTCATGCTGGAAGCCGACGCTCACGCCCGGCGGCTCGATGGCGCCACCCAACTCGCCGCGGTTCGCGATGCGCTCGCGGACGGAGCCGCGACAGCGGAAACCCTGCGGGCGCGTTTCCCCGATCTCGCGCCGCATGAAATTGCCGACCGGCTTGACGTGCCGGTGGCGGAGACCGATGACGATCCGCTGGTCGGCCGGCTCTGGCGGTTTGCCGAATATCGGGGGCGGCCGGCCCGCATTCTGCTCTACAGCCGCGGGCTCGAGCCGCTCGATGGTGTGATCGCAGGCGGCTTGGCCGCGCGGTTGCTCGGGCTGGCAACGCCGCGAGAGGTTTTCATAACCCATGAGCTGTTCCATCACATCGAGGCGACCCGAAGCGACACGCCGATCGCACGGCGCTACCAGCCGACCTTGTTCCGAATTGGCGGCTGGCATTGGCGGACCGGCATTGCGGCGCTCGCCGAAATCGCGGCCGGTGCATTTGCGCAGTCGCTTCTCGATCTGCCCTGTCACCCCAAGGTGCTGGATCTCCTCGCCCTCGAGGCCGTCGCCCCGAACGCTACGGCCGCCCGTATCGCGGCCCGTATCGCCGCAACAGAGCAGATGAACGGCGACGCTGGCCGCAAACTCATGCCCTGATGCCACCGGCCTCCGGCGCGATCGAGCTTTCGCATCGTCAGCTTTGCCGGTACAATCGAGCGATGGCGAGATGTACTAGATCTATCAACCGGGCACATCGGAGCCGGATTCCGGGATGAAAGCGCGGGCGAGCAACCTCATGATCGGATCCATGACGCTCGCGGTCATCGCCGCGGCGTTTGTCGGCTTGCTTGGATACCGGAAAATCCATGGCATCGCGCAGCAAGCTCCGCTCCGCATCGTTTTCGAAGGTTCCGCCAGCGGTCTGCGCAAAGGTGGCAGCGTGAACTTCGATGGCGTTCAGGTTGGAGAAATAAAATCCCTCAAGCTCGACAACCCGCGCAAGGTTGTCGCCCTCACCATGGTGGACAACAGCGCGCCGATCCGCAAGGACACCGTCGTGGGCCTCGAATTCCAGGGCCTCACGGGCGTGGCGGCGATATCGCTGACCGGCGGCGCCGCGGCAGCAGCTCCGGTACCGCTGGATGTGGACGGCATTCCGACCCTGACCGCCGACCTCAGCGAGATCGAATCGATTCGCGACACACTGCACAATGTCGACCGGATCCTGTTCGACAACCGGGCGATGCTGAGAGACGCGCTGCTTTCTTTCGAGACCTATACGGCGTCTTTGGCGAGCAGGGGCGACGCGATCGATAGCATCATGGGCAAAGCCGACGGTGCGTTCGAGAGCTTCGACAGCGCCATGACAAAGATCGATAGCGTCGTGCCGGGCCTGGCGCACGGAAGCGCCGAGGAATTGTATGATAAAGTGCGGACCATTCGCGAACTGGCCGACAGCTTCAATAAGCGTTCGGGGGCCTTCATGGAGGAGGGCCGTCGCTCCCTGCTCGACATCAGCCAGGCAGCTATCAAAGTGACTCGCAAACTCGACCCGCAAGCCGTCAGCGCAGATAACCCGCCGGCGCCAAGGCCCCCGCGTCAAAAACGACAGTAAGCCTCCGCGCTAGAGCCCTATTTCGTTTCGATGAATCGAAACGGGGCTCTAGATTCTTGATTTGACGCGTTTTCTTGACGCGAACCGGTCTCCACTTCGCTTGAAAACGCTCTACAGCGCCGAACCCCACTGGCGGGCGGTCTGCACGATCCAGTCGCGGTAAAGCGTCAGCGGCGTGACGCCGGTCAGGCCGCCGCAGCCCGCGGTGCCGTTTGGTCCGGTCGACCAGCTGATAACGCCGACGATGATGGAGCCGTCCTGCCGATCCTCGAATACGGGGCCACCGGAATCCCCGGTACACGCGCCAAGTCCGTCGCGAGCACCCTGTCCAGCCGGATCGACGAGGCGAATCTGCAAGCTGCCTGGCCGGCCGGCTGCGACCAGGCCGGCGACGCGGATGGTGCCTCCGCTGCTACCCTCACCGCGGATCGTCACGCCAATGCCGGCTATGGTGAACCGGCTGCCGACCCCAATCGGAACCTGAGGCACGCCGAGCGTCGCCGGATTTTTTCCCTTCGGCACGACTTCGAGCTGCAGCAGCGCCACGTCGGCGGTGGCGCGATGCGCCGTCATCGCCTGCATGTTGAACCCCGGGTGAATGGCCACGGTTTTCACGTCTTGCAGCTGAGGCTGCCGGTCGGCGCCATATTCGACGATCTTGTAGGTCGCCCCTGGCTGCACGCAATGCGCCGCCGTCAACACCAGTCTCGGTGCAATCAAGGCGCCGGTACAGAAATTACCGCGCGAGCCCACAATGGTGACGATGGAGCGGCCGACGCCCTCGGCGGAGGGCGCCCCACCGCCGACGATCGCGTGAGCGGGCGCGGAGACCAGCAACGCCAAACCCGCAAGCACCTGGAGCATGATTTTCATTTCGACAGCAATAGCGCGCAAGGCAGGCATCGCCAAGGGGCGATCGAGCGGCGAGCGAGCGGCGATCCAGGCTGGTCCCCGCGAAGGCGCCGTGTTAGCCGTTTTTCAATCGGCGTTCACACGGCAGGGAATGATGATCGAGGCAGTGATCTGGGATTTTGGCGGCGTGCTCACCACGTCACCCTGCGATGCGTTCGCCCGCATTGAGATCGAACGCGGGTTACCCGCCGATATTATCAGGCGCACCAATGCGAGCAATCATTGGGAAAATGCCTGGGCGAAGTTCGAGCGCGCCGAAGTGGATCTGGAAACCTTCGATCAACTGTTCGCGGCCGAATCGCTCGCGCTCGGCGCGGAGGTTCGAGGCAAAGACGTCTTGCCGCTGCTGTCGGGAGATCTGCGGCCCGAGATGGTCGAGGCACTCAGGCGGATTGGGACAGAGCTCAAGACCGGGTGCATCACCAATAACCTTCCCGCCAACGCCATTGGAAGCCTGGGCGGCCGATCGCTCTACGTCGCGGAGGTGATGGCGCTGTTCGATCATGTCATCGAGTCGGCCAAGATCGGCCTCCGCAAGCCTGACCCCCGCATCTACCAGATGATGGTCGAGAAGCTTGACGTCGATCCGAAAGCTTGCGTTTACCTCGACGATCTCGGGGTCAATCTGAAACCGGCGCGCGAAATGGGCATGACCACCATCAAGGTGCTCAATGCGGCGCAAGCCATCGCCGAGCTTGAAACGGCGACTGGGCTGGCGCTCCGCTAATCGCGAGGGTGGTTTTTCTCAGGCCAGATTGGCCGTCTTCGACGCCGGGTATTGCCGCTCGAAGCCGCAGAATTTTTTTAGCGCTTCGAAGAGCACATAGGTATCATGGGATTTTCTCAGGATTTGCGTCGCGCCGGGATGGCCGCAAATCTCTCGTCTCAGGCTTTGTTCTGTCACTTCATTGAGCCTTCGTCCGGAAAGAACAATGACCGGAATGTTTGCGGTCGCAGCCGTGGTGCGCAACCTCGTCAACAAATATTGAGCATCGCCGTTCGGCATGAAATAGTCGGTCACGATCACGGCGGGTTCGTCGCGGCAGGCCATCCGGTAACCCTGCTGAGCGTCGCTGGCATATTGCATATCGAGACCACATTTCTCGAGCCGGCTGGCGAGAAACCGGTTGATATCATTGTCGTCGTCGACCAGCAGCACGCGCGGGCGCTTCCGCACAGCGGGCGCCGGCGCTTGCGCACCGGATTGCCGAATCCTGCCGGCCATGCGGGGATGAATCTCCGCCAGTGCGACTTCCAGATCGTTCCAGAAATTCGGCCCCTTGCGCGCGTAGTAAGCCCCAAATCCTTCGCACCTCTCGAGGGTATCCGGGTCCCTGCTGCCGGTGATGACAATGACGTTTACCGGCGCTTTATCGGAGTCCAGCAGATGGGCGCAAACCGACAGGCCATCCACTTCCGGCATATTGACGTCGATCACGAGAACGTCCGGCTTGCCCCGGCTTGCCTTGACAAGCGCCTGGATTCCGTTGGAGGCGGTGTCGACATTGAAGCCCAGGCGCGCGCAGTGATCCGCCAGCAACCGCACGATCGAGGGGTCATCATCCGCGATCAGCATCCTCGGAATTTCTTCGTGCGATCGAAATTCGACCATCGCGCCGTCTTGAACATCGAGTCGTTCGATCTCGCGAGCAAATTGCCCCATGATGTCGCTCCTGATCCCTGTTGCCGAATTTGGCTGGCAAACGTCACGCGGGTGTCGGCAGGCTGCCCCGGCGCTTCGACATCAATGAAACTCCAGATGAGCTAATGCGGGACTAAAGATCCTCTGCGTATAAATGCACAGGAGATCGAGGCTTGCGCAGTCAGGCTTGGTGCCGAGACCGAGCCATATTGCCTCCCGAATTCGTGCAATTACCAGCGTGGAAGAGCAGGCTGTCGAGCGCGCGGTCGGTTTCATCGCCGGGACTGGAATCGGCAAGCTCGGCAATCGCCGCGTCCTCGAGCGTCGCCGCCGCATCGCTGATCTCGCCGAAGCCATAGATTCCGCCGGCCCCCGAAAGGCCATGCGCGATACGCTTGATACGACCGAGCGTGTCCGGCAACCGGTTTCCATCTTTCAGCGCCATGCGATCCTGCGAAAGCGCCGCCGCATCCCTTTTGACCCTCAGCAGGAATCCAGCCCGCAAGTCGTCCATTGGATCGTGCGCCGGTTGTACGTAACTGCGTACTGAAGCCGCCAGCGTCATCGAATCGAATGGCTTGGGGATCACGCCGACAGCGCCGAGCGAACGAAAGCGATCGACCTCGCGGGCCTGGGCGCGGGCCGTCATGAAGATAACCGGGATACTCGCCGTCATGGGGCTCTCGCGCAATTTAACGAGGGTCGCCGGCCCGTCCATCTCCGGCATCATGACATCGAGCAGAATGAAGTGGGGCTGCCAATCGGCGGCGACCGCGAGGGCCTCCATGCCGGAGCCGCAGCCTCGAATGGCAAACACGGGATCGAGGCCGAGCGATAATTCTACGACTTCGCGGATATCGGGTTCGTCGTCGACATGGAGAATGCGAATCGTGGTCATGCGACCTCCTTTGCAAGGTGTTCGGGCATCAGCGCCAATCTGTCCCGGACGGCGGCAGCCAGACTTTCGAGGGACGAATTCATCTTGGACAATTTGGAGTCAACCTGGTCATCACATGGAACGTCCGCGCTGTGATTGGAGAAGATAATGACCGGAATGATATTGCCCGAGCTGCCGCGAAGTTCCGGCAGCAGGTCCAACCCGGAATCTTCGCCTAGGGTTACATCGAGCACAACGAGGTCAATCCGATCGGTGGCCAGCGTGCGCAGCGCGCTCTCAGCGCAATCCGCGGATATTACATCAGCCATTGAACCGAGTTCCTGATTGACCAGCGCGAGCATATCGTAGTCGTCATCGACGTGGAGGATACGCGGACGCCGCAACGGCAGGGTTGTTGCGGCCTTGAGCAGCTCGATCAGCGGCTTGAAGGCGATCGGTTTGCCGAGCCAACGCAGCACATTGAGCCGGGACGACCTGACATCGCTACGCCCTTGTTCGGGATCGCCCGATATCACGATCACCGGCGTGTCCCGAGTACGCGCTTGTGCTCGCAACCTAACGATCAAGCCGATGCCATCGCCATCCGGAAGCATCCGGTCGACCAGGATCGCGGCATAGTGGGTTGCGTCTGTCCGCGCGAGCGCCGCTGCGACCGTATGAGCAAAGTCCACCGCAAAGCCAGCAGACCGCAATCGCCCCCGGACGACGGTTGCCACCGCCTGATCGTCTTCGCAAAGCAGGATACGAGCGCTCGCTGAATTGGAGTCGAGATCGATCTCGCCGCCCGCCCTGCCATCCCACACCGGAAGATCGACGTAAAAGGTCGTGCCGCCGCCGGGCGCGTCTTCGAAGCCCACCTTGCCTCCCAACCGCTCCACAATCTGCTTGACGATGCAAAGGCCGAGACCGGTTCCGCCCTTCTTGCGGGTGTTGGTGGCGTCGGCCTGGGCGAATTTCTCGAAAATGTGCAGTTTGAATTCATCAGGAATACCGGAGCCGTGATCGCGCACGGTGATCCGGACGTTGCCTGAATCCCTCTCCACAGCGACCACCACTTCACCGTCAGTCGGAGAGAACTTGATCGCATTCGAGAGCAGGTTGGTGATGACCTGGGCAAGCCGGTCTGGGTCGACATTCGCGTCAACGTCGGTCGACGTGGGATCGAGTTGCACGCTCACGCCGTAACTCGCTGCAAATCCGCGATTGTCTTCTATGGAGCTTTCCACGAGCGGACGCACTGCGACCCTGCTGAGGTTGAACACGACGTGGCCGGATTCGATTTTCTCGATGTCGAGAATGTCGTTGAGGAGACGGACCAGTCGCTGGCTGTTGGTATGGGCGATCGTCAGCAGGCGCGCGGCCGATTCCGGCAACTTGCTGGCCCATTGCCCAGCCAACAGGCCGAGCGAGCCGGAAATCGAGGTCAGCGGCGTGCGTAGCTCGTGGCTCACTGTCGCGACGAATTCGTCTTTCAATCGTTCGGTTTGTCTGCGCACGCTGATGTCGCGGATTACCAGAATTCTTTCGGCGCTTTCGAGTGGGCTGAGCATGATCTCGATGGGAAATTCACCTCCATCCTTGCGCCGCCCTGTCAGTTGCCTCTCGGTACTGATCTCCAATGGAAGCGAGGCTCGAGGACCTTTGGCGATCAATCGCTCCGCCATGCGCTCCGGGATGATCTTGTTGATGTTCTGCCCGAGCAATTCATCGCGGCGATACCCGAATTCCTTCTCGGCCTGAAGGTTCAGCAGGACGATTTCCCCGGTATGGTTCACCACAACCATGGTGTCCGGAGCCGCTTCCAGCACGCGGTGGTACCGTGCCTCCATCAGCGCCATATGCTTTTCCGCATCCTTGCGTAGGCTGACGTCACGGATCACCAGAATTCCTTCGCCGCTTTCGAGCGGGCTCAGCATAATCTCGATCGGTAACTCGCTTCCGTCCCTGCGTCGCCCCGTCAGATCAATTCCCGTGACGATCTGCTGCGCCAGGACGTCGACTCCGTCAGTCAATAGTCGCGACGCGAACCCCTCTGGAATTATATTCGTCACCTTCTGACCAAGGAGTTCGTCGCGGCGGTATCCGAATTGCTTTTCTGCCTGCAAGTTCAGCAGCACGATCTCGCCGCGCCGGTCGACTACCACCACGGCCTCCGGCGCGGCCTCCAGAAGCCCGCGAGACCTCGCCTCCATTTGCGCCAGACGCTCTTCCGCATCCTTGCGATCATTCATGATCGATCGCAGTTCGTTAGTGCGGCTTTCGCTCTCTGCGAGATCCTTTCCAGCGGTGCGCCGTATGATGAGAACAGAGATCGTAGCGAGTACGATGATGAGTGCAAGTCCGACGAGATTGACAAGGAGAAGCCAAATGTTGCTCGATATGGAATTGGATGTTGTCCGTGCGGTCACGTACCGCTGTTCCTCCATCATACGGAGCGCCGCACCGCGGATTTTTGTCGTGAGTTCGCGACCTTCGCCTGTTCGAACGAGGGCCAGGGCCGCGACATGGTCGCCGGCGTCATGTAGCCGAATGGTTTCCCGCACCTCCGCGAACTTGCGCACCACCAAGGGCTCGATTTCGGTGAGCGCGAGTTGGTGCGCCGGGTTATCAACTATGGCCTCTCTAACCGCGGCGACTGCACGGAGGCCGGAGTCGGCGGTGGTATGAAAGACCTCAAGGTATTTGGGATCGCCGGTGAGAAGATAGCCGCGCTGTTCGCTCTCCGCTACGCGAACGACGGCCAAAATACCCCAAAGCTTGTTATCGAGGTCCAGCGCACGATTCATCAATTCACGGTTGGATTGCGATGAGATGACGAGGCAGATTGATGATACACTGACGAAAATCAGGAGGCCGCATGCCAGCAACAGTGGCCGCTTCAACTTGCCCCACAGATGGCGTGTGCCTGACACGCTCGCCTGGACGGCCGGTGCCGGAACAATCATGACCTCACCTGGCTTCACCGAGCGCGATACGAACCAGGTCCGCCCCATTTCTGGCCCCGAGTTTCCGCATCAAGCGGGCGCGATGACTTTCGAATGTCCTCGGGCCGATTTGCATCCGCGCGGCGCCTTGCTTGTTGGAGCATCCCTGGCTGACATGACCCAGCACCTCCCGTTCACGTGGCGTCAGCAGCGCTAAGCAAGCGGCCTCCGCAGGACCGCGCGCGTTGGCTTGGCCGCTTTCCGTGCCGCCGCACCGCGACCACCAGCTGATCACGTCGCGGCCGAGCGCGGCGGCGGTTTCCGGGTATAATGGCCCCTCGAAACTGTCGGCTATCACCCGCATCATGGCGCAGACCCGTTCGGTTTCCTGAAACGCAGCTTCCACCATTTGCTGCATGTGGCTTTGCGCCTCGGCGCTCTCACGAAAACTGCCGCCGTTCTGTCTGATCTCGCCGATGTAGAGCCGCAACGCCGTCAACGGTCCGTTGAGTTGATGGGCGATGGCAGATCCAACCTCGTTCGCCGCCCGCGTTCGCTCCGGGGAGGGACGTCCGATTTCAATGTCCTCGGCCTGCTGCCCGCCGGCTCCCATATGTTTCGGATAGTTCGGATGGCCGGCCCGATTTTCGCTCCGTTTCATTGTATTGACTCTCCGGCCGAGGGCAGCAGACCAAGACCTCGGTCGATGGCGGCAACCAATTGCGGCGGCGAGAACGGCTTGCGTAACAACGTTGTTGCGCCGCGCAGCTTCGCCATGCCGAGGAAGTCCTTATCCGCATCCAGCGAATTACGCAGGCGGAAGCCGGACATGGCGATGATCGGGACCACCGACTCGCTGCGAATTCGCGTGATGGTGTCGAGTCCGTTCATGCCGGGCATGAACAGATCGACCATCACCAGGTCAAACTGTGACGCCTGGAAGGCGTGAATGCCGGCATGGGCACGTGATGCGATAACGGTGTCGCATTGGTGCCGCGCCAGGATGGCCTGAATTGCCCTGGCGACATTGGCGTCGTCATCGATGACGAGAATTCGGGTTATCGCTTTAGCGAGGTAGGGCATTTGGTTCACGTCGTGCAAGTGCTGATCCATTGAGCGACCTCATGCAGAAAACGTGGGCTACTCGACATTATTGTCCGCACGCGTGGCGTTGAAGAGCAATCGGATTCGCCAACACACGCGATCGAAACGAATCTAGTATTTATCGCCCTATGCGGACGTTAATTTTTATTTGCGTAAAAACACAGTGTGCGATTTTGATCTCCTTGGGCCCGGTGATAACTTTTCATCTTCGGATACCTCTGTTTGCACAACAGGATGATTACGTACATTCTGGCCATTCGACACCTTCGCAGGGCGCGCCGCCCAGCAAGCAGATGTTATCCACGTATCGAGTTAGCGGCGAAGCCTGACTGATGATTAAGGTCTGACGTGGAAGCTTGCTGCGAAGAACCCAGGGGGACAGCAGCATGTACACCGACCTATTCGAGACTCGCCTCGCCAGAGTGCGGCACCGATTTGCGGCTACGCTTGACAGCAAGATCACGGACACAGTCGTCTCGGCGAACCTCATGTCACGTGGTGGCGATGGCGTTATCAAGCGTGTCTCCGACTCTTATCGCCATTTGCACGGCATCTGCGGCATTGGACCAACGGTCGGTTTCACCGCCACCGGCGAGGCGGCACGCGCCGCCGAAACCGCGTTGATGCAGGCCCATCGTGAAAAACGCGCACTGACCGAACCAGAGGTCCTCAATCTGAAGAAAGCGCTGCACCAGCTGCGTCTCGCCGCAGCTTCCGAACTTCGCTTGATGTATCAGCGAGGGGGATAGATCCCGTTTCAAGGTTTTTGGCGATGCCGTCCCCAAGCGCCAGACGTACGATGCCGGCGAGTTCGGACTTGCGATATGGCTTGGATAACAGCATCGCGCCCTGGTCGAGCCGTCCGTGATGCACGATCGAATTCTCGGTATATCCGGATGTGTAAAGGACTCGCGTCCCGGGTTGCCGTCTGCCGACTTCGTCGGCAAGCTGGCGGCCGGTTATGCCGCCGGGCATGACGACATCGGTGAACAACAGATCGAAGGGCTGACCGCTTTCCACATATTCGAGCGCCGCACGCCCATCGGCGGCTGCGGCCGTGCGATAGCCCAGGTTATGCAACTGCGCGATCACGAAGCCGCGCACCAAAGCGTCATCCTCCACTACCAGGATGGTTTCGCCGGCGCCTCTGGCTGGCTCAACCATCGGAACGAACGCTTCAGCCCTTCCGCTGGCTGCGGGCAAGTACAGCTTGATCGACGTGCCGTGGCCTTCCTCGCTGTAGATCTTGATGTGCCCGCCTGACTGTTTCACGAAGCCGTGGACCATGCTCAGTCCCAGTCCGGTCCCTTTGCCGGCCTCCTTGGTGGTGAAGAACGGCTCGAATACCTTGTCGCGGATCTCGGCCGGCATGCCCGTGCCGGTGTCGGTCACGGCGATCATCACGTAGGCGCCCGGACGGACATCCGCGTTGTTTTGCGCATAGGTTTCATCCAGCACCACATTTGCGGTCTCCAGCATCAGCTTGCCGCCGCCGGGCATGGCGTCCCTTGCGTTGATTGCCAGGTTGATCAGCGCATTTGCGAGTTGGGAGGGGTCGACCAGCGCCGTCGGCATGCCACGTTGCAGTTTTGACTCGATCTCGATCTGCTCCCCGAGCGTCGGCCTCAGCAGTTTCGAGATATCGAAAATTGACCCGTTGATGTCCACGTTGCGCGGCTGCAGCGGCTGCTTGCGGGCAAAGGCGAGCAGTTGTTGGATCAATTCGGTGCAGCGGTCCGTCGCCCGATTGATCAGCTTCGCCACGGCCTGAAGGTCGGGCTTGTCGTGAAGATCGGCAACCAGGATTTCGGCGGTTCCAGCGATCACGGTGAGCATATTGTTGAAATCGTGCGCCACACCGCCGGTGAGCTTTCCGATCGCATCGAGTTTCTGCGACTGGTGAAGCTTGCGCTCGGTTTCGCGGGCCGCGGTAATGTCGTGGAAAACCAGCGCTCCGCCGCTGGTGGCGCCGGAAGCATCGTGCAATGGCCGGCCGTTCACCATGAAGTGAGTCGGATTGCGACTGCCGGCAGGACGCACGAGGATTTCCAGCCCGTCGAATCGTTCACCGCGCAAGGCGCGCGCAGTCAGCCTCTCGTCGGATGGTAGTTGCGTCAATCCGTCCGATTTGTAAGTGACGTTTTGCGCCCTCAACTCGGCGATCGTCATGCCGGGGCCGTAGTGCAGCAGCCGTTCCGCTGCGGAATTAGAGAGAACGATCTCGCCGGCGTTGTCGACGACGAGCACGGCCTCCGCCATGCTGGCAAACGTGCAATTTAGTATTGACGCCGAATGCCGGAGCTTCTCATGCGCGGCGAGCAGGTGCTCGGTCCGCTCGGCAACCGCGGCTTCCAGCGATCCGATGGCGGCTTTGGTGGCGCATAACGCGTGCTCCAGTTTCCGGCTTGAACGCCGGCCCTCCCGCATCAGGATCACCGCAAGTATCAGGATCATCGCGGCGCCGGACAGATCGATCGTAAGAAGCAGTCTTCCGGTTCGCTCCGATGCTGCGGATCGAATCCCAAGCAACCCTTGCTCCGCTTCGGCGAGTTGATCGAAGTTCGCGCCGATGGATGCCATCAGTGCGCCGCCTTCCGCGCTGGCGGTAAGCGCTGCCAACCCGGCGCTGTCACCCGCGGCATGCAGCAAGATCATTTGGCTGGTTACCGCAAATCTGCTGATCACAAGCGCTTCGCTATTTGCGAGCAATCGCAATTGCGCGGGATTGTCCTTGATTGCCCCTTTCAACTCCGCGAACGCTGGTGCGATCCGGTCAAGGGACCGGCGATAGTCCTCCATGAGGGATTGATCACTGGCAAGCAGATAGCCCCGCGCGGCGCTGTCCGCGCGTCTAAACAGCAGCCGCATGTCCGTTAACTTGTTGGATACCTCCAGCGCATGGTTGATCCAGGCCAAGTCGGATCGTGACTTGACGTCGAGAGCAATCGAGGCGGCGCTGATCGCCAGCAGAACCGCAAAGCCGATGCCGAGCAGAAGCCGCCGCGACGGCATCTGAACGTTCGGCGCGAATTCCGCGATGCGTTTTTCCGGTTGCGCGAAAACAGTACCTGAACCCGGCGCGGCGAACAGGCCGCGAAGACCTTTCACGCCGGCCGTTGAAGCAGCAGACGTCGGTCCGAAAAATCGGCGCGAGACATCGTAATGCCCTTCATGAAATTGAAGACCGACTTTCGACGATTCTCAACCGGCTGTGATGAACCGAATCATGACCTAGCTCATCAGCTGAGCACATTGGCTCGATGTGTCTGCCTCCTAGGGTGTATAGAATTGCGCACCTTTTCGAGCCGGCCCGTCGGCGTCACGAAAAAAGCTTCGGCAATTTGCGACTGCCGTCCGGACGACCGTCGGACGCGTTCACGATAGGCTGCATGCGGCTGAACCACGGATACCGGCGGATGCTATTGGTAGAGCAATTCACCATCAAGATCACTTGCGAAGCCGCAAAGTCTTTGCAGCGTTTCGAACAATTCCCCGACGTCGGACGTCTTCTGCAAGATGCGCGCCGCGCCTGGTTGACCGTCAATGCTCCGCTTGAGCCTTTGCTTGACCGATTCGTTGAGCCGCCGCCCGCTGTGCACGACGACGGGAATGCTCCTGGTCTCCGGCACGCTCCGCAATCTCCTCAAGAGACATTCCGCATCGCCATTCGGCATGCAGTAATCGGCCACTATGACGGTCGGCTCCTCGCGCCGCGCCATCCAGAAACCCCGGTTGCCGTCCACAGCGTATAGAAGCTCTGCTCCCAATTTATCGAATTCCCTGAAGAGGAACTTCTTGACGTTGACGTCGTCGTCCACCAGCAAGATTCGCGGACGTTGCTTCACCTCGATTCTTTCCGATTGCTTGCCCGACTTCCTTATGGCGTCCGCCCTTTGCGGATATATCGCGGTAAGGCTGGCCTCAAATTCGTTCCAGAAATTGTGCCCCTTCTGGATGCAGGAAGCGTCGAACCCTTCGCACCGCTCAGCAATTTCCTGACCGGGATTTCCCGTAACCACCATTACATGGAGTGACTTCTTCGCGATGTCTGGCAGATATGCCAACACCGAAAGTCCATCCACCTCGGGCATGTGGACGTCGATGACGAGAACGTCGGGCCGGTGTTGACTGGCCTTGATCAGGGCCTGGAGTCCGCTGGCCGCGGTTTCGACCTGGAAACCCATCCGGGTGCATCGGTCCGCGACTGCCCTTAGTACACAGGGATCGTCGTCGGCAATGAGTATCTTCGGAGCCAGTTTGCTTGATTTACATCTATCCATGACACGCACCTCCAACGTAAGCGTCGGTCGTCCCTTTCTTCACGAAGGATCGTACCGTCGACGCAATGTCGGATCAGGAGATACGGGTCTAGTTAATGCATTATTGGGGGGCGGCACTTCACGTCGATCAGATCGGCATTGCATGAATGCGGCGATAATGAACGTTTACGTAGGATTACACATGATGGCGCTTGGCGCCGATCCCAAAGCTAGCGGTTACCTCGACGTTGGGAGTCAATCTGAAACCTGCACCCCGAAATGGGGAAGTAATCGGCGACGATGACGGTCGCTCCTCGCGCCTCGCCTTCCAGGTATCCCGGTCACCGTCGGCGGCGCACAGAAGCTGCGCCCCTAATCTCTCGAATTTCTTGAAGAAGAATTTCTTGCCGCTGATGCCGTTCGTCCGGCAGCTGGACCCGGGCGTTCCTCGAGCTTAAAACGGCGACGGGGTTGGCGCTCCCGGTAACTGCTGGAAAAATGCGGTTTCCGAGTGGGAATTGCTCACTCCGCACCCGCAAGCGCTGCAGGCTTTTCGAAAAGTCCGCTTTGCGAGGGTTAACAGCATCAATATGCAACCGGCTTGATTCGCATTTTAGCGAATTTTTAGCGAATATACTTTTTCGCCTCCTTTACCGAAAAGTTCTCTTTGCCGGGGTACGATCGAACCGCGCGGATAGTGTTGTGCGCATTTGCTGCGATTTGAGGCCTGCCAAAATGAACCACGCAAAATCGTTTCTGCGAGATCTTGACGACGCAGTTTCGCGAGGAACAGCCGATAGCCGAACGCGGGCGCTGTGGCATGCGACCGATCTATTGATCGCCGGCCGGTATAGCGACGACGAGATATGGACCTTTGGCGAGGTAATTGGACTGTTGGCGGATGCGATTGAAGTCGCGGCCCGTGCCCAGCTTGCAAGGCGAATGGCGCGCTTCGATAACGCCCCGGTCAATATCATCCATAAACTTGCCTTTGACGATTCGATCGATGTCGCCGGCCCCGTACTCCAGGAGTCCGAGCGGCTCGAGCCTTACGCTCTGGTTGCCAACGCCTGCACCAAGAGCCAAACGCATTTGCTCGCGATCTCGAAACGAAAATTCATCGAGGAGACGGTCACAGACGTGCTGGTGACGCGTGGCAATCAGGAAGTTGTGAACTCCGTCGCAAGTAACAACGGCGCGCGTTTTTCGGACTTCGGCTTTCTGCACATGATCACGCGGGCTGAAGGCGATTCCATTCTGGCAGAGCAGCTCGGTCTGCGGAAGGATATTCCCCGGCATCTGTTCCAGCAGCTGATCGCGAAGGCGTCGGACGACGTGAAGAAGCGCATCGAACGCGAACGTCCGGAAATGGTCGAGCAAATTCAAACCTCGGTGACCGACGTTACCGGCGCGCTGCATTCCAAGTTCGGTCCCGCATCAAGAAGTTATTTTGTCGCTAAAAGGCTGGTGACGACGCAGCATCAGCACGGCAACCTCAATGAGAACAGCATTTTTGACTATGCGCGATCTCATAAGCTCGACGAGGTCACGATCGGACTGTCCCTGTTGTGCTCCCTGCCCGGCGACGTGATCGAACGCGCCTTGCTGGACAAGAACCGGGAAATGATACTGGTTCTGACCAAAGCCCTCGACTTCTCATGGGCGACAACAATGGCATTGCTTTTTCTTGGCGCCAAGGATCACCGGATCACCGCCCAGGAGTTGAGAGATCTGGAAAGCGAGTTTGGTCGCCTCAACGTCGAGACATCCCGGAGCGTTCTGAAGCTCTATCAGACCCGCAAGAATGCCGCGGGTGCCGATTCCGGTCCGACGCGCCAGGCGCCGCTTCCCGTGCATTGAGATGTAAGATTGGCAGCGGAGCATCGGCGATGAACGCAATCCTCTTCGGCAGAGCCGCAAGCGAACGCCCCAGCATGACTTCCAACGAGCCGAAGTCCGACCCATCCTCGGACGTGGCCTGGATGGTTCTGGAAGCAGCGAACGATTTCGGCGACGATACGACCATCGAAGCATGTCGCCGGGTCATCGACGCGAGCCTGAGCGGCACGCCGGCCTCCCAATCCGATTTGCACGTCGTCTCCGATTATTTCCGGTGACTGCACGCGGTTTTCGACCGGAAAAGCACGCCTTTCGGCGGCTTCCGACGGCTATTTACCCGAGGCCGGTTGGAGGTGAAGATGTGGGACTGCCCGAATCAGCAATGGTCCTGTCATAATCGTTGACAGACTTCTCCGTGAGATCCATCGATCCGGTGGCGTCGCATCGAAGGCTGGCCTTCGCAACCTCACTATTCGGACAACCTCGACCGCATGTCTGTTCCCGCCAGCGCCTCAGCCCTCAACGCTAAGTCCGACGCCGTCCCCGACGCGCTTTCCGTTCTGAATTCCGTATTCGGCCTGCCGGCCTTTCGGGGCGAGCAGGGAGAAATCGTCAGACACGTCACCGCCGGCGGCAATTGCCTGGTGCTGATGCCCACCGGCGGCGGCAAGTCGCTGTGCTATCAATTGCCGTCGCTGTTGCGCCACGGCTGCGGCATCGTCGTCTCGCCGCTGATCGCACTGATGCGCGACCAGGTCGCGGGATTACTCGAGGCCGGCGTCAAGGCGGCAGTGCTGAATTCGACGCTGTCGTGGGACGAAGCCTGCGCGGTCGAGGCGCGGCTGCTGGCCGGCGACCTCGATCTGCTCTACGTCGCGCCGGAGCGGCTGGTGACGCCGCGCTGCCTCGCCATGCTCGGCCGCGCCCAGATCGCCCTGTTTGCGATCGACGAGGCGCATTGCGTGTCGCAATGGGGGCACGACTTTCGCCCGGAATATATCGGCCTTTCGGTGATATCGGAGCGTTTTCCCATGGTGCCGCGCATCGCTCTGACCGCCACGGCCGACGACCTTACCCGCCGGGAGATCGTCGATCGGCTGGGGCTTGCCGGCGCGCCGAGTTTCGTTGCGAGCTTCGATCGCCCGAATATCAAATATGAAATCGTCGACAAGCAGAACGCGCAGACTCAGCTGAAAGCCTTCATCACCGAACGCCATTCCGGCGACGCCGGCATCGTCTACTGCCTGTCGCGCGCCAAGGTCGAAGACACCGCCGCCGCACTGGCCAAGGCCGGCGTGCAGGCGCTGCCCTATCACGCGGGTCTTGGCGCCGGCGTTCGCGCCCGCAATCAGGATCGCTTCATCAATGAGGACGGTGTCGTGATTGTCGCCACGGTCGCGTTCGGCATGGGCATCGACAAGCCCGACGTGCGCTTCGTGGCGCATCTGGATTTGCCGAAAAGTATCGAGGCCTACTATCAGGAAACCGGGCGCGCCGGGCGCGACGGCAAGCCGTCCAGCGCATGGATGGCGTATGGCCTGTCCGACATCGTGCAGCAGCGCCGCATGATCGACGAGTCGAGCGGCGCGGAAGCGTTCAAGCGGGTGTCGATCGGCAAGCTCGACGCGCTTGTCGGTCTGGCCGAAACCGCGAATTGCCGGCGCACCCGCCTGCTCGGATATTTCGGCGAAAACCTCAACGCCGCCAAATGCGGCAATTGCGACAACTGCCTGTCGCCGCCACTGCTTCGCGATGGCAAGGTGATCGCGCAGAAGCTGCTGTCCTGCGCCTATCGCACCGGGCAGCGTTTCGGGGCGATGCATCTGATCGATGTCCTGGTTGGCCGTTCGACCGAGCGCGTCAAACAGTTCGGGCATGACAGGATTTCCGTGTTCGGCATTGGCGCCGAACTCAATGAAAAGCAGTGGCGCGCCGCCCTGCGCCAGCTGGTGGCCCTGGGCCATCTGCGGCCCGACAGCGAAGCCTTCGGCGCGTTGAAGTTGACAGACTCCGCGCGCGGTGTGTTGAAAGGCGAGACCGAGGTGATGCTGCGCGAGGAACCCGCCGGCTCCCGCATTCGCGCCAGCCGGACCAAATCCCGGCGCGGCGATATTGCACCCCGATCCCCCGGACGGACTGAAACCGGCGATCCGGCTCTGCTTGGCATTCTCAGGGCGTGGCGTTCCGAGGTCGCGCGCAAGCGCGGCGTGCCGGCCTATGTCGTATTCCACGATGCAACCCTGGACGGCATCGCGACGTCGCGTCCGATAACGCTTGCGCAGCTCCGCGGCATCCCCGGCATCGGCGACAAGAAGCTCGAACATTACGGCGACGAGCTGATCGCGCTGGTGAACGCTCGCCGCGCCGAAGCGTAAGCAAAGGCAAGTTGCGGCGTGCTAGCGACGCCAAGGCGCGTCGCGGCGGCTAAACGAGATCGGCCGCGCGATTGCCCGGCAGCGTCAACGCTCGAGCCATCAAGCGCGAGGTCAGTGACCTCATCGCCCATCGCCCTGATGCCTTCCTCAGGAATCAGCGACATCAGGCGCTTGTCGCCGTCTATGCCAGTCGGGCGCCCCTTTAATGTGTCGCAGGTCACGCAGCGCGCGCGCCGACCATCGTAGAGATCAATCGACCACGACTGTCTCGAAGCAATTGCGCCATGACGTTCAACCGACCAGCAGTTCCGCCGGCCAGCGAAAGTACGGATTCGCCGCTGTTGCGGGTTTCTCGCTGTGCAAGCCGGCGAACTTCTTCAACACGGAAAACCCGGAACGCGAACCCATGAGTGCCTTTAACAGAGAAAAAGTTCTTTCGGTCCGACATTGGACCGACACCCTGTTCAGTTTCACCGCGACCCGGAATTCCGGTTTCCGCTTCCTTAATGGCCAGTTTGCGATGATCGGCCTTGAGGTCGACGGCCGGCCGCTGCTGCGCGCCTACAGCATGGCGAGCGCCAACCACGAGGAAGCTCTGGAATTTTTCAGCATCAAGGTCGCGGACGGCCCGCTCACCTCGCGGCTGCAGAAGATCAGGGAAGGCGACACCATCCTGGTCGGCCGCAAGGCCACCGGCACGCTGGTCACCGACAACCTGATCCCCGGCAAGCGGCTGCTGCTGCTTTCGACCGGCACGGGCCTCGCGCCGTTCGCCAGCCTGATCAAGGATCCGGACGTCTACGACAAGTTCGAGACCATCGTTCTGGTGCACGGCTGCCGGCAGGTCTCCGAACTGGCTTACGGCGAGCAACTGGTGGCGAGCCTTGGCGACGACGAGTTCTTTGGACCGCTGATGCGCGAGAAATTTGTCTATTATCCGACGGTGACGCGCGAGCCGTTCCGCAATCGCGGACGCATCACCGACCTCATCACGTCGGAGCAGTTGTTCCACGACATCGGCCTGCCGCCGCTCGACATCGAGACCGATCGCATCATGCTGTGCGGCAGCCCCGGCATGCTGGAAGACCTGCGCCAGACGTTCGAACAGCGGGGCTGCTCTGAAGGCAACCATGCCGAGCCCGGCCATTTCGTCATCGAGAAGGCTTTCGTCGAGCGCTAAACCGCGATCAGTTGCTTGAGGAGACGGTTGATCGAAAGCAGCAATCTCCTTCCTAGCCGAGGCCTCCGTCGACCTGGAAGCACTGGCGCGTAATGCGTTGGCTCTCGTCGGACGCCAAAAACAGCGCCAGACGTGCGATGTCGTCGGGCGTCACCGCATCGGGAACAGCCTGACGCGCGCGAACTTCAGCGATCTTTTGCTCGTCTGGGAACCACAGCCGACGCTGGCGCTCGGTGATCACCATGCCGGGCGCGATGGCGTTGACGCGAATGCGGTCGGGCCCGACCAGCCGAGCCAGGGAGTTGGTGAAGCCGACAATCGCCGCCTTCGCTGCGGCGTAGGCCGGCAACGCTGGCACGCCGCGCATCCATGCGATGGATGACATATTGATGATCGAACCGCCGCCGCGCGCCTGCATCTGCGGCACTACCGCCTGTGCGGCGAAGAAGACGTGCCGAAGGTTAACGCCGATCATCCAGTCGAATTCAGCCGGCGTCACCTCGGAAAGTACCTGGCGCTGGTCGTTGGCGGCGTTGTTGATCAGCACCGCGGCGTCGCCAAGCGCGGCACGCACCTCTGCCATCGCGGCGCGCAAGGCGGCGATGTCCAGCAAATCGCAAGCCACAAACAGCGGCGCCGAACCGCATTCGCCTGCCACCTCCCCCACCAGCGCTGCACCGGCATCGGCATCGATGTCGAGAAAGGCGACACGGGCCTGCTGGGCCGCGAAAGCACGCACGAACGCGGCGCCGATGCCGCTGGCACCTCCGGTGATCAACACCACACGACCCGGGAGGCCGGCATAAGAGGTTTGGGTCATGCGATCAGCCGCTCCGTCACCGGGTCGAACAGGCAAATGCGACGCGTGTCGAGCGCGAAGGAGGCGAGCGCACCCGACGCTGGCCGGATATCGGGCGTGATGCGCGCCAGCACCGGCTCACCACCGAGCCGCAGCAATACGATGGTCTCCGCGCCGGTGGGCTCGATCATCTCAACCGGCGCATTGATGACGATGGGCGCGCCCGATGCGCCCGAAAACCCGCGGCTCCCCTCGGCAATGCATTCCGGCCTGATCCCAAGCACCACCTCGCTGCCACGAAAAGCCGCGGCCGCCTCGTATCCCTGGAGGCGAAGGCGGACCTCGTCTGGCCGCCCCGCACCGATCACGACCACTGGCCCACCATCTTCCACCAGCAGCCGCGCCGGCATCGTATTCATCGGCGGCGAGCCCATGAAACGTGCAACGAACAGATTGGCCGGATAGCGGTAAACCGTATCCGGATCGGCGAATTGCTGCACCGCTCCCTGATGCATGACAGCAATTCGTGTCGCCATCGTCATCGCCTCGATCTGGTCATGGGTGACATAGACGATGGTCGCGCCGATGCGCTGATGCAGCCGCTTGATCTCCATCCGCATCTCGACGCGCAGTTTTGCGTCGAGATTGGAGAGCGGTTCGTCGAACAGGAACAGCAGGGGATCACGCACCAGGGCGCGGCCCATCGCCACGCGCTGACGCTGGCCGCCGGAAAGCTGCGACGGCCGGCGGTCGAGCAACGGCTCAATCTGAAGCAGCCGGGCCACATTCGCGACGGCCGCCTCCTGCCGCGACCTGGGTACGCGGCGGCATTCCATTCCGAACGTGATGTTCTGACGCACCGTCATCGACGGATAGAGCGCATAGGACTGGAACACCATGGCGATGTCGCGGTCCTTCGGCGGGATGTCGTTGACGACCCGTCCACCGATTTCCACGATCCCCGCGCTCGGGCGATCCAGCCCGGCGACGATATTGAGCAGCGTGGATTTGCCGCAGCCGGATGGTCCGACCAGGACGGTGAATTCACCGCTTTCGATGTCGAGATCGATCCCCTTCAACACCTCAAGATTGGCGTACCGCTTCGACAGGGCGCGAATACTCAACGCTGCCATGATAACCCCATCATTTCACGGCCCCCGCAGTGAGGCCTCTCAGGAAATACCGTCCCCCGAACAGATACACCAGCAGGGTCGGCAATGCCGCGATCAACACCGCTGCGCTCTGCTCGCCGTACATCGGTTCGCTGGTGATTGCGGCGCTGAGCGCGATCAACGCGGCGGTGACCGGCTGCTGCCCGCCAGAGGTAAAGGTGACGCCATAGAGGAACTCGTTCCAGATCCCGGTAAACTGGAAGATCACGGTTACGATCAGGATCGGGGGCGAGAGCGGCAATATGATCCGCCAGAAAATCCGGAAGAAGCCGGCCCCGTCGATTCGCGCTGCCTTCAGCAAGTCCTGGGGAATACCGACATAGTAGTTACGGCAGAACAGCGTCGTGAAACTCATGCCCTGGACGGTGTGGATCAGGATCAGGCCGGCGATGGTGTTCATCAGCGAGAGATCGCGCAGCACGACCACCCAAGGGATTAGCTTCATCTGTTCGGGCAGGAAGATGCCAAGCGTCACGAGACCAAACACGAACTGATCACCGCGAAAGCGCCAGAGAGAGATCGAATAGCCGGCGAGAGCGCCCAGCAATGTGGAGATGATGGTGGCCGGGATCGCCAAAGTGAGGGAATTGAGCATGTAGGGCTCGATGCCCCAGCAATGCTCGGCCATGCAGAACCGGTTCCATGCCTGGCCGTAGTTGGTGAAGATCAGATGGCTCGGCCAGCCGATCAGCGAGGTGGCGGCGATCTCCCGGCTGGAGCGCAACGAGTTCACGACCACCACACCCAACGGCACCAGGAACAGCAGCGCCAGGATGATCAGCGCAGCGTACACGATCACGCGCGTCCACCTCATGCCCGTGCCTGCCTTTGCCGCTGCCAACGCACGTATAGTCCGTAAGGCGCCATCACCACGACCAGCGACAGCAGCATCAGCACCGCGGCCGCCGAGCCGCGTCCCAGTTCGCTGCGTTGGAACATGAAGTCATAGACGACGAGGGTCGGCAGCATGGTGGAAATACCCGGTCCGCCGCCGGTCAGCGCCCGAACCAGGTCGAACGACGTGATCGCGGACCGCAACAGGATCACGAACACGGTGATAAAAATCGGCCAGATGGTCGGCAGCAGCACGCGGCGATACGTCCGCCACGGTCCCGCGCCGTCGATCTGCGCGGCCTTGACCAGGTCCGCGTCCACCGATCGCAACCCTGCCAGGAACAGCGCCATGGCAAAGCCGGCCCCCTGCCAGACGCCGGCGAAGATCAATGTGTAGATGGCCTTGTCCGACTGCACCAGCCAGTCAAACCGGAAATCCTGCCAGCCAAGATTCTGCACCACCCTTTGCAGGCCAAGCCCGGGGTTGAGCAGCCAGCTCCACACCGTGCCCGTCACCACGAAGGAGACCGCCAGAGGATACAGAAAGATCGTGCGCAGCACGTTTTCGCCGCGCACGCGTTGATCGAGCAGGATGGCAAGCAACAGGCCCAGCGCCATCGTCAGCAGCACGAAGCCGAAGCCGAAGATGAGCAGGTTCACATAGGCGATCTGGAAGTTCGCCGTTCGGGTCACCGCCCAATAATTGCGCAGGCCGACCCATGTATAGTCCGGCATCAAGGACGAGGCCGTGAACGACACCCAGGTCGTCCACGCCGTGAACAGCACGACGTGTCCGGCCGCGATCGACAACGGCAGCCAGATCGCAAGCTCGGTCAGGATGCTGCCGAAGCGGCGGCGCCAAACACCCTGCTCCCTCCCCTCATCCTGCTTGGCTGCGAGTGGAGTTAGTCCCGTTCGCATCGACACCGCCCTACTGCGCGCCCGCCACCGCCGCGACCAGCCGCTTCTGTCCTTCGACGGCGGGAATGGCGCTGTTGTGCACGTATTCGGTCAGCACGTCGATCATGGCCGCGGTCATGCCGTTCGGCTGGGCCATATTGTGCCCGAGACTGAGAACCACACGGTCCTTGGCAATGGCGTCACGCAAATTCTGCGCCGAGTTGCGCTGCCCGTCGGTAAAGCCCTCTGCCGCCAGATTGACGTCGGTGCGCGCCGGAATAGAGCCTGTGATTTTCGAATACATTTCCTGCGTCGACGGCTGCATGACGGTCTCGGCAAACAGTTTCTGCCCAGCCTCGAGATCGGCCCCCTTCGGCTTCCAGAAGATGAAACAGTCGGCGTTAAGGTCGAAGCATGGCGGACCGCTCTCCTGCGGAGCGGGGCCGCTGCTGAAATCCGCTAGTGTAGCGCCGGCCTTGAACAAATTGCCTTGAGCCCAGCCGCCCATCAGCACCATGCCCATATCGCCCTTGACGAAAGCCGGCAGATTCACGGCCCATGGCTGCGCCGCGATGTTCGGGTTCATCACGCTGGCGAACTTGCGAAGCTGTTCGAACGCAGCCAGGACTTCCTTGCCCTTCAAGGCATCGGTATCGAGCTGCATGATCGCACGGCGATAGACCTCGGGACTAATGCCAGCAAGCGCGATCTCGAATTTCATGCCGTCGTCGTAGCGGATGCCGCCATTGGCTAGCGGAATCATGCCGGCGGCCTTCATCTTTTCCGCCGTATCGTTGAATTCCGCCCAGGAGGTCGGCGCCTTGGTGACGCCGGCGCGCTGCATGCCCTTGGTGGACATGAACAGCGTGTTGATCCGATAGACCTGCAGTGGCAGCGCGATCCAATGGCCGCCCGGCTGGCAACTCTTGGCAAGCTCCGCCGGCACGCGATCGGCAAAGCCGGCTGTCTTTACCCACGGGCTGATATCGACGGTCGGCGCGATCTTCGACCACGCGGCAATCTCGGGCCCCTTGAGCTGCGAGATCGCGGGCGGATCGCCGGCCATGATTTGCGCCCGTAGCTTGTTCATCATCTCGGTGGTGAAGCCGGGTACGGGATTATGCTGCCAGACCCCGCCACGCTCCTCGAACAATTTGCCAAGGGCGGAGATCGCAGCGCCATCGCTGCCGGCCGACCACTGCGATATGGCGGTTATTCGCGGCTTTGCCTCGCTTTGGGCTCGCGCAAACGCCGGCAGTGCAAGCGCGGCAGCGGATCCAACGAGCAGACGACGCCTTGTTGTGATGGGCATGATATGTTCCTCCCGGGTGTGAACTTTTGACGCGTGCAAGCCGCGCCGCTCATTGCATCTTAGGCGGCCTCCGCCGATGAGGCCGGCATGCCGCCGCGGCGAGCCAGACAGCAGGCTGCAAAGGCCAGCGCCGCATTCGGATCATTGCCGTTCGAAGGCGGCACGAAAGCGAGCGACACCTGGGCGAATTCACGCCCCCCCATCAGACAGGCATCGATCCCGTCGACCAAAGCCTTTCGATCTTCTTTCGCGAGAAGGGACGGCCAGCCGCTGATGGCCACGCCAGGACAAGGCTTCACGTTCAGCGTATTGCCGATCGCAAGGCCAAGCCGGAACAGCCGGCGCCGCAACTCCTGGCGCACGCGAGATGAGATCGAGATTGTATTCACCCACGCATCGCCGAGCTGCAGCAATTCCGGCTCGGGAACACCAAGAAGCACAGCCAATGCCGGAAGAGACGTATAGGCCTCGACACAGCCATGATGGCCGCAGCGGCAAAGCGGCCCCCCATCGCCGAACACCATGTGGCCGAGCTCGACCGGTAGCAAAGCATCGGCTTCGATCGGGTCATCCATCCAGGCGCCTGCAACGCCTTGGCCGACAAAAACGAACAGATGCGGGCCGGTAAACGGATAATCTTCCGTGCGGCAGCGATGAAACGTCGCATGCGCCACGACCGAATTGGTGAACTCGCCCGGCACGCCCGTAAACATCTCGCCAAGCATGCCGCGAACGAGCCTGATGTCACAGGGAATGATCGGATTGTCGAGTTCGCTTAGCCGGCCAAGCCCCGGGACCGAAACGCCGATCTGCGAGAGCTGAACCCGACGCCGCCGTGTCCAGTCTTGAAGCAACCGCAGCGCATCGTGAAACAGCCGGCCGACGGATTCGACGGTTGGTAATTTCGGCAGTGGCAGACGTTCGGTATAATGCAGTTCGCCCGAAAGCCCGCCGACCCCAACGCTCAGTCGCTGACCGGTCAGCTCAATTGCCGCGAGCCCCACAGAGTTATCGAGAGACACCAAACCTGTCGGGCCACCGACGTAAGGCGCAGGCCGCTTCACTTCCTCGATCAGGCCCTCCGCCTTCAGATCAAACAGGATGCGCGACAGGCTCGCCTCGGACAGGCGCACGGCCTTGGCCAGAGGCGGCCGAAACATGCCGCCCGACCGGAGCAGATGCCCCAGAATGGCCGCACGCGTCTGCCGCCGACTTCTCGGCTGCTCCGACATTTCCATCCCTGTCGTCATTCTTACTTAGTGTAAGAATGTGCGCGCGAAACGTTTCGACTGTCAAGGTGCTGGCTCAATGCATGTACTTGCTGTTGTGCGCGGCAGCAAAATTACGGGCGCGGACTCTTCGTTCGAAGCTGCTGGTTCATTGATCTGCCTCAACACACGCCGCCAGACGTCGGCGCCGGCGTCCTTCGGACCGGCGAACTTGCGGCCCGGAAGCGGGACGAGTGTGCGATACTGGTCGCCGAACTGCTGGACCAGATTGCGCTCTTCCAACTGGATGCCGATCGGAATGTAGCGAGTGATCGCCACCGAGAACAGCAGATGACCAACAGTCATCGTAGGCGTCGCACAGACGGCGAGCAAGACGCCGAGCGCAGTGGCGAGACCAGCGGCCGGCGGATTGATGCCGCGCAACTTTCTGCCGAATGTCCGCTTTGCGCGGCGGGTTCAACTGATCGCTGCAACACATTCCGCGAACTTGTCTGCTCGGGTTTGATAGAGCAAGGTCTTTCGGGGCCTTTCATCGAGCTGCCTTGCTATCGCGCTGAGTTTGGCTTGGCTATGTAGGGACAGATCGGTGCCACGCGGAAGATATTGGCGCAGCAATCTGTTGGTGTTTTCGTTTGAGCCGAGCTGCCAGGGAGACCGAGGGTCACAAAAATAGACCTCGACCTCGGTGGCCAAGGTCAGGCGCTGATGATCGGCGAGCTCTTTGCCTCTGTCCCAGGTCAGCGACCGGTAGAGTTCGCTGGGCAATCTCTGCGATTGTTTGATCAGCGCCGAGACGACGCTTTCAGTATCCTTGTTCGCGACCTTGACCAGCATCACGTAGCGCGAGCAGGACGTTTGCAATCAATCTCGTGGATTCAGCAATCTTCGATTGTCTAAGCTCGCAAGAACCCCAACGATCTCGTTAGCTGGCACAGGTCTGCTATACAAATAACCTTGAACCTCAATGCAGCCTTCGAGGTTCAAACATCGCATTTGCTCCTCAGTCTCAACACCTTCGGCGGTGGTGATCATGCCAAAGCTCACGCCAAGGCCCGCGATGGCGCGGACAATAGCAAGGCTTCCCTCGTCGACGAGTAGGTCTCGGACAAAAGATTGATCAATCTTGATCTTGTCGAACGGGAAACTACGAAGATAGCCAATGCTGGAATAGCCGGTACCGAAATCATCCATCGATATCCGAACACCAAGGTCCCGCAGTTGATTGAGGATCGTGATGTTGCGTTCCGACTTCTCAAGCAATACTGATTCGGTGATTTCGAGCTCGAGACGGGAGGCTGGAAGTCCCGCCGAGGCTAAGGCGCTCATTACCGAGGAAACGAGATTCCCCTTGGCGAATTGCAAGGGCGATAAATTGACCGAAACGCAAATTCCATCCGGCCATTCAGTCGCTTCGGCGCACGCCTGCCTTAATGCCCATTCGCCGAGTTGAACAATCAGACCCATCTCTTCTGCAACCGGAATAAAGTCCGAAGGGGGCACCATACCACGTTCGGGGTGTTGCCATCGCATCAATGCCTCAAAGGCGGTCACTTTCTTGGTCTGCAAATTGACAAGTGGCTGATAGAACAGCCTGAAACCGTCTTGCGCAAGCGCGGTGCGCATATCTCGTTCGAGAAGGCGCCGCGCCTGAACGATCGCGTCCATTTCCGGATCGAACATGCGATAAGTACCGCGGCCGTCGGATTTTGCACTATACATAGCAAGATCCGCGCTTTTCAGGAAATTCTCAGTATTGATATCGCCGGGGCGCGCAACTGCGATCCCGACGCTGGCCCCCACCGTTACATCGTGACCGTCGATACTGTTCGGTTGACCAACAACCTCAATGATTTTTTCTGCCAACGCGATAGACGAACCGGGCTGCGCCGCCGAAATCTGCAAAATCGCAAATTCATCACCGCCAAGTCGTGCGATACGGTCCGTTCGCGGAAGAATATCGCGAAGCTTCGCTGCAACTGATTTCAAAAGCAGATCGCCGATTGAATGCCCCAAAGTGTCATTGACTGCCTTGAAGCCGTCGAGATCCAAAAATAGCACCGCTAAAGGATGCGACGCTACTGAAACGTCTTTAAGCGCTTCTTCAAGCTGCTCTTTAAACAAGAGGCGATTGCCAAGTCCGGTCAACGAGTCGTGATAAGCAAGGTATTGTGATCTCGCCTGCGATTCCTCGCGGTCCGCGATCTCAACCTTGAGCCGTTGATTGGCGTCGATGAGGCGGCTGGTCCGCTCCTCCACACGACGCTCTAAATCTTCATTAACCTTGCGCAGTTCCTCGTTCGCCAACGCGACCCGTTCTACCGCTCGCTTGCGGCTGATCTGGGTATTGACACGGGCCAAAGCCACAGCGAAATCCACCGGCTTCGTGACATAGTCGTTTGCGCCAAGTTCAAGTGCATCGACAATATTGGTGCTTTCAGATTTAGCCGTGACCATGATCACCGGAAGCGCAGATGCGGAATTCTGACTACGAATGCGCTTGAGGGTCTCGATCCCGTCCATCCCCGGCATCATGACGTCAAGTAGGACCAGGTCGAAAGATTCCTTGTCGATAAGCTCAATAGCGGTCAGTCCGCATTCCGCCTCCACCACATCAAACCCGCGCCGCTGAAAACGTCGCGTAAGAACGGTGCGGTTATCACTGATGTCGTCTACAATGAGCAACCGGGGACGGACGCTCGTGTTATCGTCGGCCATATCGGATCGGTTGATTTCGGGCCGCAGCAAGGTAACGCGCGGTGTTGGAGCGTTCGACACAGACATCAATCTATCTCTCAGACCGCATTTGCGAATTGGGGAACTGTTCCAGAGAAACCATCATGGGCGCTTTGCGGCTCACTCATCCAGGCGAGCACGCGGATCGAAAAGCACGATCCATGGCCAAGCTCGCTGGTCGCCGAGATTCCACCGCCCATGAGCGCGCACAATTTTTGGCTCAACGCCAAGCCGAGACCGGTTCCGCCGTATTTGGTGGACGTACCACGATTTGCTTGGCCGAAGTTCTGAAACAGGCGCCCCATATCCGATCGGGCAATGCCAATTCCGGAATCTTGCACCTGAATTTCGATCCAGTCCCCGGCCTGACTCTTTCGGCGTTGAACGGATAGTGTGATTAACCCTTCTTGAGTGAACTTCGCGGCATTACTCATCAGATTCAGGGCCGCCTGCCGCAACTTGGTTTGATCGGTCAAGACGATCCCGAGGTCATTGGGGCACTTGACCACCAGCTTGTTGCCGTTTTCAGCGACCATCGGCTGGACATTTGCAACCACTTCGCGAACCATCTCATTGAGATCGAACTTCTCGATTTTCAATTCGATGAAATTGGACTCGATCTTCGAAAGATCAAGCACGTCGGTTACAAGTGACAGCAGGTGCTTTCCAGCTGCATTGATACGTTCAAGGTCAAGTTTTTTGTGCTCGTTCTTGCCGTCCAGTTCGACACCTTCAAGGAGAATTTCACTGAATCCGATCACGGCATTTAGCGGCGTACGCAATTCGTGACTCATCTTGGCAAGAAAAATCGACTTCGCGCGATTGGCCACGTCGGCCATTTCTTTGGCCTCGCGCAGACGGATTGCGGTTTCGCGATGCCTCTCCGCTTCGCGTTCGAGATCGGAGCGCATCGCAATCATATTGGCGTAGTAGATCGCCATCCACGACATATAGATCGTTGCGGACAGAATTGAGATCCAGCCGACTTTTGAGAGCTGTTGCAGTGGAACAAGTTCCGGGAAGCCCCATTGAAGATAGGCAGAACAGAAGCCAAGAATATTGAGGGTAAATAATCCGACAACAAGGATTGGACGCTCGGACAAATAGAAGAAGCCGAGCAAGAGGCTGATGATAAGCCAGGGCAGAAACGGCGAGCTCACCCCGCCGTAATAGTAAGCGCCGAACAGCGAGGTGAATGCGAGCAATTCAACGGAGATCAGGGCCGAAAGATGCAGGTTGCTAGTCAGCCTGTAGACCAAAGGCAGCGCCCAGAACAAACATATGCAGACTATCACTGTCCAGCACGCAAAGCCCGGATGAGGATCGCTGAGGTAAAGGAACAGACTGATCGACTGCGACAGCGCGGGGCCGAAGAGGTGCGTGAAGACGAAATTTCGCGCTAGGCCATGTTCCGAACGTTCCACCTTCGCCGCACTCGGAATGAACCAATCGATTATCCCGATAAGTCGATTCCACATCAGCATTTGCTGCCAGCCCTTGATGATTTCTTGTCAACGCGGAAAGCTAGCGCATGTGGCTTTAATATTCAGTTTAAGTCAGATTTCATGGATTAACGCGACTTTAAGCCGAGCCTGAAAGTCTAATACCCAGCGACAGTAGGATGTTGCCGCTCCGCGTGTCACGAGAATTGACGGCGGCGGCAGCATGGATTTTTAATACTAACGCGGAAATTGGCGCGAATTCATGAAAGCCACACTCTCAAGAATGATCGTGGCCCTCGATCGCCTTGTGAACTACTTCATCCCACCCACGGTCGCGGTTGACCGCGACGGGCGAAACCGCGCGCACGTCTTTCTGGTTAGCCATATTCTCGGACCGTTCATTGGAAGCGTCGTCCCCATAGCGCTCTACGTGCTCGATCCGACACCAGGATACCAGGTGGCTGTACTGGCAATTTCGATCACGTCGTTCTGGATCTTCCCGTTCGTGCTGCGCGCTGGCGCACCTTACAATCCACTGGCATTGGTTTCGATTCAGAATCTAATCTTTTGTATTCTTTGGAGCTGTTATTTTTACGGTGGAGTGACCTCCCCCACTCTGCCCTGGGTGCTCGTCATTCCGCTGCTCGCGTTCTTCTACCTTGGCTCGTCCAAATCCCTTCGCGCGATCGTGATGATCATGTTCGCCGCGAATCTGGCGATCTTCAGCAGTTTTTATTTGTTTGGTTACCCAGTCAGAAACGATCTGCCGGTTGCGGCAATGCAAGGACTAGGACTTATCTCCACTGTTGCTGCATCGCTATACGTAGCGATGATGGCGCTCTACTACGCAAAAATACAGGCTTCGCAGACCGAGCTTGAGAGTGAAATGCGCCAACATATGGCGACCGCGTCGGCGCTTCGCCTCGCCACCGAGGAAGCCGAACTGGCGGGCGCAGCCAAGGCCGAATTCCTTGCCAAGATGAGCCACGAGTTGCGAACGCCGTTGAACGCGGTGATCGGCTACAGCCAAATCCTCCTTGAAGACGCCGAGGATGAAGGCGATAGCGAGACCACCGCGGATCTAAACAAGATTCACAACGCCGGCCAGCATCTGCTTAAGCTCGTTAACGAGGTACTCGACCTGTCGAAGATCGAGGCGGGCAAGATGGAGCTGGACCTGGAGGAGACTGATCTGGGCGAATTACTCGGCGAGATCGTGCACGCGGCGAGGCCGGCGGCCACGAAACACGGAAACGAGATCCTCTGTACGATAGCTCCGAATCTCGGAACGGCCCTCTGCGACGCCAGCAAGTTTCGCAATATGACCGGGCAGTTGATTGATAACGCGGTAAAATTCACTCACAACGGCAAAATCGAGCTGGTCGCTGAGCGGCATCTGGACGAATCAAGTGATGATCTCCTGATCCATGTCGTCGATACCGGTATCGGCATTGCTTCAGATCAGATCGCCAACCTCTTCGAAAAATTCACAGTCGCCGATGACTCTAGCACCAGCAAATATGGTGGCACCGGACTGGGACTGGCGCTCAGCCAGAAGCTCTGCAAGCTAATGGGCGGCGAGATTTTCGTCGAGAGCGAACTTGGATCGGGAAGCCGCTTTACGATCCGGGTGCCGCTGCTCACTGGAAGGCGGAAGGGGGATGCATTGGCTTCCGCAACGCTCGTCCCCGCAGCCTCCGATTTTGCTTTGGAAACGACCAGTGCACAAAATCCTGCTTGTTGAGGATAATGAGATCAACCGAGACATGCTGACCCGGCGCCTGCTGCGTCACGGTTTCTCGGTCTGTTGTGCTCACGATGGTGCCGCGGGCGTTGAGATGGCCGCGAGCGAGATGCCGGATCTGATTCTGATGGATGTCGCGTTGGGTGAGATGGACGGCTGGGAAGCGACCCAGTTGATCAAGGCGAATCCTGCAACATCCGCAATCCCGATCGTCGCGTTAACGGCCCACGCGCTGGCGAGCGATCGCGACAAGAGCGTCGAGGTCGGATGTTCCGACTTCGATACGAAACCGGTCGATATGCAGCGATTGCTAGGCAAAATTCGAGGCTGTCTGCCCGCCACAGCACCCGAAAACGCTGTCGCCTGACTGGGCAATCGTTGCCTCGCTAGAATTTATAGGCGGCGCCCACGCGAACGGTGTTGAAAGTCGGCTCCTGCTGGCCGGTCAACCCCGGAAATGTCACCACCGAATTGTACCGATAGTGCCCAAAGTCGGCATATCGATATTCGGCGCGCACCAGAAGATTTTGAGTAACGGCCACTTCTAGGCCGGCGCCTGCGGTCCAGCCTGTGCGGACGGCTGACGTCGTCTCGGTGCTACCTACGACGAGATTGTTATACGTGTGGCTTATGTCAGCGAACGCCAAACCGCCTGTTCCGTAGAACATCGCTTTTTCAGCCGCGAAGCCGAGTCGGCCTCGTAACGAACCTTGCCAACCAATTTTCGTGTTGCCGGCGCCACCCAGAGCTGGATCATTGAAGCCACCTTTGATCCCGGCCATTTCAATATCCGTCTCAAGGCCCAATACCATCGCGCCACTCTGATAGTTGCCGCCAGCGTAAAAGCCTCCAACCGCGCCCCTCGGAGCGTAATTCCATTTTAAACCTGTGAGCGTGTTGGTTGCAGTAAAGTATTCGGTCGTGCTGTCGCGACCCCAAGCGTATCCGACGTCCGCACCGATATAGAACCCGGTCCAGGAGAAAATTGGTAGCGGTATCGCTTTGACCGGTAGCCTCATATCGGCGGCGTTCGCAGGGCTGGAAAGTGCGAGCGCCAGGACGACGGCGGCTGCGGTGCAAGGAGCCAAAAAGCTGATTTGTCCAGCGAGCAGGCGCGGTGAGCCGAGCATCGAATCCTCAGGTTTTCGAACGGTCTGACAGATCGTTAGACAACGCGTTCCAAACGCGAAGTATGCAGCCATTATGGTTAACGTTCGCCTAACCACTTGGGATTGGCTCTTGTCATCGTGCCGCGTCGCATCGGACAGCGTTGCAAAACACGCCCCTCAAAAAAACCGCCCGCCGAATTAATGAGCGAAGAACCAAAGATTCACATCGGTAAATGGACACCTAAGAAACGACCGACACGGAATCGGATGTTAATTTCGCTCGGGCATCGTTTTCCCAGACGCAACAAATTCAAGAATGCGCCGAACAGGGATAGCAATGTCAGATATTACCAACACCCATATTCCGCCTGCTGCATTGACCGGCAGCATGAGAGATTTCCGGGTGCCCGGCGGGGCGGACCTCCTCGGACGCACCGAAGGGTTTTTCAAGTGGCAAAATCTGCGTCGTCAGAATGGTCTCTGGCCGTTTTCCCGCGCGACCGAAGATGGGCCGAACACGGTTTGTTGGGCACAGGACGATAGTGGAAACAAGATGCGTGGCGTCAATTTTGCCTCGCAAGACTATCTGAGCCTGTCATCACATTCCGGAATCAAGGCGACTGCCAAAGAAACAATCGAGCGCTGTGGCGTGCATAGCGCGGGTTCGCCGGCGTTGGTCGGCAATACGTCCTACTCCGTCGCGCTTGAGCGTAGGATCGCCGACTTCCTGAAAATGGAGGAAGCGGTGCTATATCCGACGGGTTGGGCCGCGGGTTTCGGCGTGATCAAGGGCTTGGTCCGATCGGCCGACCATGTGGTCATGGACATGTTGTCGCATTCCTGCCTGCAGGAAGGGGCAAACGCCGCCACCAACAATGTTCATCTGTTCCGTCACCTCGATAACGAGTATTGCCGGAACATCCTTACGAAGATCAGGGCAAAGGATAAGGAGAACGGCATTCTCGTCGTTACCGAAGGCCTGTTCTCCATGGACTCGGATACTCCGGATCTGGCTGGACTCCAGTCGCTTTGCCACGAGTTCGACGCGACACTGGTCGTTGACGTTGCCCACGACTTGGGTTGCCTGGGCGAGGACGGCCGCGGACACATCGGCATCCAGAACATGCTGGGCAAGGTCGATATCGTGATGGGCAGCTTCTCCAAGACCTTCGCGTCAAATGGCGGCTTCGTCGCTTGCAAGAGCCGCGCCGTGAAGGAATATCTTCGCTTCTACAGTGCGCCCGCGACATTCTCCAACGCGCTGTCGCCGGTCCCGGCGGCCACTATCCTGAAAGCGTTCCACATCGTCGATTCCATAGAAGGACGCGTGCAGCGTTTGGCATTGATGGCAAACGTTCTGGGTCTTCGTGAGCAGCTGCGTGCGGCTGGCCTCGATTACTACGGCGATCCGTCCGCAATCGTCTGCGTAAAGATGGGAACGGAAGGCTTGGCTCGTTTGGTCAGCAAGCGATTGCCGGAACTCGGACTGATCGCCAATCTGGTTGAATTCCCGGCCGTCCCGAAGGGGGCCGCGCGCATCCGGATGCAAGTCATGGCTAACCACTCGGAAAAGAATATCGCCGACGCCGTCCAGATCCTGAAAACTGCCCGGCAGCAAGCCGAACTGGAATTCGAGAACATCAACCAGCCCGCACAGCGAGCCGTTGCCTGAGGCCAGAAGGCCCGCCACGCGTGAGTGCGTTGGGCGGGCTGAACGATTCAAATTGACCACCCCAGCGGATGGGGTACGTCATGTTGGCATTCGGTCGTCGTTTTAACTGCTCACTTAGGTGCCTGTCATGGAAGACAAACGCAACGGTCCGCGACATAGGGTCATGAAACCTGGAACGATTGGCTTTAACGGCTCGGGAATCGAATGCCTCGTTTGCAACGTGTCGCAATCTGGTGCGGCAATCGAGATAAAAGGGGACGATTTACATTCCCGACGGGGCCAATAGCGGTCATTCCCGGGAAGTATGTGCATGGGCTTGCGATAGGGGTGGTCTGCCCCGATCACGACGATGCGAGCAATCCTAAAACGCTATTTATTGGTGCGAATAGACCCGCGAGCCTAGATCAGTTCGTAGCACCAGCTTTGTCGAAGGTAATCAGACGTCTTGCTCCCTGGGAATAAAACTGTTGCTGGTTCGGTCTCCTCATCAGGCATTGAACAAATCTCAACGCCAAGCAGGACAAATGACCCGGTCGTCCGCCGTAGTGGCTGATCACGCGGGCCTGGAGAATGATACATGAACATCAGTCACACGTTGATAGCGCTGGGCCTTGCATTCAGCCTACTCGGTAGCACGTCCGCGTTCGCAAGGCCGACGCTGCATTTCGAAAATGGCGGTCCTTCGCACGAGAAAAAGATGGTCGCGAGTCATGTTCCGACAGCAAAAGCATTCGGCGCGACCGACTATGCGCGTCCTCCGGCTGCTAATGCGGATAAAGATGGCTGGCCGGCCGATATGCTCCTGGATTGACGCCCTGATGTTGACTTTTCGTCGCCGGCAATGGGCGCTGACGAGATGATCGAGTGACGACCGGCCAATGATCGTTGTTGGTGTGCACCGCCTTTGGACGGCGCACACCCGAAACGAACATGGGGACAGAGGAGCATGCAAATTCCCTAGAACGCAACCTGAGTTCGCATCGCGAACGCATCGAACTTCGAACCGGCATTGCCGGCGTTGGTGGCGCTGATCTGCTTGGCGACGTCGCCGTGCAGATAGTCGAACATGAAGCGGACGTTGCGATTGACGTACCAG
>Ga0179587_10000103_pt1 | contig 36856 bp, 19 predicted proteins | sample CZODoug2_1_08_16_FD_185932 | JGI IMG/M metagenome (GOLD analysis project Ga0179587, IMG submission 185932) | Vadose zone soil fungal communities from Angelo Coast Range Reserve, California, USA - CZODoug2_1_08_16fungal | ecosystem: Environmental > Terrestrial > Soil > Vadose zone | place: USA...
CAGCATGGCTGGGTAAGGAAGATTTGGTGGCTGCCACAGGCGGCGGGCGCGAGTACGTCGTTTGCCTCCGGCGCGCATAACGTCGGCGTGGTGCACTAAGAGTTCCCGCAATCGCCCAAACGGAAAGCGTCCCGGTGGCCCTCCTCACCGGGACGCTTCTGTTTTTGGCAGGCGCAGCGTCGTGCCGCGCTTTGCCAGGCTATTTGCCGACCACCAGGATCACGAATGAACCCGGCTTCATCTTGCCGCGGCGTTCACCCGGAGCAGGTGGATCGAAGTCGGCGGCGGAGAGAAAGATGTTGTGGGTCTTGAGGTCGAACCCCATGGTGCGGGCGGACTTCTTCGTGGGGACATTCTCAACAACGGTGTACTTGTCCGGCGAATCCTCGTGGATAACCGTAAGGTTGCCATCGCCGCAGGAGGCGAACACGTAACCCGTCGAGGGATCGAAGGCGCTGGCATCCGGACCTTCGCAGATAGCCGGAGTGGCGACGACCTTGCCGGTATCCGCGTTCACCACGGCCATAACTTTTTCATCGCAGACAGAGAACAGGCGGCGGGTCTTCAGATCCATGGCCAGTCCTGAAGGCGACTTGCAGGGTGCGAGCGGCCAGTGGTGGAGCTCCTTGAGGTTCTGGGCGTCGAGATGATGGACCGCGGAGGTATCCTCGTTGTTCACATAGATGGTGCCCTTGCCGTCAGCGACGGCAAATTCTGGCTTGCCACCCAAATCTATCGTGCCGACAACGGTGCCATCCGCAGCGTTAATCGCCGTGGCATTCTTGCCGCGGCCGTTGAAGGTGAAGACGCGCTTGGCGACGGCATCGTAAATGATAGCGTCGGGATTCGCATCTGTTTTGACGGTGCCGAGGGATTTCAACGTTTTGAGGTCGAAGATGGTTACATCGTTCGAACGGCCGTTGCTGGTGAAGCCGCGACCGAGATCAGAAGCGACGGCGATGCCATGGACGCCTTGAGTGTCGGGGATGTCGCCGACGAGGGCGTAGGTGTCCGCATCGAGAACCATCGTGTGAGTGCCACGCGAGACGTAAACACGGCGGGCTTCGCTGTCTACGTAGAGGTAGTCCCAACCACCCTCGCCGCCGACCGGGACGGTTTTGATGACGTGATAGCCGCTCGCGCCGGGCGAAGGCGTGGCCGTGCGCGAGAATGCTACAGCAGAAAAAATTATCGCCACCGCGAGTGAACCGAGGATGGTGAGGAGGGTGAAACGCTTACGCATGATGTTTTCTCCCTTTGGTTTTCTATCCCTTGCTTGAGCCTGGTGTAAACATTTATATAGCGATGAAGATAAACGCAACATAAATGGGAGGGATTGCGCCACTACTTCGATTTGTGCTGCTCGAACCAGCCCGCAATATAGAGCATTTTGGCGATGTGGTGGCTGGGGCGGCGGGCGATGCCGTGGGGCTCTTCGGGGACGCGAACGAGGACAGTATCCACGTTGAGGAGTTTGAGCGCTTCATAGAACTGCTCGGCTTCGGAAATGGGAGTGCGATAGTCGGCTTCTCCGGTCATGACCAATGTGGGCGTTTTGACTTTGGCGACGAGATTGGTGAGCGAGCGCTGCATGTAATTATCGGTGTTCTCCCAGGGAAGACCCGGGAACCAGTATTTCGTGATGAAGGGAATGTCCGAGGTGAGCGCGAAGCTGTACCAGTTGATGACCGGATAGAGCGCAGCCGCGGCGCGGAAACGATCGGTGTGCTCAATGGTCCAGCAGGTGAGGACCCCGCCGCCGCTGCCGCCGGTGACAAAGAGGTTGTTGGTGTCGATGTAGCCCTTGGCGATGACGGCGTCGACGCCGCTGTTGAGGTCGGAATAATCGTCGCCCGGATAAGCGTGATGGATGAGATTAGCAAATTCTTCGCCGTAGCTCGTGCTACCTCGAGGATTGGTGTAAAGAACCACGTAGCCGCGAGAGGCCAGGACCTGCTTTTCGAAATCGAAACGGTCGCCATAGTCGGCGAACGGGCCGCCGTGAATCTCAAGAACAAGGGGATATTTCTTTGTAGGATCAAAATCCGGTGGGTGGACGATCCAACCCTGAATCTTACGATTGTCTTTCGATGATTCGAACGAGAACTCTTCGACGTGACCGGGCTTTTTCTGGGTGAGGAGTTCTTCATTGAGAGAAGTCAGGACTTTCATAGCGCCGTTGTTGAGGATGGCGACATCGCCGGGATTGTCTGGACGCCCGTAAGTAAGGGCGAGCATGCCCGTACGTGCGAGGGAGAAGGTGCCGCTGCCGCCGGCGCCGGTTGTGGCAGCGAGGTGATCGGCAATTTTCTTGAAGGTTCCGTCGACGAGATAGAAGCCAATTTTGGAATCGCCTTGATCGTCGTAGCGGAAATAGATGCCGGTGCTGTCGGGAGCCCATTGCGGATCCTGGACGTCGCGATCGAGCTTGTCGGAAAGAGAGTGCGAGCCGGCGCCATCGCGGTTCATCAAATAAAGCTTTGCGGTCTGGTGACCTTGATAGCGATCGTCGAATCCAGTGTAAGCGATGAATTTTCCATTGGGAGAAACGGCGGGTGCATTATCCGGTCCTTTGCGATTCGTGAGTGGTCGCAGAGAACCGTCGGTGACATTGAATTCGTAGACTTCATCATCGAAGTATTCGTGATCCGATTCGGGATGGCGGTTGACGGAAACGAGCAAGTACTTGCCATCGGGGGTCCAAGAGGCGCGCGAGGGACCGAATTCATTGCCGCCGTTGGGAAAGTCGCCGTTCGTGACTTGCCTCGGCGCGCCACCCTCTGCGTTGACGACAAAAACCTGCATGTAGCCGGGCTTCAAATAGCCTGTGCCATTGAATCGGTAGACCAAACGATCGTAGACGGTGGGAGGATCGGCCCACTTTGCGCCAGAAGGCGGGGCGGGCAGATCGGCGATATGCGGACCTTTGCCCGGAACGAGAGCCGAGAAGGCGAGCATTTTTCCATCGGGGGACCAGGCGATGCCGTCGGGGGCCTGCTCGAGATTGGTGATGCGCGCGGTCTGGCCGGTGTCCATCCAGCGGACGAAGAGTTGCTGTTTGCCGTCAGCATCGGAGAGGTATGCCAGGCGCATGCCGTCCGGCGACCAGCGCGGAGAAGCGTCGCTGCGGTTGCCGGTGGTTAGCGGGCGATGATCGGTTCCGTCTGTATTGATGATCCAGAGATTCGAGTAGCGCTTGTCGGTCATGGAATCGGCGAAGCGGCGCACGTAGGCGATTTTCTTTCCGTCGGGAGAGATCTGCGGGTCGGTGGGAAGCTGCAGCTGGAACTCGTCCATGACAGTGAGTTTGTGAGCAGCATCCTGCGCCCATAAGGCGGGGCATGAAGCAATTGTCAGAGTTGCAGCAAGAAGAGCGGCAAAGCTGCGCACTTTAGGTGTCATGGGAAAGAGCCTCCTCGCGCGGGGGAGTTAACAACGCGAATGCCGCTATGTCAAGGTGAAGGAACAGATAAATGGATGCGGCAGGAGCGTTTTGTTGACACTTTTGTGTGCGCTTCGCTAGACTAACTTGTGTGCTTGATCCGACCGTACCTGCCTGCGGGGTTCCCCGGTGGCTGTTCCGATCATTCCTGAGATCATGGTGGCCGCCACGATGAGCTCTCTTCGGAAATCCCTCTTGCCCTCCAGCCATCGGTACAGCTTGTCCGCCAAATCGTAGAACCTCGCGATTCGGTCGTAGAACTGTTGGTATTTCTTGTTCTGCCCAGAAATCGTGCCTAGGAAATCGGGTATCCCGTCACGAAGCGCGCATCGCCCTCCCGATCGGACATTGACTAGGCCGTCCGCCTGGAGTTCCAGGGCCTCGGGCGTTTCCGGATCGCAGAGCAGATTCAAGTAGTGCACGCCCATCGAGCATCCTCACGCGGCCAGTCTATCGCATCGGAGCATCACATCGCTCATTGCCCTCTCCTCGTCCTCCATGAGCGCGGGCTCCATTTCCCCATCACGGCCCTCCGCGAAATTCAATTTCCGAGTGCTTTGGATTTTCGTGCGCCGCGGTTGTGCGCTTGACGAATAAAATCACGTCAAAGCTGTGTGGAGTCATGGGGCCGAAATATGCGTCGGGCGCACTCTCGCTGTAAATTGCCCCGATACTTCTCATTGGTTGTGGGGTATTCAACCACTCTGCAACCGCTCCGCTCGATGGCGCGCCCCGCAGATCAACGGCAAACAAGGGAATTCCCGCGGTTGCCAGGGCCGCATCCAGCGAACCCGGAATTGCCGGACCTACCGTGAATTGCCGAAGCCCTTTGCCTCTCTGCAGCGCTTGAAAAGAACCCTGATCAAAAGAAAATCCACACACCACCATTTTTTCCCCGTAAGCCTTCCTGAGGACCATGCCCATGGACTGCTCCTCTCCGAGCGGGGCCGTGGACACATGTCCGTTGTGCGCCCATAGCATGATTTTTGACTCCGACCCCTCCTGGTCAAGAATCCATTCCACATTCGCTGCCATGGCCTGGTCGCGAGGCGAAGAATTGCCCGACCGGTCCACAGAATGCATTTCCACAGCCTGCCGCACAATCTCCAGATTGTGTTGAGCCAATGTCCACTCTTCGAGCGAGGACGCCTCCACGTACACTTTCTTCCGGCGTTCAAGCGACCCCAAGAAGGATTCAATCATCCCCTCGGTCTTCTGCCAGAAGTACCTCGATTTGCTTGCAGATTCGCGTTCCCGGTCGGGATCACTCAAAGGAGCAAGTAGCGTCGAGGCCAGTTTGGCTGCTCCGGGGTCAACCTTTTCTAGGTACTTCTCCGCATTCCTCACTGCCACGTGCGCCACTTGCATGTCGAACCCAAAAAACTTTACCTTCTTCGTGTGCTTCGGATCTTCGTTGTACTTGCGCATCCATCGGATCATGTCCAGCACTTCTTCAGTGTTCCAGGTCCAAAAATACAAACCGTCGAGCGCTTCCACCGCATCACCGGTACCGTTCAACACATAATCGTTGATCGCCAGGGATTCCGGCCAGTTCGCCTCAATGCCGAATACAGTGAAGCCTTTCTTTTCGACGAGAAACTCCAGCATGCGGTGCTTGAGTTGGAAGAATTCCCGAGTGCCATGCGTCGCTTCTCCCATGGCAACTATGCGCGCATTCCCAATGGTTGACTCCATCCGACGCAGGTCGTCCAGCCCGCTCTCGGGACTCGTACTGTCTAGAGGTATTGCAGCGCTCTTAAACCAGGACGTGACTTCGCTCGGAACGGAAATCGAGGAGGGAGATTTAGTCGCCTGTCCCGGCAGAGTCGGACCAACAAGCAGTTCGAGAACAAGACCCCCGAGCGCAAAATAGCGCCTTACGGCAACGTCGCTGGCCATTGCTTCACTCCGCCATCCAGCGACAATTCTAGAACAGATGAGCCCTTGGCAAGGATAGAGTTCTTCCCAGCTGCGGTTCGCCAAATTTTCAACCGGGCCTACTCAATGGGCTTAGGCCGCGTTCCAGTCTCGCAGGTCTTACCGTGGCGCGCCTTCTCGCTGGGCAATCGGGTTGGGTGCAGGTAGAGAGGGAAGAATGGCACCGAGTTTCTTGCAAGCGACACCCGATAGGGCACGTAGATTTTTGACCGTTTCGGCTGTTAACGGAGAACTCCAAATCACATAACTCATTTATCTGGCGTCAGTTAACAGCTTCGGGACGATCTCAGACACTCCCTTCTTGTCCCCAAAATGTCCCCAGTATTACCACGTCCGTCGCCACCGCATTGCGGCGACATGATGACCTTTGTCCCGAATGGAATCAATCAGGGAGCCCTTGTCCTGCCGGCAAAACACGAATCCTGCTGGCAAATCGAGTTTGGTGCACCAGTTTTGGGATTATTGACCTGCGGAGCACGTTCTTGGCGTGGAACAGCCGTCCCTTGGCTGCAAGCCCAAGAGATGCCTATCGCTTCTGCAGTTCCCTGCATCGAGCATTCCAACTACGATCCGGAGGGTCGGTCGCAAACTCTGGATGGCTTTCTTTAGCATGCTTTCTTCTTCTAGCAACGAGAGAATAGCTACATGGTGAGCTCCTGCCCAAGATGAAGAAAGTCGTCATTACGGAGTTTGGTGACGTAAGCAAACTCGCGATCGTCGAATGCAATCTTCCCGAACCTGCTGCCGGAGAAGTCCAACTCTCGGTAGAGTATTCAATCGTGTTAGGGTCCGACGTTAACATGCGCCGTGGCACTTATCCTTTTCAGAAAAAGGCTCCCCTTACACCGGGTTATAGCGTCCTCGGCACAGTGCGCCTCAACGGTAAAGGCTGCTCGAAATTCAAAGTCGGCGATCGCGTTGCATGCCTTTCAAAATACGAGGGACAAGCAGAGTTGATCAACCTTCCCGAACGATTTCTGGTGCCCGTGCCGGAAGGAGTTGATCGGAAGGCTGCTGTCGCTCTGGTCCTTGACTGGGTTACGGCTTACCAGATGCTGCGCCATGCCGCTGATGTTAAATCCGGTCAGAGGATCTTTATTCATGGTTTGAGCGGCGCTGTGGGCGGCGCTCTCCTCAGTCTCGGAAAGATTCAGGGAGCTCAAGTCTTCGGCACTACGAAGCACGAGGAACTTCGCACACTTGGAGCTGTTCCCTTCGATTATTCGAATAAGAACTGGATCACTGCTATGCAGGAACTCGGCGGCGCCGACGCGGTCTTCGATCCACTCGGCTTCGAAAGCTTTGACGAGTCCTACTCTGTCCTGCGGAAGGGAGGCATCCTAGTGGGTTACGGCATGAACCTCCCAGCATTGACGAAGACTCCTCGCCCTCCCGCGTTTCCAGCGATCCTCAAACTATTGTCCAAGAATCTGTTCTTCTGCTCTGGCAAACAAACCACCTTCTTCGGCCTCCGCCGCTCATGCCGGATCTGGAGTTGCTCTTTGAATGGCTTAGGTCCGGAAAAATCTCCGTGCCGATCAAGGCTACCTTCAGGATTGAAGAAATTCAGAAGGCACATCGGGAATATGCCAGCAGTTCGCGCATGGGCTCCATGGTGATCGAGATTAGCCGATAGTGGCTGCGAGGCTATCACCCAGGCGATAAAACGGGCACTCAAGGCAATCAGTTCGCAATCCCTTCCCATCTGGTTCACCTGTCTTTTGCGCCTTCTCCTCGTCTAATCCCGGAAATAGGAGTGCGTCATGACGAACTTCCTCCAGGACATTCAGTTCGGCTTCCGCATGCTGCTCAAGAGCCGTGGACTCGCCGCCATTGCCATCTTCGCTCTGGCTCTAGGCATCGGTGCGAACACCGCGATGTTCAGCGTTGTCAATACCGTTCTCCTGCGCGCACTGCCCTACCCCCAGCCCGACCAGCTCGTCTGGTTCTGGGAATCCGAGCCCGGTCTGGGGCAAGGGCCCTTCTCCGCCGCCGACTTTCTCGATTACCAGGCGCAGAACCAGTCGTTTCAACAGGTCGCCACCGTCCGCCGCCTCGGCTTCAATCTCACCGGACAGGGCGCGGCCGAGCGCATTCCCGGGATGGTCGCCACACCGAATGTCTTTTCCCTTCTGGGCGTTCATCCGATCCTCGGCCGCGATTTTGTTCCTGAGGAGGGCGCCTTCGGCTCACCGCGCCGCGCGCTTCTCACCTACGGCTTCTGGCAAAGCCACTTTGCCGGCGACCGCAGCGTCGTTGGCCGCCCCCTCACTCTCGACAACCAGCCCGTCCAAATCATCGGCGTCCTGCCCGCCAACTTTCGTTACGGCAGCACGAACATTCAGCTCTGGGTCAATCCGGTTAACGTCGTCCCCGAAGTCTTTAGCACCTTTCCCGACTGGGAGCGAAATATCCGCACCAACCGCGAAGCCCACTATCTGGACATCGTCGGCCGCCTCAAGCCCGGCGTCGCTCTCGCGCAAGCACAAAGCGATATCAACACCATCGTTGCGCGCCTGCACCAGCAGTATCCCGTCACCACGGGCCACAATGTACAGTTGATTCCGCTGCGTGAGCTCTCGGCCGGGCCTGTGCGCCAGACCCTCGTGGTACTGCTCGCCGTCGTCGGCCTCGTCCTGCTGATTGCTTGCGCCAATGTCGCGAATCTGCTCCTGGCGCGCGCGGTGGCGCGGCGACGGGAAATCGCCATCCGTACGGCGCTCGGCGCTGGCCGTCTGCGCATCGTGCGCCAACTTCTCACGGAGAGCATGCTGCTCTCGCTCGTAGGCGGCGGGCTCGGTCTCGTTCTGGCCTGGGGACTGGTGCGCCTGCTCGTGGCCGCCAGCCCACAGCAGTTGCCCCGCGTGCAGGAAATCACTTTGGACTTGCGCGTTCTGCTCTTCACTCTTGGCGTTTCGCTCCTGACCGGTTTCCTCTTCGGGCTCGCGCCCGCCATTGCCGCCACTCGTCACAGCCTCGGCCATTTTCTGAAAGAAGCCGGGCGCGGCGGCGCCCAGGGTCTTGCTCACAATCGCCTTCGCGGCCTTCTCGTCGTCGCGGAAGTCGCTTTCTCGCTGGTGCTTCTCGTTTGCGCCGGGCTGCTGGGCCGCAGTTTTGTGCGCATGCTCGAAGTCAATCCCGGCTTCCGCCCCGATCACATGGTTACGATGTGGATGAATTTTACCAGCGCGAACTACGCGGCCAAGGGCCGCTCGACGCAATTTCTCGAACAGCTCCTTCCCCGCGTTGCCGCGCTTCCCGGCGTCGAAGGGGTCGCTATCTCGAATGATCTTCCGCTGGAAGGCGACGACACCACCACGGGCCTCAGCGATGTCGAGGGGCGCGCTCCGTACCAGCGCGGCCAGCAGCCTCTCACCGGCATCCACGCCATCAATCCCGGATATTTCCAGGCCATGGGCATTCCACTGCTTCGCGGCCGCGAATTTTCCGCAAGCGACAACGCCAATTCCACTGCTGTCGTGGTCATCAATCAGAAGCTCGCCGAAACTCTGTGGCCCGGCCAAGATCCTCTGGGGAAGCACTTCAACCTCCTGGATAATAAGCAATCGGAAGTCGTCGGAGTGGTTGGCAACGTCATGCACAATGGCCTCGGAGAATCCGTCTCCCTGGAAAGCTACCACGCGTTTCCGCAAAATCCCTGGTCTTACATCGGGCTTGCCGTGCGCACACACGGCGATTCGAGTGCGGTCTATGGAGCGGTGCGTAGCCTAGTCGCTCAAATCGATTCTGAGCTTCCCGTGCACGACATGCGCCCCATGGAGCAAGTCGTTGCCGAAACGATGGCCTCGCGCCGTCTGACCCTTTGGCTCGTTGGCGCCTTCGCGTCTCTCGCGCTCGTGCTTGCCACGGTGGGAATCTATGGTGTGATGAGCTATGCGGTCACCGAACGCGTGCATGAAATCGGTGTGCGCGTGGCGCTCGGAGCGCAGCGCCACGATGTGCTGCGCCTGGTGGTAGGCCATGGCATGCGCCTTGCCGCCATCGGCCTGCTGCTCGGCAGCGTAACTGCGTTCTTCGCCGCGCGCGCCATGACTACCTTGCTATTCGGTATACGTCCCAGCGATCCGCTCACTTATATCGGCATCACCGTGGTGCTCGCGCTTGCTGCGCTGGCGGCCTGCTACATTCCCGCACGCCGCGCCACCAGTGTGGATCCCATGGTCGCGCTGCGGTACGAATAATCCTTCGCAGATGACGCACAACTCTTCTTCGGAAGAACCTTGCGCAAACATCTGGGGGATCCTTCGGGTCACGGGCAGCCCAGAAGTTGCGCGGTTCCCCGGTAGCTCAACGGTAGAGCATTCGGCTGTTAACTTTCACACGAATCGTTGATTCTGCACCGCTTAACCCCAAAATTGACCTCCAAAGAGCGGGCAAGTTGGACCCAACTTTTGGCGCGTGTTTCCAGCAACTTGCAAACGTTCGTGGGGTGGCTCCAGGCGGCGGTTTGGTAAATTCACTTTGACCTGTTCGCACAGACCGATTTCCGGATGGAATACACACTCAGCACACAAGTTGCGACAGCGGAGCAATTATCACACTCATACGATGAATTCAATAGGGCGGCATCGTTCGAATGAATATTCGGCTCGGCTCGTTTGGTCGCCGTCGAATGCCGGCACCCGATACAAGAATCGCTTTTTTTGCTCAATTTCTTTTTCTATCCCTCAAGCTACTCGCGCACACCGCCGCAACATGCGGATACGCACGACTTAATTGCAAATGGGTCGGGCATATCCGTACACTGTGCGAATTGGCAAACTAACCGGGGGGCTTAGCGTGACGACGGGACCCGCTGTAAGTCAAACAACGGAAAACGAGAGCACGTTCATCGTCTTCGAGGACAGACTTTCAGACTCGCCTCTTGTTGAAAGGGTCTGGCGTTGCCACAGTGAGCGCGCCGGAAAGTTTCTGTCCGTTGCGGCGAGTCACTTTGAGATGGTCGTGACGAGATACGGAGGCAAAACGTTTCTCACGTTACGCGGACCAGAGACGAAGGCCACCACTCTCCACTGTCCCGCGGAGGGTGAATGGCTCGGCATACGCTTCAAACTGGGCACCTTCATGCCGCAGCTACTGCCTGGAAGTCTCCGCGACCACAGAGACGTGACCTTGCCCGATGCGACGAGTCGCTCTTTCTGGCTGAATGGTTCCGCGTGGCAATATCCTGACTTTGAGAATGCGGAAGCGTTTGTCAAGCGACTTGCGAAGGCTGGTGTCATTTCGCGCGATTCGACTGTAGACGCCGCATTACAAGGTCAACCGCGGACACTGTCCTGGCGATCCACACAGCGGCACTTTCTGCGGGCCACGGGTATGACCTGGTCCACTTTTCGTCAAATCGAACGGGCTCGATATGCAACGAATCTGCTGAAGGAGGGCGTGTCCATCGTCGATGCCGTCCACTTAGCTGGCTATTTCGATCAAGCGCACCTTACCCGAGCACTCAAGCACCTCATCGGACAGACACCCGCAAAAATCATCCAGGAGGAGAGGCAGTTGTCGTTTTTATACAAGACAGAGCCCCCCTCGATGAATTTATAGTGCTCCTTAGGCAGAGCAATCCGCAGCACCATGAATCCGATCGCTTCCCGCACGCCGGCAGCGACATAGTCACGTGCAAATGGAACGAGGTTCCGTGGACGCAGAGACTCCGGGAACTCAGTTCTTTGTTGCTTTCGAAAAACATACGGAGGAAAGATTGATGCAATCGGCAACTCAAACGGCTTCAGCCTCGAAGAAAAAACGGTGGGCCGGACGCATCATTTGCGCCCTGGTGATACTATTCCTGCTTTTTGACAGTGGCTTGAAAGTGATGAAGCTCGCTCCAGCTGTCGAGGCAACCGCCCGGCTTGGATATCCCACAAAACTGGTTTTCGCTATTGGGATCGCCGAACTGATCTGTGTGGTCCTCTTTGTGATTCCGCGTGCCTCGATTCTCGGTGCGATCCTGCTGACGGGCTATTTGGGCGGCGCAACCGCCACCCAGGTGCGCCTCGAGGATCCATGGTTCTTTTTTCCTGTTGTTATCGGCGTGCTCGTTTGGGGAGGGCTTGTCCTGCGCGAAGAGCGGCTGCGTGCACTCATTCCGTTCCGAAGTACCGCAACCGGCGCGGTTACTGAGTAGATTGGTTCATCAAACTTCGACATACCAGTCCACTGCGAGGAGAGAAAATGAGGAAAGCAGACTCAAGAGTTGGCTTGGATCCCTCGCAACTCATCACCAACCAAATCGCAAAACTGGGCGACTGGCGCGGCAAAATCCTTTCCCGGCTGCGCAAAGTGATCCTCGAGGCCGATCCCCATCTCACCGAAGAATGGAAGTGGAATACCGCAGTGTGGACGCGCAACGGGCTTGTTTGCAGCGCTGGCGCCTTCAAGGATCATGTGAAGATCAACTTCTTTCACGGTGCCTCTCTGAAAGATCCGAAGCGTCTGTTTAACGCCGGCCTCGGTGCTAAAAAAACTCGAGCTATCGACTTCGGTGAAGACGACAACATTGATGCGTCGACCTTGAAGGACTTGATTGGCGCCGCCGTCGCCCACAATTTGTCCGCTGAGAAAAAAGGATGACCAGCAAATAGAGAACTGTAGCGTGTGCGCTCGCTGATGCGCTGAACGAGGCGACTTAATGAGTGGCGAGCGCTATCGGCTCGCCCGCGTCGAGCAGACCGTTGAGACTACTCATCATGGCCGGCTATGCACGCGCCCGCTCCCTAGATTGACTCTGGTTTCCAGTATGAACAGCATGTTGGCAAGGAATTCGACACCGGACCTGCCCATCTAAGGGGTCTCGCGGAAAAGTAAGTGGCGGAGGCAACCGCGTCACGCGCACAGCGTCTAGGCAGCATCACGATTCGAGCCACGACGCGATAACTTCCGGGTACCCCGTGACCCATCCGGCACAATCGATTGGGGCTTAATACGATCGGTAAACCCCTGGCGACTACCCGCGGGTAATCGGACCAGGTAGTCCGCCGACCTCTACGCAAACTCGAGCAACCGATCCGCTGGCAGAAGGTCCCGCAGCGCTTCCGCACCAGACCGAAGTTCACGACCACAGTGAGTCCAGGTCGGACCTCGCCGACGACCTTGGCAAGATAATCGTCGCCTTCGTACGGCGCGAGTTGGAACAAATGCCAGATGAGCTACTCGAATCGGAGTGCAGTGATGGCATCTGTGTCGGCAGCCCGTTCCTGCTTCATTCAGTGAATTTGATGGCCTACTCAAGTCTATAACCGAGTTCCTGCGCAAGGGCAAAGCGGTAGGAGTTCACTGCCGGGCGGGAATCGGACGTTCCTCGATGATAGTCGCTTCTGCACTAATTCAGAATGGGCTTTCAGTAGATTCCGCTTTCCGTTCGATTCAAGAATCGAGGGGCTGTTCAGTGCCGGGGGTGGAACGCTATTCGTCTCGCTCTGGCCTTTCAGAAGAGTAGAAATCACTGTTACTACTTCTTCGCGGTCTCCGGCTCGGCGTCAGTGCGATTTTGTTCGCTTGTAGGCGTCATTTTCTGCATTTGTCACAGTTCTTGTCCCCGGTGTGCTCAAAGGCTTCGCCTGAAACGCTGCCTAACCATCACAAAATTGGGATGATCCCTGCTAGTCTCAACGGGAGAGCATTTCCATGTGGTTCCGAAAGGTCATGGCGTGAATCTGTTTCCTGTAATAGAATGAAAATAACGGCGTTACGCGGTTCCCCGGTAGCTCAACGGTAGAGCATTCGGCTGTTAACAGAGAACTTCAAATCCAATAACTCGCTTCTCTGGCGTCAGTTAACAGCTTCGGGACTATCCCCAAACATCCATTTCTTGTCCCCACAATGTCCCCAGCGATTCCCTACTTTGATGCCTCCACGTGATGCCATACTTCGCGCAGCATCTATCCACGTATCTATGTGGATCGTTTCGCCAATCCTCCCGGTTATCTGGTCAGATTAGGAGAATCGTTTCTCTGAAAGACTGAACCCCGAAGAAGACGAATTATTTGGGCATGCTTGCCATTTCGTACAACCTCGTTCTAGATAGCTTCCGAATCGCGCTTGAGACTGCCGGCGATTCCACCAAAGCGAGTGTCTTTAGAAAAACTGGATTATTGGTTTTTCCCTAATGCTGAAGCGACGGCAGATGGGGTTGCGGTGAGTTTCTTGTAGTCGGCTTTGGCTTGACGGAGTATCGGGATGTCCCGGTCGGCGTCTTTCCACGTCGCGAAGAATTCTTCATAGGCCTTGCCGCTCTTCTCGCGGTCGCCTTGCATGGCATAGGCCCGCGCGAGCCCGAGTTGCGCCAGCGGAGCGTAGACTGGCCACCAACCCCATCCGCGATGACCCAGGAGCTTCTGAAAGTCGCCGGCGGCCTTAGCGGGCTCTCCTGCAGCCAGGTATGCTTGCGCGCGGCGATAAAAAACGTCTAGTGACCATTCGTGCTGCTGGGCTTGGGTGAGCAAATCCCTCGCCCTAACGGGGTTTCCACGCTCACGCTCGATGATCGAACGAATCAGCGGCAGAAGCGCGTTTTGTTCAACGGTATCCTCAGGGCCCATTCTATCCAGTCTGGCTGCCAGCGCTTCCGCTTTGGTCAGGTCGCCGGCATCCCCCAATGCTTCAGCGCAACGCCAGAGCTCCGAAGTACTGTCCTTGCCTAGCTCTCCAGCGTGTTGGCAGAGCATGCGGCTCAAGCGATAATTCCCTAAGAGGGACTCAAGTTGGGCACGCAAGGAAAGCTCGTTGGCAGCGTCTTCCATCTGCTTTGTGCGGTACTCCAGGTTGATAAGGGTTTCGCTGAGCGAACGGAATTTGCTCAGATCTCCACGAAGGAATGCGAACTGCATCTGTAATTCGAGCCAGTGCATATCATCGGATGGCGTTTCGCGGGCGAGCTCCTCCATCGTCGCGGAATCGTTCTCGAAATAGGCGATTCGGTAGAGCACATCTCTCTGATATGGATGCAGGGAGCCGATCTTCTGCCAGCGGCCCAGTAATTTTTTGGCTTCGTCAAGGCGGTCCATTGACATGAGTGTTTGGCTGGCATTGGAGTAGTACTGAGCAGAGGGCGCTGGGGAGCGGTCGATTGCCCGATTGAACTCTTGCAAGGCCTCTTCCAATCTGCCAAGCGTTCCGTAAACGATCCCCAATCGGTTCGCGGCAAATGCGCTGCGGGGATACGTTTGTTGGTACAACAGAAGCACAGCGACTTCCTTCTCGAAGTTGCCCGAGATATAGTTGTGATAGAGAGCAGTGGTTTGAAAATTCTCTTCTTGCGTGAGTCTGGCATCTTTTAATTCGTAGGCTCGGACAAAATTCCTTGTCGCGGCTTCATTCTGACTCATGCTGTAATAGGCAGTGCCTAGCACTGCGTAAGCAGAACAGAACTGCGGATCCAGTTCGACTGCCCTTTCAAAAAAGGGAACGGCCTCTTGTTGCCTCCCAGCACGAAACAGGTTCTGACCTGCGCTGTAGGCTTGTAACGCCTCGAGCGAGCTTGTGGTCGCAAGATCGAGAGGAGCATCGTACTTTTCGAGTGAATTGAGACTTTCGCCCAATTGCCTGCGCAACTGCGAGCCTGCCTTGCCGAGTGCGGCAATGACCCCATCCTTGTTCCTGGCTTCTTCTTGGCGTCGTGCGACGGACTTTTGGGTGCGCGCGTCGATTGCTTCCAGCGTAATGAGATACTTACTCCCGACGGCAGCAATCTCCGGCACGACAACGACCTTAAGTCCCCGGCGTTTGCAGATTTCGACGCCCAGGTCCTGGGGCACTCGCTCGTTGGGATCATGGCGCATCATGCGCATCGTCGCGGCCACGTCCGCTTCCGGGAGCAGACTCAAAAAGGGAGACTCGGTGAGTTTGACTTCGAGGGCTTTGTCTAGCGAGTTGTCGAAGATGGGATCGCCGGTCTTGTTGACGAAGCTGGCGAGCAGGATGGTGTCGGTCCCGCTCAACACGGGGCGAGCAGAGAAGGCGCGCCACGTCGCGAGACAGGCAACAATCAGGACGGCTACGACACTACCAACAATAAGCAAGCGGGCCCTGCTCCACACTTTCGACGTTTGCCGCAATGGGACAACTGCAAGCTTTTCATGGACCGCGACCGATGGCGGTAAGTCGCCGTTTTCCACCTGAGCGATGAAGCGATACCCACGGCGGGGCAGCGTCTCGATGTAGCGGGGTTCCCCAACTGAATCACTCAGCGCGTCACGAAGCTTCTTGATGGCGCTGTTCAGACCAGTATCGAAGTCAACAAAAGTGTCCGCGGGCCAGAGTTTCTCACGGAGTTCCTCGCGTGTTACCACGTCACCTGGATGCTCCAGCAAGAGCGCAAGCACCTGGAAGGGTTGGTCCTGAAGCTTGAGGCGGAGGCCATGCTTGTACAACTCACCCGAACGCAAGTCCACCTCGAAAGCGCCGAAGCGCGTCCTACGGGTTCGGGCAGTGGCTTCCATGGCAGGCTTCCGAGCGTGCCGGTAGTCTATCACTAATTGCTTGGTGAGGAAGAATATGTGGCGAAGGTCCCTGCAACTCCCCTGAATTCAAAGAGCTGCACGATCAGAACCAAGACACGTATAGACCATGCCCACACCATTGTGCCACACGCCACTCTGCGCCAATGTCGGCGCACTCGGGCGAGTCGACGACCGAAGAAATGAGCGATCGTTGCCCCCTGTAGCGAGGAGGAGCTCATGTCCAAGAATCGAAATCGTTTGGGAGTCGTGCACAAGTTTGGTACATCAACCCGGTCTGACCGAGGCCTTTTGTCGCTTTGCCGACGACGTGGCGGGGCGATTATTCGGAGCGCAAAGCTGATGCTGATTGCGGCGTTGGTCGCTACTAGTCCGCTACCGATGTCGGCAGCCACGCCAGACCCGGTGCTGGAGTGGATCGGCGTAATGAACACTACGGTCCTTGCGGCCGGGACCGCTCCGAACGTAACCAGCCGCGTGGTCGCATTGGTATCGGCCTCGGTATTCGACGCTGTCAACGGCATCGACCCGCGCTTCCCCCCGTTGCAAGTGAGGCCGGACGCGCCGCATAGCGCATCGCAGCGCGCAGCGGCGATTCAGGCGGCCTCCGCGATTCTCTTGAACCTATATCCGGGGCAGAGCGGCATGCTCACTACTCGGCGGAATGCGTCGCTCGCGGCGCTCGCGGCGACCGAAAAGGCTGAAGCCATCGCGGCGGGTGCCGCATGGGGCCAAACAGTTGCCGATGCCATCTGGGCCTCGCGGCTGACCGACGGGTTCGCGCCCGCGCCGCCGCCGTTCCTCGGCGTGCTTGGCATTGTCGGAACACAGGCTGCCGTGGGCGTCTGGCGCCCCACGCCGCCCGCTAACGCTTCAGGCGCAACGCCGCAGATTGCCACCATGACGCCGTGGGTACTCAAGCGACCATCGCAGTTCCGCTTGCCGCCGCCCCTAGCCGTCGACAGCCCGGAGTACGCTGCGGATCTCAACGAAGTCAAGGTTATGGGCACCCTCTCTAGCTCGATGCGCACTCCGGATCAATCGGACCTCGCGCTATTTTGGGCAGGCAACACGCCTCTTTTCTGGAATCGTATTGCCGCGCAGATTTCGACAGCACGCGGACTGACTCTGACCGAGAACGCACACTTATTTGCGTTACTAAATCTCTCTCTTTCCGACTCGCTGATCGCATGCTGGGATAGCAAGTACCGCTACGTTTTCTGGCGGCCGATCACGGCAATCCGGGCGGGTCTGACGCCTGCGGATGCCGACCCTCTGTGGCAGCCATGGCTCGATTCTACGACCGGAACTCCAGCGCATCCCGAGTATCCCTCGGCCCATTCCTCGATGAGTGGAGCAGCGGCATTCATTCTTGCCAACGCGTTTGGAGAGAACACAGCGTTCACCCTCACTTCGGAGGTGACTTCGGGCACTCGTGCTTTTTCGAGTTTCCCGCAGGCGACCACGGAGATTGTCGATGCGCGCGTCTTTGGCGGCATTCACTTCCGGACTTCCTGCATGCGCGCAAACACCTTGGGTCGAGCCGTCGCGGATTACGTGTCCAAGCACGCGATGCGTGCGCGAGGCGACGACCGCAAGGACGAGGAAGATTAGGCCAGAGACTCGCTTATTCGTCGGGCACGGCCGTTCTTCTATTCGTGACGGACGGCGATCTCGATGCTCTGAGCCAAGTGGCACCGCAGACCATAACTAGACGGCGCGCCACGACCACTTTCCGTCAACGTCGGAGGACTTGGACAACGATGGAAAAAATAGCCGAGGAGCGAGCCATGCAGCGATTGAGACAAGACACGATGCTTGCGACTGTTGTACTTACGTCCCTAGCGGTCGCTTTGATTGGGTGCGGAGGCGGGAGCGAGGCAAGCTCGCCACCTCTGCCCAGCTCGGCTGCGGCGTTGGTCTCGTTGTCACCGGGCAGCGTTATTGTCGGCGGAAATGGTTTCACTCTGGCCGTCAACGGATCGAACTTTGCCTCCTCCACAATCGTGCGCTGGAACGGCCAATCAGTTCCCACCACCTTTGTTAGCAGCCAGGAGGTGACGGCTACGATCTCACCCTCACTTGTCGCATCGGCCGGATTCGCCTCTGTGAGCGCCCAGAACGCCAATTCCAGCGTCTCGAATGCGCTCCAGTTCCGCATCAACAACCCCGCTCCGCAGATCACCTCCATTTCGCCTGATAATGCTATGGTCGGCGCAGCGCCTTTGCTTTTGACAGTGAGCGGCTCGAGTTTCATCAGCGGAGCGACGCTGCTTCTGGACGGAACCGCACGACCAATCACATCGCAAACCGCCACGCAGCTGCAGACAATAATTCCGGCAAGTGGCTTGGCTGACGCGCGGTCTGTAGCTGTCACAGTCGCGAATCCGGAGCCTGCGGCCGGGCCATCCAACCAAACTACATTCACCGTAAACCCGTTCACAAGCAATCCGGCTCCGACAGTGACTTCGTCCTCAGACGCGTCCGTGCCGGCGGGCTGGCCCGGATTCGAGATCACGGTAACTGGCACGAACTTCGTCGCGGAGTCCCTTGTGCAATGGAACGGTTTGAACCGCCCAACCACGGTTGTCAGCAGCACTGAACTCAAAGCAGCCATAGCCCCCGAGCAACTGGCTTCTCCGGGGGCAGTACAGTTATCCGTGGTCAATGGTTCGCCCGGCGGAGGCGCGTCCAGCCCGCTGACAATCCAGATTGAGGGTTTTCCGCCAGACGCTGTAGGAGTGATCGACCGTGCAAACATTGGAAGCGATTTTTCCGAAGCAAACGATAACAGCGACTTTCCCGGAGTGAGCGGTGGTGGCCGATTCGTGGTTTTTCGTTCAGCCGCAACCAACCTGGTTTCTGACACTGCCGAGAGCGGCTCGTATGCCTTCCTTCGCGACACGTGTACAGGCGCGCCGGCCGGTTGCGTGCCGTCACTTACTAGGGTGTCCCATTCAGACTACAGGCCAGCGATCAGCGCCAACGGGCGATACCTGGGGATCAGTTACGCCGGGAACATCTTCCTCCATGACACCTGCTTCGGCGCGCTGACCGGCTGTGTTCCGCGCGATCTGGGTGTTGACGGGTCAAACGCAGACAGCAGCCCAGTTTCACTCAGTGCAGACGGGCGGTACGCAGCATATCTCGCGGGCTGCAGTCCCTGGGACTACGGGTGCGATCCCGGGACTCAGGTTTTTCTAGCCGATACCTGCGCTGGCGCCTCGTCCGGCTGCACACCGAGTTCGCTGGCGATTGCACAGACGGGCCAAATTACGGAGGATGTGGAACTGGTTCACCCCGTGCTCAGCCCGGACGGGCGCTTCGTCATCTTCAACGCGAGCGATAACGACATATGGCTCTTCGACTCCTGCCGGGGCCAGCCCGCGAGCTGCTCCCCTTCTAAAACTATGGTCTCCGCGGCCGGTGATGGCAGCCCAGCGAATGCAGAAAGTTTTGGAAGCACTATCAGCGCCGGTGGCCGGTATGTCGCCTTCGTGTCCAGCGCAACAAACCTTGTCCCAAGTCTTCCGGACACCGGTGGTTTCCGGGTATACGTGCGCGATATGTGCATTGGCGCATCCTCCGGGTGTACCCCAACAACCTCGGCGGTTGCTGTTTCGGGCGAAGGTACGGCCGCAGACGGAGTCTCCATCAGTGCCGATGGGCGTTACATCGGATTTGGGTCTGGCGCTACACACCTGGTATCCGCGGATACTAACGGGGCGCAGGATATCTTCGTGCGCGATACTTGCGCCGGTGTTTCGTCCGGCTGCACCCCTTCCACTGTGCGAGTTTCTGTCGCTCTCGACGGCACTCAAGGGAACGGTGGCTCGGGTAGACCGGTGATCAGCGCCGACGGACGCTTCGTCGTCTTCATTTCCGCGGCGAAGTTGGGGCCGGGTAGCCCGAATAGCCTGGGTAGTGACGTATATCTCGCACGTCATTAAACGGAGAACGAAGAACGTGCGCATCGCGGAGCCGGCGACAACGTCGTAACTTACTTGCAAGGGTGGGCGCTGCACTGCGTATCGACCAGCCCCAATCCACCCCAATCCAACAATTGTTCAGAAGTCCGATTCGGGGTCGTGATCATTGACCTTCCCGAACCCCGTTTCTGGACGGTTTTCGCATAGGCCATGAAGCAAGAACTACAAATTAAAGCGTCGACGCTCTAGGTGTCGCAGGCGGGATATAGTTCTTCTCGCTGCACCATTCCGCGAAACATTGTCCCTTCATTTTCTGCATTTGTTACAGTTCTTGTCCCCAAGCGTCCTCAAAGGTTTCGCCTGAAACACTGCCTAACTATCACAAATGGGGATGATCCCTGCGAGTCTCATCCGTTAGAGCATTTCATGTGGTTCCGAAAGGTCATGGCGTGGATCTGTTTCCTGTAATAGAATGAAAAGAACGGCGTTAGGCGGTTCCCCGGTAGCTTATCGGTAGAGCATTCGGCTGTTAACAGAGAACTCTAAATCGCTTAACTCGTTTCTCTGGCGCCAGTTAACAGCTTCCGGACCATCCCCAAACAGCTTTTTCTTGTCCCCACGATGTCCCCAACATTGCTTCCGTCCGTTCCACCCCACGGCATACGCCAAATCGGATTAAGAGATTACTTCCGGGTGGCCAATTCGGGAGTTATCGCGTGGTGGCTCGAATCGAAATGCCGCGTGCCGCCGGCCTAGCCAGTAGCGCGTTTACGTGCGGTTGAGGATAAAGGTACCGGGGGAAGGTTTCCCGGCGTTATAATCACGCCCACTTTACTTTAGCATTAGTTGCGGGGCTGAGAACTGGCGGGTTCGTATGAAATTCAAAGGGTCCGCGGCTGGCCGCAATTCCCTTTTTGAGCGGGAGGAGCGCCCTATGAGCAAACCAGACAATCCCAAGCTCTGGCTCTTGGTGGCGTTTCTCGTGTGTAGTGTTTGTCTTGTAAGCGGGCACCAAGCGCTTGGCCAAGCGACCACTGGCACGATTTCCGGGACTGTTCAAGATGTCCAGGGTGGTACAGTCGCCGGGGCCACCGTATACGTTCGCAACCTCGACACAAACTTTAAGCGTTCGCTGGTAACCGAATCCCACGGTAGATTCAGATTCCCGGGGCTTGCGGTTGGACCATACGAATTGACCATTGAGCACGCTGGGTTTGCCAGATATGTGCGCCGCCCCATTGTTCTCCTACTTAATCAAGACGCAGTGGTCAACCCAGCCTTGCAGGTCGCAGCTGGGACCGAGACGGTTACCGTCACCGAAGATGCGCCGCTGCTGAACACGACATCTCCGGAAGTTGGTGTGCAATTTGATGAGCGGCGGCTGACCGACCTTCCGACGTTGCCCCCGCCAGGCGGAGGCGGGGTCCGGGATGTTTTCGCTTTTGCCCTCGCGGCTCCTGGAGTCAGTCAACTAAACAGCGGAAACCAAGTGTTTGCAACGGGCACGAACTTCTCCGTGAATGGTTCGCGTCTTCGCGGCAACAACTTCATGATTGACGGTCAAGACTCGAACGACCCTACCGTTACTGGGCGCCAGCAAGTGATGAACAATCCAGAAATCGTTCAGGAATTCCGCCTGATCACGAACCAGTTCTCGGCCGAATACGGCTTGGCAGCGGGTTCGGTGGTGAACCTGGTAACCAAGAGCGGAACGAACGACTTCCATGGCTCGGCATTCTGGTTCCACAACGACAATGCCTTGAACTCGTGCAGCAATCTGGACAAGCGTGCCGGAGCGACCGATTCGCGGTTTTGCAGTTCACTTTCCGGTGGCCGCGAAGGGGCACCCTTCAGGATTGAGAACCAGATCGGGGGCACCTTGGGTGGGCCCATCTGGAGAAACCGTACGTTCTTCTTTGGCTCGGTTCAGCGTTGGACCGACCGCGCGCTGGGCTCCGGCGCGTCCATCAGCGGCGTACCCACTGATTACGGCAAAGCAGTGCTTCAGTCCAGCGTCGGATCCCGCCCTCAGGTTGCCACTCTTTTGCAGTTTGTACCTGGCGCAGCGATCCAGGGCACGGATTCCAGTGGGAACCCCACTCTTGCTGCTTACTGCGTCGGTGGAGGCACTCTTCCTTTTTGCTCTGGCGGTACGAGGGTCGATATTCCTACGGGGACCATCACAGGCTCCGCGCCCTCGTTCTTCAACAACTGGCAGGCGTCCGGCCGAGTAGATCACACCTTCAACGCACAACGTTCGATGGGAGGTCGCTACCTGTTCAGCGACGTCGAGCAGCGGGGGATAGGACAGGTAACCCCACCGGGTCTGACAACCCAGAACCCATCGCGCACACAGGCTATGTCCGTTTTCTTTACCAGCAGCTTCACGCCGCGGATGCTGAATGAATTCCGCGTTTCGTGGCAGCGCCGTGCGAATAAAGCGTCCGCGGCGGACCCAAGTTCGGAGACCATCCCGTCTATCGAGATTCCGGAACTGGGGCTGACCGGATTTGCAGCCTCGGCCTCGCGGACAGCGATCGGGCTTGCCGTCAACCTGCCGCAGGGCCAGTTCAACAACAGGTATCAATTGCAGGAGACGATCGCTTGGACGCGCGGTGCCCATGCAATGAAGTTTGGGCTCGATTTACGGCGTGTGGACATCAAAAGCTTCTTCTTCCCGTTCATCCGCGGCCGGCTGACGTACCCCACCAGCCAGGCAGGGCTGGAACTTCCTGCCGGGACCGTGTCCATCCAAAACTTCATTAACGACGTCGCGACTGTGGCGGACATCAACAAACCGCTCCCCGGCGGGCAGACCGTCCAATACTATCTGTGGCACGACTACTTCTTCTTTGCCCAGGATACCTGGCAGGTGCGCCCCACTTTGTCTCTGTCCTTGGGTCTGCGCTACGAAACCCCCGGAAACGCGCTGGCAAGTTTGTACCCAGTCAATGACGCCATCCAGGCAACCAATGGCGGCAACGCCGTGTTTCGCCTCAATCCGCGGCCACAACGGGACCTCAACAACTTCCAGCCCCGCTTCGGCTTCAGTTGGAATCCGAGGACTGGCGACGGCAACTGGTTGCGGTTCGTAACTGGGGCGAACAGACTCGTCGTTCGTGGGGGTTACGCCCGGACGAACGACTATCAGTTCATTACCATGGCGCTCCAAGTGGCCAACTCCTTTCCATTCGTGGCCGCGGTCAGCAGCCCGGGCTTGGCCAACGCCTTCACTGCCTTGCCCACTTTGAATCCCGATTTGAGTGACCCGACTGCCCTCAATCAATTAGCACGCAGGATCCTCGACGCCGACTTCCGGTCGCCGATCGCAGAGCAGTTCTCGCTGGAAATTCAACGCGAGTTGGACACCGACACCGTGTTCCGGGTCGGCTACGTAGGCACGAAGGGCACCGGGTTATTCGAGAACGTAGACGCCAATCCGCGGACGCTATGCTCCGCAGTTCCGATCCGCATTGACAACCCGGCCACCGGCGCTTTCACGGTTCTGGGCTGCCCCAGGGTCAATCCCAGCGCCGGTGTCATCCATCTCCGCGCCAATCAGGGGTCATCCATCTATCACTCCATGCAGCTCAGCTTGGAGCGGCGGTTCAAAAACGGCTTCAGCGCTGGCGCTCACTACACCTGGAGCGCGTTCATTGACACGATGTCAGAGGTATTCAATCCGTCCGTCCGCGGGGAAGTGGCCATCGCCCAGAACTCCTTCAACACGCGTGCGGACCGCGCCCGCTCGACCTACGACCGGCCGCACCGATTCTCGGTCAATGCTGTTTACGAACTGCCGTTTTATCGAAGTCAGGCGGGGGCTCTCAGGCGTTTCCTCGGAGGCTGGCAGGTTGCAGGGTTCCTGACGCTCCAGAGCGGCACGCCGTTTGGAGTGTTGAACGGTTCTGATCCAACGGCAGCACTTGGCGGTATCGCTGGGCTGGTGGGGGATGCCATTCGACCGAACCTCAACACCAACCTCTCTATCTCCGGCATGACCATCGAGGAACTTCGCCGGGCCGGTGGCAGTTCGCTCTTCAGCACGCTTGCGCCGTGCACGCGCATTGGCACCACCTTGACCTGCGCCCCCGGTGACCGCTTCGGCAACCTGGGTCGCAACGTCCTGCGAGGTGACGGGATCGGCAATGTAGATTTCAGCGTCTCGAAGTCTACGCGGTTGTTTGTTGAACGCCACAAGCTTCAGTTCCGCGTCGACTTCTTCAACTTGACGAATACGCGCAATTTCGGCATCCCCGAAGCGCGCATCACCAGTCCCGGGTTCCTCGATGAAGGATCCACCGACGGCGGTAGCCGACGAATCTTCTTCGGCTTGAAATACTCCTTCTGAGCGGAAGCATTTTTTCAGAGGGATGCGCGGGTTCTCAACGGCCCGGCCCTTTTTTGTCGCTATGCCGCCGACAGACCGTTAGTCCTCGTCTTGCGCATCCTCAAAGCGCGTGCCTGTGCCACTGGCGCAGGTCGCAATGAGCGGATTGCCGTTGGGGTCGAAAAACTGGCTCGAGGCCTCGAAGGTCATCTGGTCCCCGTCAACCTCGAAGTCCCACATGAGCCGCTGCACGCCTCTCTTGAACGGGGCAGGAGGAGGAGAGTCAAAGAGAATGAAGGCGTCCCAAACGCCTTTGTAGGAATTGCCCTGGGTGTAGCTCCAGACGCCGAGGCCCGGCGTCCGTTGGCCGGGCTGGAACGCTGGGGAGTTCATAACCTCGGTGAGCGTGCCGCCGCGAGCGAACGACAGCAGAACGGAAAAGGAAGGGATTGGAGCGCCCGTTTGACAGTTTCTCGGATTGACCTGCACGCGCCACGTCCCTTGCAACCTGTTCTCACGGTTCGACCGGGCGGCTGCGTCGCGTCCCCCGAAAAACTGAACGAGCGCACCCACCAAGACCAATACAACAACCACAGAAGATGTCCTGCGCAATTTTGAGTTCACGGTTCTTCCCTCCTTTGGAATTTGTCTTACAGTAATAGCAAAAGGTCGAAGAGGCCCAGAGTGACAGAGCTAGGGCCCGTTCACGTGCCGGTCGTCCCTATGAGCGTTAAGGCCCCGGTGGCGGCGTCGATGGTGTATATCGAGACGTTGTTGGAATTTGCATTCGCCACGTAGGCGAACTTGCCGGAGGGATCCACGGCCACCGAAGAGGGTAATGCTCCGGCGGCTATCGTCCCTGCGGAGGTTAGTGCTCCCGTGGTGTCGTCGATTTTGTACATCGAGACGTTGTTGGAATTCGCATTCGCCACATAGGCGAACTTGCCGGAGGGATCCACGGCCACCGACTTGGGTAATTTTCCTGCCGCTATCGTCCCTGTGGAGGTTAGTACTCCCGTGGTGTCGTCGATGGTGTACATGGAGATGGAATTACTGGAGCCGGGAATGCCAGGAAGGAGAGCGCCGTTCGTCATGTAGGCAAACTTGCCGGACGGGTGCACGACTACGGAGGTGGTACCCTCAATTGCTCCGGCAATCGTCCGTGTAGAGTTTAGTGCTCCGGTGGTGGCGTCGATGGTGTACATCGAGATGGTGTTGCTGAAACGGGCGCTTGCCACGTAGGCGAACTTGCCGGACGGGTGCACGGCCACGGAGGTGGTACCCACATATGCTTCGGCAGCCGTACCCGTAGACGTTAAACCCCCATCCTCGTTGACCCTGTACATCGAAACGCTGCCGGGCGTTCCCGCAAGACCATCTCCGAAATTCGCCACATACGCAAACTTGCCGGACGGATGCACGGCCACGGAACCGGGATACTCTCCTGCGCCTATCACCCCCATGTAGGTTAAAATCCCAGTGGTGGCGTCGATGGAGTACATCGAGACGTTGTCGGAGAGATCATTCGCCACATAGGCGAACTTGCCGAACTTGCCAGAGGCATCCGCGGCCACTGCCACTGAGACGGGACCCACCCCCCCTACGATTAAGCCCAAGCCGTTGGAGCTGCCCCCGCCCGGCGCGGGGTTGAAGACTGTAATGGTGGCTGTGCCACTCGCGGCAATGTCACCCACCGGAATCTGGGCGCTGACCTCTCTGCTGTTAAAAAATGCTGTCGGCCGGTCGCTGCCGTTCCAGCGCACGACCGAGCTGGACACAAAATTCAAGCCAACGACTGTCAAGGTGAAGGCCGGTCCTCCAGCTGCGGCGACTCTGGGAGAGAAAGCGCTGATCGTGGGGATGGAATTATTCACGGCGGTCATGATGTTAACCGCGGCAATCGCTGCCTTAGCCGAGTCTGCGACTGAAGTGGCCCTAACCGTCACAGTCGGCGGACTGGGAACGCTCGCAGGCGTAGTGTATTTTCCGGTTGCGTCGATCGTTCCGCAGCTTGCTCCCGTGCAGCCTGTTCCGGAGAGGCTCCAAGTGACGGCCTGGCTTGCGCCGCTGGGACTCACCGTCGCGGTGAATTGCTGCACGCCACCGGTCTGAACCGTCACGCTGGACGGTGAAACGGTAACCGCCATAAGCTGCGAAGGCGCCGGAGGCTGACTCGTGTTGCCTCCGCATCCAGCAAGAATCAGAAGATATACGATTCCCGGAAGCAAGAACATTTTCGTCGGGAGCTTCTTGTTCCTCATCTTGGCCTCCTCGCGACATGCGTTCTGGAAGTGCCGCTTGGCATCCCACTGTCGGCGCGGGCGCGGCTTTCAATCAATGGCTGGAGGCTGGCACGCGGCTGAAATGATTCTGACGCTGCAGCTAGCTGAAAAGATGAAGCTTGAAGCCCAGACAATGGCCCAGTCCCCCACCGCTATGCTATACTCCTGCGTAACGCAGGCACCCATGGCAATGGCCATTCCATCCAGCCGCGTCCGCTTTGGGGGATTCGAAGTTGACTTGTGCTCTGGCGAGCTGCACAAGCAGGGCATCAAGATCAAGCTTCATGATCAGCCCTTTCAAGTCCTGGCCGTGCTGCTGGAACATCCGGGCGAGTTGGTGACCCGGGAACACCTTCACCACAAGCTATGGCCCGCCGACACATTTGTTGATTTCGATGTCGGCCTTAATTCTGCGATCAAAAGATTGCGCGACGCACTGGGCGATTCAGCCGAGGAACCCCGCTACATCGAAACCCTGCCACGCCGCGGCTACCGCTTCATCGCCCCGGTGGCGGCCCACCGACAAGGGACACCTCAAACACAGGTTCCGGCCGAACCCGGCACAGAAGTGCGCGCCGCTCAGGAAGCCACCGACTCCTCAGGGATTGTCGGATCGCCGGCGGCCGCCCCCGGCGTTCGGGGCACCCGAATCGGTTGGGGGTTATCCGGATTGGGAGTCCTGGTGGTGATGCTCTTTGCGATCATGCGCTTTGGGAACCCCCCCACGGTGCCGCCCACCGGTGCCGGGGTCAATGCCGCGCCCCCCTCAAAGGCTCAACCTGCAGTAGGGAGAGCGTTACTGATCGAGCATCCTTCAGCCAATTCCGCAGCCAACGAACTCCTCCAGCGCGTCCTGATTCTCATTCGTTTTCAATACGATCCCCTGGGCGCCCGGCCGATGCTCGAGCGCGCTCTGCAGCTCGATCCGAATTTCACCGAAGCCCGCGTCTATTACGCTGTCACCTACATTATCGCCGTCGAAGGCGGGCTCTCTAATGATCCAGGAGACGTCTTCCGGGCTGAGGAAGAATTGCGCCGCGCTGTGAAAGAGGATCCGGAAATAGCCCTAGCACACGCAATGCTGGGCGCCGTGCATTTCTACCAGGGCCGCCTCGACATGGCTGCACAGGAACTCCAGCAGTCGGCCCGACTGGCGCCCCGCGATTTAGGCGGCGGAATGTGGCTCTTGATTCTAGGGCGCTTCCTCGGGGACAACGAAGAGGGCACGCGCGAGACACGGAAAGTTATCGAATCCGAGCCGCTCTTCTGGCCCGCTCGGTACCACCTAGGGGAATTACGCCGTGAGCAAGGGAGGATTCCGGAGGCCGTGAGTGAATTTGAAAAAGTTCTGGAGCAGGACGCTCGGAATTCGACCACGCTTCGCTGCTTGGCGCGCGCTTACTTGGACGCCGGAAACCTGCCAAAAGCGTGGCAAACACTCCAACGGATGCGGCCGCAGGACGCGCAGAACTTCCGTGTACGCATACTAAAAGCGCAACTGCATGCAGTAGAGGGCAAGCACGCGCTGGCGCTCAAAGAAATGCACGAGGAGGTGCAAAAATACGCCGACCTGCAACCCTTCGCGGCGCTCGATGCCGCCGAGGTGTATGCCGTCCTCGGCGAAACCGACAAGGCTATCGAGTGGCTCGACCGCGCTATGCGCAAAGGCGACGACCGTGCCGCTTGGCTGCGCATCGACCCTCTGCTGGCCAACGTCGGCCAGCATCCTCGCTTCAAGCAGATCCTGAATTCCATGGAATTCCGCCGGCAGCAGCGCAACGCACTTCCTGCAAAACATTCATAACCATTGGTTCGAGCCATGCGCTTTCGTGGGTCGGCTCAAAGAATAAGAGGTCGTCAAGATCTATCTCCGTGAGTTCCATTCCCGTATGGGCGGCGATACTGAAAGGCTCCATCTAATTCTGAAAGCGTCTTCCACCTCATATTGGGATCCCACCTCTTCTTGAGGTCGTCGGCTGCCATCCGTGCTGCTGGATTTGGGCTCGAGCCGACTCTCACGTGGGGGTGAGCCACACAGCGTTTACGCGCGATTCGAACCAGGACTCGCCCGATCTTTCGGATTACTCCCGAACGGGCAATCCGGAAGTCGTCAGTTTCCCCCAATTTCCAGTTTCCCGACGATTGTGCGGATTTCAAATCTCACGCTGCGGCCGCGTTACCTAGTCCCTCGACTCAAACTTAGAAACATTGTCCCTGGAGCGTTCACGCCCGTTCTCGCCAAGGATTTTGTTCGTTGTGGGGGTTCATTCCTTGCATTTGTTACAGTTCTTGTCCCCAGTGTGCTCAAAGGCTTCGCCCGAAACCCTCCCTAACTGTTCGTAAAGTGGGGATGATCCCTGCTAGTCCCGACGGTTGAGCATTTCACGTGGTTCCGAAAGGTCATGGCGTGAATCTGTTTCCTGTAATACAATGAAAAACAACGGCGTTATGCGGATCCCCGGTAGCTCAACGGTAGAGCATTCGGCTGTTAACAGAGATCTCTAAATCACATAACTCGTTTCTCTGGCGTCAGTTAACAGCTCCCGGACCATCCCCAAACACCTATTTCTTGTCCCCAGTATGTCCCCAACATTGCTTCCCGTCCGTCTTCCACGCGACGGCAGATTTCACGCAGTCAGCCCGCCGGAACCAATCGGAGGCCCAGTCTCCGGTTCAGCTCCGATTAGGAGAAGCCGCGGCCTCTGCCGTGACCGTCGGGCAGCCAGAGGTAACTGATTGTAATTTGACGGCACCGATCGCCACGCTGGGCACCTTAAGTAATTGTCGGGAACTCTGATCGCACCCTAATTGCGCCAAGATCTGATACGCAGTTTCGGGTCTAGTGGAATCGAAAAGGCCTCTCTCACCGCAGAGACGAGGAGACGTAACTCGACATGGGTATTGAGCCGCTTGTGCCACTCCCGTCAAAGTCAGAAAACAAAGGACTCTGCGAAAAGGCCAGAGTCGCAAATGACGCAGCCAACCCGATGATGAATGGATACCGCTCCAGAGCCGCTCGGCAACGATCTGCTTCGCATTGAGTGGAAGATTGAACGGGGCTATCGCGGTTGATGCAACAGGCCGTGACATGAGTATCGGGGGATGGCACAATTAGCTGCTAGCGTAGGTGGATGCTGGATGCTGGAATGGGAAAAGCGCGCGTCGGCCAACAGCAAATTGTCCGCTTCGGCACGGGCGCGGATTGCCGAAGCCCAAAAACGGCGCTGGCAGAAGTTTAGAGAAACGCTTGCCCCGGCAAACAGACCGCCGCGCGCCCCGCAGCCGCCGTGCTCGCCGCTATGCGACAAACTCGTTGAAAATATCGGGCACCAATTTCGGGACGAGGAAGCCAGATTCGTCCGCCAGGTGCAAACGTCTTTTGCCAATGCGCGCGTCCGCAAGCTGACGGAAACCGACTTGGGCTTGATGGCCGGCCGTGGCAACGCTTACGACTACTGGAAACCGCTCGATCTCTGGCGCGATTTTCCATCCGACGATTTTTATTTCTGGCTTTACGTCGCGTGGGAATTGCGCCGGCGCAATTGGAAGTATCCGCAATTCATCGCCGGGATCACGGATTTCCATTTGATTGAACCGGAGATGAAGCAATGGGAGCGCGACAAGGAAATCGAGCGGTGGAACAATTGGTTCCGCGAATTCGACGGCCGCGCGCCCGTTTCCGAATCCGGCGCGCTCGAATTGCGTCTGGCCGTAGGCGCGGAAGAGGCGCGATTGCAATGGCGCAGCGACGCAAACGCCGGGTTTGCCGAACTCAAACAGGCGCAGGCAAGAAGAATCGCCGAGCAATTCGAGAAAGGCGCGCTGGCCATCGCGCCCAATTCGCTGCCGTTGTGGGGCGCTGCTTACAGACCGTGGCGTTCCGAAAGCTGGTGGTTGTTCAGATACGCCAACGCCACCGCCCGCCCCGGGCTGAACCGCTTGCTGCGAATGCCGCTCGCGCCCGACCGCGTCGTGACCGACGACGGCGAGCCGCTTGCGCGCGTCGCGGAGCCACTGCGCCTGAATCTCCGCTTGCCCAAAAACGGCGATGGCAGTTACAAACTGGCCCTCGGCACCTCCGACGGTTCGCCGCCGCCAAAAATTCTCTGCGCGCTCGCCGGCCAGCCGACTCTGTATTTGACCGACCGCGGTTTGTTCGCCGGCCCGCTGGCCGACGCGCTCGACGCCGAATTGGCTAAGAGCATTCCCGCGCCCGCGCTCGAAACCGCCGCCGGCCTGCGGTTTCTCCACGCCGCCGGCATTCCGTTGCCGGAGCATCTTTCGCAACGCATCCGCATTGTGTCCGTCAGCGTGACGATTTCATGCGCGTTAAGGCCGGGTACTGCCAGCAGCCAAATCGAGGACATCGTCCTGGGCATCGCCGCCAAAGCGCCCGGAATGAAACCGGAACGATTCACACCGACTGGCTGGGAAGTGGAAGGGGGGAACAAGGCTAGAGGAAATTCCGAGCCGGCCAATGGCATCGTCATCGTCTACGACCGCGCCGCGCAAAAATATCTTCCGAGCGCGATCGAATTGCTGGAATTGAAATGGCAAAATTACTCCGGCGAGTGGACGTTGCGGCTCATCAAAAAAACGCCGGAACTGTTCGTCTCGTGGCTCCAATCGCTCCCGCCGGAAATTGAAGTGCTGCTGGACAAGGAACTGGCTACGCTGCGCGACGCACCGGTCAGCGGCAACGTCTCGCTCGACGTCGCCGAAGCGGGCATTGACTGGTTCGATCTCAAAGTCGCGCTGAAGGCAAGCGACACTATGCTAACGCCGCAGGAATTGAAATTGCTGCTTAACGCGCGCGGTGGCTACGTGCGCTTCGAAAAAAAGGGCTGGCGGCGGTTGCAATTCAGTCTCACGCCGGAGGACGACGAACAACTCGCCCGGCTCGGCATCGACGCGCGCGATTTCTCCGCCGAACCGCAACGATTTCACGCGCTGCAACTGGCCGACGAAGCCGCGAAAAAGTTTCTCGCGCCGGAGCGCGTTGAAGAAATCCAGCGGCGCGCGAGTGAATTGAAAACGCGCGTCGCGCCGCCACTGCCGCCGACCATCCGTGCCGAAATGCGGCCGTATCAAACCGAAGGTTTTCATTTTCTGGCTTACCTCGCGTCGAACCGTTTCGGCGGCGTGCTGGCCGACGACATGGGCCTGGGCAAAACGCTGCAGACGTTGGCCTGGCTTGCCTGGCTGCGGGAAACAAGGCTCAACGCTCAACCCCCAACTCTCAACTCGTCATTGGTCGTCTGTCCCAAATCCGTCATGGACAATTGGCACGCCGAAGCCGAGCGGTTTTATCCAAACTTGCGCGTCCGCTTGTGGCGCGGCGAACCGGCCGCGGAATTGTCCGCCGTGCGCGAAAATTCCGACCTCCTCGTCATCAACTACACGCAACTGCGCTCACTTTCGCCCGACATCGCAAGCGCGCCATGGCTCGCGGCGATTTTGGATGAAGCGCAATACATTAAAAATCCCGATTCCCAGACCGCGCAGGCTGCCCGCGCGTTGAAGGCCGAACATCGCCTCGCGCTGACGGGCACGCCAATTGAAAATCGCCTGCTGGATTTGTGGAGCATCTTCGGTTTTGCCATGGCCGGCGCGCTGGGCAATCGCGCTCATTTTCACCGCCGCTTTGACGCCAAGGACGATCCCCTGGCCCGTCGTCGCCTCGCCGCGCGCGTGCGGCCATTTCTGTTGCGCCGCACCAAGGCGCAGGTCGAAAGGGATTTGCCCGACCGCGTTGAGGAAGATTTGCTTTGTGAAATGGAAGGCGAGCAAAAAACACTTTATCGCGCCGAACTCAAACGTGCCCGCCAACTCATCCTCGGCCTCCAGACGAACGAGCAACTCAACGAGGAGCGTTTTAACATTCTCACGTCGCTGCTGCGGCTGCGCCAGATTTGTTGTCACCCGGCGCTCGTGGACGCAAGATTGCGCGAGGCCGAAAGCGCCAAAGTTTCGGCGCTGGAAGATTTGCTCGAACCGCTCATCGACGAAGGCCACAAGGCGCTGGTGTTTTCGCAATTCGTCACGATGCTGGATTTGCTGCGCGAAAAGGTGAAACAGCGCGGCTGGCCGCATTTTTATCTCGCGGGCGAGACGGAAAATCGCGGCGAACTGGTTCGGGAATTTCAATCTGCCAAAGACGGCGCGGTGTTTTTGATTTCACTCAAGGCTGGAGGATTCGGACTGAACCTGACCGCCGCGTCGTATGTTGTCCTATTCGACCCGTGGTGGAACCCAGCGGTGGAAAACCAGGCCATTGACCGAACGCACCGCATCGGGCAGACGAGCAAGGTGGTGGCCTACCGGCTGCTGATGCGCGAGAGCATCGAGCAAAAAATCCGCGCGCTGCAAAAGCAAAAGGCCGCGCTCGCCGACGACGTGCTGGGCGAGGAACGCTTCGCGCAAAGTCTGACACTGGAGGATCTGCGGTTTTTGTTTGCGGAAGAAACGGGTGATTTTGTGTCAGCAACGGCTTGAGCCAATCGGGCGCCGGTCCTTTCCTGCTCACCATCCGGCCATCTTGTCGCGCTCGAGAGATGCGCAGCTTCAACCCCTCGGCGCGAATCGCCGAAGTTGTTCCTCGAGGGTTGCGTTGCCGCCCGGTTGACGCGGAGCTCCATCTCCCGCGAGTAATCACCATACTTTATGGAGATTCTTAATCCCCTGGAGGTAGTCTTCCTTTTCTAGCCTGCTCTCTACTCCAAATTCTGTCAGGATCGTGATCATCTGCCCGAGGGGAAGACCGGCAAGCTCCGCAGCCCTGCCGAGGGAGGCCTCTCCTTTCTTGTATCTCTCAACAGCGAGCAAGATTCTTCCCCGAGTGACCAGGTCCCGAACAGCCTTGGACAAGTCACTCCGCTCTTCCTTTGTGATTTCGTGAAGAAACTCATAGTTGTCGCGGTCCATACGGATGCTCATGGTTTTGCTCATGGCTTTGCCTCCAATTTTAGTCTTGCATCCTCGATAATTGAATGCTTGTAGCGCCCGTGCTTTGCTAGCAGCGCAAGTTTGGCAATGGCATCAGACCCTTCGAGCAATCCTTTTTCCCGACTTCGAATCAGAATGCCCACAGCCGTCGTGAACGCAATGCCCAGCACTTTGCAGGCGTCGATCCCGTTCTTGTCGTCGATACCGACGATCTGGGCCTTTTCGTCTAGCGCTAGTGAGATGGCTTCGGCTTCGCCCTTGCCCAGGCTGAAATCAGTCTGTAATTTCGCAACGAGCCGACGATTTCTGAGCGTGAAGACTTCGATTCTTGATTCGTCCAGCGCCTTCCGAATGATTATTGCATCCAACGCTTTCTTGGAACCGCAGCATTCCTTCTCAACCTCACCGGGAATGGCTACTGGTACGTTGACGCTGATCAGAAATAGGTCAAGAAGATCGGCCTTGGCGATCAGGATCAGCGTAGATGCGTCGAAGACAACCATTATGACAAAATATGACGACCGTAATTCTAGCAGAAAAAAGATGTGAATAGAAGAACCAAAGGCATCCTCGGCATCCTCAGCGCGAGAAAATCGTAGCAAATGCTTATCGTTTTAGCGTTGAACAGCTCGTACCGGCACTGTTCCGCTTCGCGCGGTAACCATTCGGCCGCGAACCGAATGCTCGTCGCTGTACAAGCTGTTGAGAACTAGGATGTTAGCCGCTCTAGGATTCGAGTCCATGACCTGCCGCGATGACAAGGACGAGTGACGGTATTTGATCTGATGCTGACAAAGCGAGCTAAACTGAAGTGTGCTGGCAAGTTAACACCCAAATTGGATCGACCGTTGCACTCGTATTTAAATGTCATTCTCCGCGATTGTTACAGGTCATGTCCCCAATGTCCTTCGAATGTCCTCCAGCCTCCGCTTGAAAATGCTCCGTAACTAGCACAAAATAGAAATGATCCCCGGTAGCTCAATGGTAGAGCATTCGGCTGTTAACCGAGAACTCAAAATCCAATAACTCGTTTCTCTGGCGTCAGTTAACAGCTTCCGGACCATCCCCAAACACCTATTTCTTGTCCCCAGGATGTCCCCAACATTGCTTCCGTCCGTCTTCCACGCGACGGCATACTTCACCCAGTCAGCTCGGCGGAACCAATCGGAGCCAGTCTCCTGGGGTGAACCCCTAAGATGGCACAGTTTCTTGTGTGCCGGGAGCAGTCTGTCAACCCGGGAGGCATTACTTCCGGTTTGCTAAAAATAACCGGTCCAAACTTTTTGGACTTTGATTCGCGCTTATGCGCCCTAGGGTCAAATAGTTTGATGGCCGGTTGCATCGTGCGTAGAGCGGATGGCCTAGAAAAGATCCGTCATCTCGGGGCGCGATCAACCTGCGCGCGGTGCGCCTCGAAGGCCTCGTGGCACCGCTGTGCCTGGGCGCGGATCTGCTGGAATTCGGGTTTCGAGCGCAACGGGGCCAGGCCGGGGATACGATCCAGTGCTTCGACGGCGCAGTAATTCTGCTCGACGGCGCGTTTCAGCAACCGGAGAACTGGCGCAGCAACCGCCTCTCCGCACGCCATGTATGCTCGGGATGCTCTGATGAATTTTGGCTCCGGGTCGCGATTGGCCATCACCTCAGCCTCCCACTTTGTGGTTAAATCCGCAGTGCCGGCTGAATTCGTAAGACAAGCACCGATTTCCGGACGCAGGGGCCGTAGAAAGCGCTCGTTCGGTGATAACTCCGCGAACGCGCGCACCGCCGCCTGGCGGTCTCCCGAGTGAAGAGTTGCTAATATCCGTTGCGTCGACGGCGTTCCAGCCCATTGCGGGTCCAGCGCCGCAAATTCCGCAGCTCGAGGGTAGTCGCCCAGTTGCAGGAACGTGTTGTGACATGAGCGCAGGCCATAGTCGCCGGAGTCAAGGCTATATGCCTTGTTGCATTCGCGTGCGGAATCCTCCAACGCACCGCCATAACGCATGACATAGCTGAGAATAAAATGGGAGTTCGCACTATCGGGCTGCCGCGCGACGAACTGGCGGGCAGCATCGTAGGCACCATCCAACTCTCCGCCTTCGACTCGCAGTACGATCAGCGTAACGACTGCATTCGGTGAATCGGCGTCCAATTGCACGGCTCGCTGTGCCGCGTCACGCGACAGTTCGTACTCCCGCTCGCCGCCACCGAAATATTGTGCTTTGTAATAGAAGCGGTCGCTAAGTCTTCCCCAAGCGGAGGCGAAGTTTGGATCCCGCTGCGTTGCCTGTTGCAGGAGTTCGATTCCCTTTTCGTTCCCTTCGGCGTCGTCGTAACTGCTTGCCGCGGCGCGCATAAATAGCTCGTAAGCTCGCGGGTCACTCGAGCGGACGCCGCCTCCTAGTGCCCTGCCTCCCAAAGCCGGGACCAGCCCGCTGCGCAACCGTGACGAGAGTTGGTCCTGCAACCGTAACATCTCCTGCGAAGGCACGGTGATAGACTCGCGCCAAGCCACGCGGTTATTCGCAACATCCACTGCCTCCATCGTGACTCTCAGGTTCAATCCCTCACGCATGATCGAGCCGGTCACGACATGCATTGCCTTGAGATCTTTGCCGGCGACCAGCGGATCGGTGTCAGCAGTCGAGTATCGCCGTGTTGAACTGAACGGCCGAACGGCCAGTGAAGGTGCGTAGCTGAGCACTGTCGCCACTTGATCGGAGAGAGCGATCGGCAGATAGTCGAGTCTGGCATCTCCGGTCAGGTTCTGGAACGGTAGGACTGCCACAGCAGTTTGTGCGGCACTCACAGTGCTTGGCTCCGTGCGTCGGTACAGCGACCATCCTCCAAAGACCGCAACGAACACCATCACGAGCGCTGCCGCGATCCAGTACATCTGCATTCGCAGGCGGACCTCTGGGGCCGTCGGCGTCACACCCGACACCCGGCTGGACTCGGTATCCCGCTTGAGGCGCTTTAGGTCAGCGCGCATTTCGGCCGCGGATTGGTACCGCACGTCAAGGTCCTTCTCCAGCGCCTTGCCGATGATGCGCTCTAGCTCCAGCGGGACTTCGGAGTTGAGCCGAACCAGTGCAGTTGGGACCTTGTGCAGGATGCGGTCAAACACCGCGGCCGATGTGTCGCCTTTGAACGGTAAGGTCCCGGTAGCCATCTCGTACAGAACCACGCCGAAAGAAAACAGGTCGGTTCGCGCGTCAAGCTCCTTGCCCAGCGCTTGTTCCGGCGACATGTAAGCGAGGGTGCCGATGGTCACGCCCGGACCAGTGAGGTGCTCGTCACCCGCGCCAATGGTTTCGCCATCCGCCTGTACTGCGTCTTCTGGCCTGAGTTGCGACACCAGCTTGGCCAGCCCAAAATCCAAAATCTTTGCCTGTCCGCGGGCAGTCACAAAAATGTTCGCCGGCTTAATGTCGCGATGCACAATGCCTTTGCTGTGCGCCGCATCCAGGCCGTCGGCGATCTGAGTTCCCAACTCCATCACCTGCTCGATATCGAGTGGGCAGCCCGTC
>Ga0179587_10000104_pt1 | contig 36665 bp, 30 predicted proteins | sample CZODoug2_1_08_16_FD_185932 | JGI IMG/M metagenome (GOLD analysis project Ga0179587, IMG submission 185932) | Vadose zone soil fungal communities from Angelo Coast Range Reserve, California, USA - CZODoug2_1_08_16fungal | ecosystem: Environmental > Terrestrial > Soil > Vadose zone | place: USA...
TCGTGGTCTGGCGCGCATCCGATACGGTCGGCACGCCGCCGGCCGACATCGCGCAACGATTTCCCGGCCTGGTGCCGGAAGTGCCGCGGGCGTTCGAATGGCCGGTGACCGGGCGGCAGCCGCTGCTGCGGATCGGCTGGGCCATCGTGCGACCGAAGACGCCGTAAGATCGTTTGCGAGACATGCACGCGGTCAGCTTCTTTTACCTCTCCCGGAGGGAGAGGTCGGATCGGTCAGGCGATGCAAAGCATCGTCCGGAGCGATCCGGGTGAGGGGTTACGGCCTAACGAAAGATCGTAACCCCTCACCCCAACCCTCTCCCCACGGGAGAGGGAGCGCGCTTCCGTTGTCGCGATGCAGAACCGATGCCTCATCGATTGGAGGGATTCTCCAGCGCCTTGGCGATCGCGCGCAGATCCTGCCACGCCATGCGCTTGTAGGACGGCGAGCGCAGCAAATACGCCGGATGGAACGTGGCAAGCGCGCGGATCATCCGCGTGCCGGTGTCATAGTCGAACCAACGCCCACGGGTTTTCATGATGCCCTCGCGCGTCGACAGCAGGGTCTGGGTCGAGGGATTGCCGAGCGTGACCAGCACATCCGGGTTCACCAGTTCGATTTGCCGCTGGATGAACGGCAGGCAGATTTGCGTCTCCTGCGGCGTCGGCGTGCGGTTGCCCGGCGGCCGCCATGGAATGACATTGGCGATGTAGGCGCTGGAGCGGTCGAGCCCGATCGCCGATATCATCCGGTCCAGCAGCTTGCCGGAACGGCCGACGAACGGCAGCCCCTCGATGTCTTCCTCGCGTCCGGGCGCCTCGCCGACGAACATGATGCGCGCCTGCGGGTTGCCGTCGGCGAATACCAGGCGTGTGGCGGTGGATTTCAGCGCGCAGCCATCGAAATTCTCCAGCAGGGCGCGCAGCACCTCGAGCGAAGGCGCGGTTCGCGCCGCTTCCCGTGCCGAAACGATCGCCGCTTCCGGCGCGGGCGTTGTCTCGCCGCGCGCGACCGGGATCGTGGCGGGGATCGGCCTCACCGGTTTGGGCGGTGCTGTCTCGCGGGACCCGGAGATGGGGATAATGTCAGGATCGGACAGCCGGTTGACCGGCTCGTCGGTCAGCGCACAGTCGACCCCGGCCTCCAGATAAAAGGCGAGCAATTGCCGGACGCTGGGGGCGGGATCAGTCGTCATGGCGCGATGTCTCAGGCATCCGGTCATTCTAGAGCGTATCGCGCCGCAACGAAACGCCCGACCGCGCATTTCAATGGTTGTTCTTGATGCAAAAATCGGAAACAAACGTCCTTAGACGCGTTCTCAACCGGGCTGAGATCAGATCATGAGCACCGAAGAACTGCCGCCGCGCGAATCGATGGAATTCGACGTTGTGATCGTCGGCGCCGGGCCGTCGGGCCTCGCCGCCGCGATCCGGCTGAAGCAGCTTAATGCCGATCTGACGGTCGTCGTGGTGGAGAAGGGGTCGGAAGTCGGCGCCCACATCTTGTCGGGCGCGGTGATCGATCCGGTGTCACTCGACAAGTTGCTTCCGGACTGGCGCGCCGATGCCGACTGTCCGCTGAAGACGCAGGTCAAGGTCGACAAGTTCTACTGGATGACCGCCGGCACCGCCATTCCGCTGCCAGCCATCGCGATGCCGCCGCTGATGAACAATCATCATTGCTATATCGGCTCGCTCGGCAATGTGTGCCGCTGGCTGGCGCCGAAGGCCGAGACGCTCGGCGTCGAGATCTACCCGGGCTTCGCCGCGACCGAGGTGCTTTACGATGAAAAAGGCGCGGTGCGCGGCATCGCCACCGGCGACATGGGCGTCGCCAAGGATGGCTCGCACAAGTCGTCATATACGCGCGGCATGGAGTTGCTCGGCAAATACACGCTGTTCGCTGAAGGCGCGCGCGGCAGCCTGACCAAGCAATTGATCGCGAAATTCTCCCTCGACGCCGGCAGCGAGCCGCCGAAATTCGGCATCGGGCTCAAGGAGGTCTGGCAGATCGATCCAGCCAAGCATCAAAAAGGTCTGATCCAGCACTCGTTCGGCTGGCCATTGAACAACTCCACCGGCGGTGGCTCCTTCCTCTATCACTACGACGATAATCTGGTGGCGGTCGGTTTTGTCGTGCATCTCAATTACGACGATCCGTATCTGTCGCCGTTCGATGAATTTCAGCGCTTCAAGACCCATCCCGCGATCCGCACCCTGTTGGAAGGCGGCAAGCGGCTCGCCTATGGCGCGCGCGCCATTACAGAGGGCGGATATCAGTCGGTGCCGCGCCTGAGCTTCGCGGGCGGTGCGCTGATCGGGTGCGCGGCGGGTTTTGTGAACGTGCCGCGCATCAAGGGCGTCCATAATGCGATGGGCAGCGGCATGCTCGCGGCCGAGCACGTCATCGCCGCCCTCGGATCGGGGCGCGCCAACGACGAACTGGTCGAATACGAGAATGCGTGGCGCGATTCGCCGGTAGGCAAGGATCTGTACCGGGTCCGCAACGTCAAGCCGTTGTGGTCAAAGTTCGGCACCATCGTCGGCGTGGCACTCGGCGGTATCGACATGTGGTGCAACACGCTCGGTTTCTCGCTGTTCGGAACGCAGTCGCACGCCAAGCCCGACCGCAAGACGCTCGACCCTGCGAAAGCTCATGCGCCGATCGCGCCTCCGAAGCCGGACGGCAAGCTTACCTTCGACAAGCTATCGTCGGTGTTCCTTTCCAACACCAACCATGAAGAGGACCAGCCGGTGCATCTCAAGGTCGCCGACATGAGCCTGCAGAAGACTTCCGAACACGATGTCTATGCCGGTCCGTCCAATCGTTATTGCCCGGCCGGCGTCTATGAATGGGTCGAGGAGGCGGCCGGGCCACGCTTCGTCATCAACGCCCAGAATTGCGTCCACTGCAAAACCTGCGACGTGAAGGATCCAAACGGCAACATCACCTGGGTTCCGCCCGAGGGCGGCGGCGGACCCAATTATGAGGCGATGTGACCACGATTGCGTGAGCCTGGATCCGCGAATGCGGGCCCCGGCCACGATACCGCCACACTGAAAGCGTTTCCAGCTGATGTCCCGAATCCGCAGTTCGCTGCCCCCCGCTGCACCGCCTGGAGCGAACCACGGATTCAAAAGGACATTGAAAATCCATAGTTTTGGTCCGGTTTTGGTTCAGAAGTTCTCGTCACGGACCCGGCGCGAAGGGGAGTAGAACTTCTGAACCAAAACCACGCCAGCTGGCTGAAATCGGCGGCAATCCGGCCTCTGCTGCCAATCGATTCGCCACGCCGTATCCTTGCGGTTGAGCGCCAAACGCGGCATTGTCTGATGGCTTGGTCTGATGGCTTGATGCCGCCGGTTGAGTTCGCGTTCGAGACTGCGCGTAAGATCCTGCCGTAAATTCCTGGAGCTAGGCGAACCCTGATGTTTTCCATTCGTTTCAATCGCTGGATAGTCGCCGCCTTCGCCGTCACCGCGCTGGCAATACCTTGCTCGCTTTCGGCGCAGACGCCCGATCATCCGGCCGACAACTCGGCGCAATTTCCCTCTAACCGCGATTTGAAATCGCTGACGATGTCGGGCAGCTATCTGGCCGCGCGTCACGCCAGTGTGGAGCGGGACGCCAACTCGGCGGCGGCGTTCTACCGGTCGGCGCTTCGCACCGATCCGAAGAACAACGAGTTGCTCGATCGCGCGTTCATTTCATCGCTGGCGGATGGCGACATTGATGAGGCCGTCAAGCTCGCCGACCGCATTCTGACGATCGACAAATCCAATCGCGTTGCCCGGCTGGTCGTCGGCGTGCGCGATCTGAAACAGAAGAAATATGCGGCCGCGCAGCTGAACATCAATCAGTCGATTCGCGGGCCGATCACGGATCTGGTGGCGACACTGCTGTCGGGCTGGGCCAGTTACGGTGCCGGCGATACCAAATCGGCCATCACCAATATCGACAAGCTGACGGGTCCTGAATGGTATCCGATCTTCAAGGACTTGCACGCCGGTATGATCCTTGAACTCGGCGGCAAGGAAAAGGACGCCGGCGCGCGTCTTGAGCGGGCTTATAAGCTCGATGATTCCATGCTGCGCGTGGCGGACGCCTATGCGCGCTGGCTGTCGCGCAACAAGGATGCGGCGGCGGCAACGGCCATCTACGAGGCCTTCGACAAGAAGCTCGCACGACATCCGCTGGTATTGGAAGGCCTGCGCGAATCCCGCGCCGGCAAGAAGCTGACGCCGCTGGTGGATTCGGCGCAGAGCGGCGCTGCCGAGGCGCTTTACGGCATCGGCGCGACGCTGACGCGCCGTGGCGGCGAGGATCTCGCACTGGTCTATTTGCAGCTCTCGCTGTACCTCGCGCCCAATCATTCGCTGGCGCTGTTGTCGCTGGCCGATCTCTATGAGTCGGTGAAGAAGCCGGCGATGGCGATCAAGGTCTACGAGCGCATGCCGGCGAGTTCGCCGCTGAAGCGCAATGCGCAGATTCAACTCGCGACCAATCTGGACGCTGCCGACCGCAGCGATGAAGCGATCAAGATTCTGAAAGGCGTCACCGCGGAGGATGCCAAGGATATCGAAGCCATCATGGCGCTCGGCAATATCGAGCGCGGTCGCAAGAAGTTCGCCGACTGCGTCCAGACCTACTCGCAGGGCATCGATGTATTGCCGCAGGGCAATGAAAAGACCAACTGGATTTACTACTATTATCGCGGCATCTGCGAGGAGCGCTCCAAACAGTGGAGCAAGGCCGAGACGGATATGCGCAAGGCGCTCGAACTTCAGCCCGAGCAACCGCATGTGCTGAACTATCTCGGCTATTCGTGGATCGATCAGGGCATCAATCTCGACGAAGGCATGAAGATGATCAAGCGCGCCGTCGATCAGCGCCCTGACGACGGCTACATCGTGGACTCGCTGGGCTGGGCCTATTACCGCATCGGCAACTACGAGGACGCGGTGAAAAATCTCGAGCGCGCAATCGATCTCAAGCCTGAAGACCCGACCATCAACGACCATCTTGGCGACGCCTATTGGCGCATTGGCCGTACGCTGGAAGCAAAATTCCAGTGGGCCCACGCCCGCGACCTGAAGCCGGAGCCGGAGGAATTGCCGAAGATCGAAGCCAAGATGGAAAACGGGTTGCCCGAGGATGCCTCCTCGTCCGCGGCATCCGCCGACAAGAAGAAAGAAGACGGCAAGGGCGGTTGAGGGCGGCTGATCGAAGGGCTGATCGCCGATGCCGGCGCTGATTGAGGATGGTCGTGCCAAGGTCAACCTGACCCTTCGGGTCATGGGCCGCCGCGTCGATGGCTATCATGATCTGGAAAGCGTGGTTGCGTTCGCCGATTGTGCCGATCGGCTTAGCCTGACGCCAGGATCCAAACTCAATCTCACGACCACCGGACCGCTTGCGCAGTACTGTGGCGAGACCTCCGACAACCTCGTGTTCAAGGCTGCGCAATTGCTTGGCGAACGCGTGCCGGATCTGCGGCTTGGCGATTTCATCCTCGACAAGGTGCTGCCGGTCGCCGCGGGTATCGGCGGCGGCTCGGCGGATGCCGCCGCGGCGCTGCGGTTGCTGGCGCAGGCGAACGGTCTTGCCATCGACGACGCGCGCCTGATCGAGGTCGCGCAATTGACCGGCGCCGACGTGCCGGTCTGTCTTGCCTCGCGCGCCTGCGTCATGACCGGCGTCGGTGAAACCTTGCTGCCATTGAGCCTGCCGAAGTTGCCATGCGTGATGGTCAATCCGCGGGTTCCGGTCGCGACCAGCGATGTGTTCAAGGCGCTGGGCTTGCGAAATGGCGAGTTGTTGGTGGGCGCCACCGATGTGTTCCGGGGAACGGCGTGGCCGGAAGCGGGCGCATCGATCGAAGACTGGGTTGAAGCCCTTGCTGCCGGCTCCAACGACCTGGAAGCCCCGGCAACGCGCATTCAGCCTGTCATCGGCAAGGTGCTTTCGGCGCTCAGCGCCGCAAATGGGGCATGGCTGGCGCGGATGTCGGGGTCGGGCGCGACCTGTTTTGCGATCTTTGAAAACACCCCCGAGGCGCAGCGCGCATCGCAGAAAATTCAACTCGACCACCCGCAATGGTGGGTGCATGCGGGGACGCTGAGCTAGGGCACGAACTTCCGGCCATTGACGCGAGTCAGTGTCGCCCGCTTTTCGGAACGCTGCTGCCAGAAGTTCAGGCCGCGAGTGAAGTGTCCGCCGCAACGCCCAGCATCAAATTGAGGTTCTGTACGGCGGCGCCCGAGGCTCCCTTGCCGAGATTGTCGTAGACGGCGACCAGAACGGCCTGCGCCGTCTGGTCATTGGCGAAGACATGCAGGCGCATCCGGTTGGTATCGTTGTAAAGTTGGGGGTTGAGTCCGGATGTGTCCGCCAGCGCCGCGACTTCGACGAAGCTGTCCGAAATCGCCGCGTAGTGATCGGCGATGGCGGCATGAAGCTGAGCGCCGGTCGGAACCTTCGAGAGCGTCGACAATTGCAACGGCACGGTGACGATCATGCCTTGCCGGAAGTTGCCGACCGCCGGCGTGAACAGGGGCGCATTGGTGAGCTTGGAATAGGTCTGCAACTCGGGCAAATGCCTGTGCTTGAGCGACAGGCCATAGAGCGAGAACGCGTTGGCACTCTCATCCTTCTGCTCATAATCTTCGATCATCGATCGGCCGCCGCCCGAATAGCCGGAAATGCCGTAAGCGATCACCGGAAAATCGGCAGGGATCAGCCCGGCGCTGATCAACGGCCGCAGCGTTGCAATGCCGCCCTGCGGCCAGCACCCGGGATTGCTTACCCGCATGGCACCGGCAATCTTCTTCGACTGATCCCTGTCCATCTCGGCAAAGCCATAGGTCCAGCCGTCGGCGACGCGATGTGCCGTCGAAGCGTCGATCACTTTGGTCGTACCGTTCTCGATAAGGCTCACGCTTTCCTTTGCAGCCTCGTCTGGCAGGCAGAGGATCGCCACATCGGCGGCGTTGAGGAGGCGTTTGCGCTCAAGCGGATCCTTGCGCTTATCGGGAGCGATCGAAAGTATTTCAAAGTCGCGCCGCCCGGTGAGCCGGTCACGGAGCTGCAATCCCGTCGTCCCGGCTTCGCCGTCGATGAAGATCCTTGCGGCCATCTCTCGCTTCCATCCGATGGTTGAGTGCGCGCGGTATATTAGAGCGTTTTCAAGCGAAGTGGAAACCGGTTCGCGTCAAGAAAACGCGTCAAATCAAGAATCTAGAGCCCCGTTTCGATTCTATCGAAACGGAAAGGCTCTAGGTGCGGCCGCAGCTTGTTGCAATCTTCCGGCTGCGCGCCAGGGAGTCCTAGCCGGTAGCAGGCCGGCGCGCCAACGCCAGCGATACGCCGAGCCCGGCCATGAACAGTCCTGAGCCCTGCCGTAACCGCTGAACCAAACGTGGCCTGCGCACGAGATTGGTGCGTGCCGTAGAGGCTGCGACGACCACAATGACGTCAGCAAAAGTATTGAGTGTCACCGAAATCAGGCCCAGCGTCATGAACTGCAGCGCCGGGTAGCCGGCGGCCGGTTCCAGAAATTGCGGAATGAACGCCAGGAAGAAAGCCGCGGTCTTGGGATTGAGCGCCTCGACCAGGACGCCTTCCCGGAAAGCCCGCTTTGTTCCAATCGGGCCAAAGCATCCAGCCGGCGACCACCATGCTACTTTGCATGGGGTTGTTTTCGATATTTTAGTTGGAAGCGAGAGCCGCGTCGGCCCTTGCGGCTGTCTTTCCCGTTGATGATCGCAGCATGGCTTGCCAAGCCCTGTCTGCTCCGGCGGCAGGTTACCCGCTTCGCGGATGGTTCTGATGCCAAGCCAGATCAGATAGAGGGCGCCGGCCAGCTTGAGCAGGGTGAAGAGCTGCGCGCTGGCAAGTATGATCGCCGAGACGCCGAGGCCGCCCGCGATAACGTGCACAAGGCCACCCAATGCGGTGCCGAAGGTGGAGGCGATGCCGGCTTGGCGGCCCCCCGACAGCGTTCTTGCCGCCACGTAGAAAATGCCGGGCCCGGGAATTGCGGCAATGATCACCGCGGCCAGCAGGAACAGCGAGAGGTTTCCGCCGCCCATCGCTAGTGCGATCGCGCCAGGCAGAATGCCACCACCTGCTCGAGCGCGGTCTTCATCGGGGAAGCCGGGAACAGCGCCAGCGCATCGACCGCCATCGCGCCGTAATGCTGGGCGCGGTTGATGGTGTCCTCAAGCGCACGGTGTTTGGTCATCAGGCCGATGGCATGATCGAGGTCGCCATCGCCGATCTCGCCCCGCTCCAGCGAGTTGATCCAGAAGGCGCGCTCGCCGTCGTTGCCGCGGCGGAATGCCAACACCACCGGCAGCGTGATCTTGCCCTCGCGGAAATCGTCGCCGATGTTCTTGCCGAGTTTGGCGGCCTTGCCGCCGTAGTCCAGCACATCGTCCACCAGCTGGAATGCGATACCCAGATTCATGCCGACGGAGCGGCACGCGGTCTGCTCGGCCTTCGGACGATTGGCAATGACAGGGCCGACCTCGCAGGCTGCCGCAAACAGCTCGGCGGTCTTGCCCCTGATGACGGCGAGATATTCGTCCTCGGTGGTGGCGGTGTTCTTGGCAGCCGCCAGCTGCATGACTTCTCCTTCGGCAATCGTCGCCGCGGCCGATGATAAAATGTCGAGCGCGCGCAGCGATCCGACCTCGACCATCATGCGAAACGCCTGACCAAGCAGAAAGTCGCCGACCAATACGCTGGCCTCATTGCCCCACAACATCCGCGCGGACAGCTTGCCGCGCCGCAATTCGCTTTCGTCGACCACGTCGTCATGCAGCAATGTGGCGGTATGCATGAACTCGACCGAGGCCGCGAGCTTGATATGGCCGTCGCCGGAATAGCCGGTAAGATTTGCCATCGCCAAGGTCAGCATCGGCCGCAGCCGCTTGCCGCCTGACGAAATCAGGTGGTTGGCGACCTCGGGGATCATGGTGACTTCCGAGCCGGTTCGCGACAGAATCGTAGCGTTGACGCGCTCCATGTCGGCGGCGACGAGCCCAACCAACTGATCTATCGAGGCTGTCGAAGGGCTCTCGAAGGGTACAATAACCGCCACACTGGTCTCCACATTTGCCCTATTCGGACTATCCTTACGATATAACAATAGAAAGTGCCGGGTAACGCGGCAAGTGCACGAAGCGGTTGACAGGCGTCGCACAGCCCTCACGTCGGGTCGACAAAGGAGCGCCAAAGTTGCGGGAATTGGTTCGGACTAACGATATGGTGCTGGTTTCGGCCATCGGCGCGCTGCTCGACGGCGCGAATATTCATCATCTGGTGCTGGACCAGAACATGAGCATCATCGAAGGCTCCCTCGGGGTCTTGCCGCGCCGTATTCTGGTCCATGAGGACGATAACCGCGAAGCACGTCAGATACTTGAGGATGCGGGTCTCGCCCACGAACTGCGGGCCGATGACTGATCCCGCCGGTGAATTCACCATGGACGCGTTTCTTGGTGGGCGGTTACGTCTGCGGCAGCCCAAATCAGGTCACCGTGCCGGTCACGACGCCATGCTGCTGGCCGCGGCGACGTCGGCGCGCTCAGGCGACCGGGTGGTTGATTTCGGCGCCGGCATCGGCGCCGCCGGTCTGGCGGTGGCCAAGCGCGTGGCGGGAATCGAACTCGTGCTGGTCGAGATCGATGAGGTGCTCGCGGAACTCGCACGCGGCAACGCCGCCTCCAACGCGATTCCGGCTGATGTCATCGTGCTCGACATTGCATCTGCGGCCGACGCCTTCGCCGCTTCTGGCCTATCTCCCGACAGTGTCGATGTCGTCCTGATGAATCCCCCGTTCAATGATCCGGTGCGGCACCGCGCCTCGCCGGACAAGGCCCGCGAGGTCGCCCATGTGGCGACGGCGACGACGCTTGGAACCTGGATTCACGCAGCAAGGCGAATTCTGAAATCCAGTGGGGTCCTCACCCTGATCTGGCGCGCCGACGGCCTCGCCGAGGTGCTGGCGGCACTTGATCGCGGTTTTGGCAACCTCGCTATTTTGCCCGTCCACGGAGACACGAAGAAGCCCGCGATCCGCGTGCTGGTTCGCGCCGTCAAGGGCGGAAAGGCACCTACCCAGATGCACGCCGCGCTCATGCTCAATAATGAGTCAGAGATGCCCAACAAACAGGCGCAGGACATTCTGGCCGGGAAGGGGGTATTGCCGTTGGCAATGCCCTGACGGCGGGCTCGGGCCGAGCGCGTCCGGCTATTGCGGAAGCGTTTTCGACTGCTGTTCTGGCGCCGATGTGAAGTGAATCGCGGTCAAAAGTGTACCGATCAGTGCCATCAGCAGATAGATTTTCATGTTCTTCCCCGCTGCAGCGTTGCAGTCTAACAACGACCACAATGCAATCGCCGTTCCATTCAATTGAATGGCAGCGCCGTGATAAAATTTGGTTAATTTCGAGGTAATGACATGGCGGAACAAGACCGTGATCGCGGCGGAGCATCGCAGGGCATGATGGAGAGGCTGATAGAGCTGCTTCCCGCGCGTCTGCGGCCCGGAATCGCCGTGGTCCCTGTGGTCCGCCTGTCTGGTGTGATCGGTGCGGTGACACCGCTGCGGCCCGGCATGTCGCTGGCCGGCGTCGCCAGGACGCTTGAGCGGGCCTTCGACATGAAGAATGCCAAGGCCGTGGCGCTGGTGATCAATTCTCCGGGCGGATCTCCGGTGCAGTCGCGCCAGATTTATGTCCGGATTCGGCAGCTCGCGGCGGAAAAGAAATTGCCGGTGCTGGTGTTCGTCGAGGATGTGGCGGCATCGGGCGGCTATATGATCGCCTGCGCAGGCGACGAGATTTTCTGCGATCCATCGTCGATCATGGGCTCGATCGGCGTGGTCGGCGGCGCTTTCGGATTTCAGGACCTGATCAAAAAGATTGGCGTCGAGCGGCGGCTGTATACGGCCGGCGCGCACAAGGCGATGCTCGATCCGTTCCTGCCGGAAAACCCCGACGATGTCGCGCGCGTGAAGGCGCTTCAGCGTGAGATCCACGCCATCTTCATTGCACTGGTGAAACAGAGCCGGGGCAGCCGGCTGAAGGGCGCCGATGACGTTTTGTTTACCGGCGAATACTGGGCGGGGGAGACATCGGTTTCGCTGGGCCTCGCGGACGCCATCGGCGATCTGCGCTCGACGCTGCGCGCGCGGTACGGTGACAAAGTGTTGATGCCGGTGATCGCGCCGGCGACGGGGATGCTGTCCAGCCTTCTGGGCCGCAAATCGGCCGGGGCAGGCGCGCTGACGTCGATCGACGGTATTGCCGGTCTGCCGGACGAACTGATCTCGGCGCTGGAAACCCGGGCGATTTGGGCCAAATTTGGGTTCTAGAGCGTTTTCAAGCGAAAGCCTGCCCCGGACTTGATCCGGGGTGGAGACCGGTTCGCGTCAAGAAAACGCGTCAAATCAAGAATCTAGAACCTTTCCGTTTCGATTCTATCGAAACGGAAATTCTAGCGCCGCAATACTGCGCCATTTGGCCCTGGATATTGCGATTGCAGGCTTGGCCGGCTTGCGCGACAATATGGCTAGGGGCGTAGCGTATGAACGATAAGGATCGACCGATGCCGCCGCTGATCGCTTTCGCTGGTGCCCTGGGTGGGCTGGCCGTAGTCCGCTGGGCTTACCGGACAGCCCTGAGGGTCAACCGGGAATTGGAAGAGGCGCGGCTCGCTCGCCTCGCGGAAGCAGCCCGCTCGAACGAAATTCCGACGCTGCGACGCGATCCCAACACCGGCGCTTATCGCCCGGGCTGAGGCCCTCGTCCCCGCGTGAGCGCAATTGCGCTCATCGCTGGAGGAGCGGGCGCAAGCCCGCGTCTCGAAGCACGGTCAGAACCCGGGCCGCATGGTTCGAGACGCGCAAGATGCGCGCCTCACCATGAGGAACATTGGGTTCGCATCGCCTTGATTCCCCGTCTCCCCGCCGATACGGTCCCGCGCGCTTGCCGCCCCTCGCGAAGACCGAATCGGACGATGGACTTCATACCCGCCCACATGCGCCCGGAACGCTCGTTCCAGGGCTTCATTCTTGCTCTGCAGCGGTTCTGGGCCGATCAGGGCTGCTTGATCCTGCAGCCGTACGATATGGAGATGGGAGCGGGCACTTTTCATCCCGCAACCACGCTGCGCGCGCTCGGGCCGAAACCGTGGAAGGCCGCCTATGTGCAGCCTTCGCGCCGGCCGACGGACGGCCGCTATGGCGAAAATCCAAATCGGCTGCAGCACTATTATCAGTTCCAGGTGATCATCAAGCCGTCGCCGCCGGATCTTCAGGAACTGTACCTGAAGTCTCTCGCCGCCATCGGCATCGATTCAAGCCTGCATGACATCCGCTTTGTCGAGGACGACTGGGAAAGCCCGACGCTCGGCGCGTGGGGCTTGGGGTGGGAATGCTGGTGCGACGGCATGGAAGTATCGCAGTTCACTTACTTCCAGCAGGTCGCGGGCGTCGAATGCGCGCCGGTGGCCGGCGAGCTCACCTACGGGCTCGAGCGGCTCGCCTGTTATCTGCAGGGCGTCGACAGCATCATGGACCTCAACTTCAATGGCCGCGACGGCGACGAGAAAGTCACATACCGCGACGTGTTCTTGCAGGCCGAGCAGGAATACTCCCGGCACAATTTCGAATATGCCGACACAGTGATGCTGTTCGAGCAATTCAAGATGGCCGAGGAAGCCTGCAAGAAATATCTCCAAGCAGGGTGGAAGAGCGGTAGCAACCGCAAGGAGCACCTGATGGCGCTGCCGGCCTACGACCAGTGCATCAAGGCCAGCCACGTCTTCAACCTGCTCGACGCCCGCGGCGTAATCTCGGTGACCGAGCGGCAAAGCTACATCATGCGCGTCCGCGAACTGGCAAAAGCCTGCGGCGAAGCCTGGGTGCATACCGAAGCGGGCGGGGCAGGGTGATGCCCGACCTGCTGTTCGAACTTTTCTCCGAAGAAATTCCCGCGCGGATGCAGGCGAAGGCGGCTGACGATCTGCGCCGCATGGTCACCGACAAATTGGTTGCCGAAGGTCTGGTCTATGACGGCGCAAAGGCGTTCGCGACACCGCGACGGCTGACGCTGACGGTGCACGGCATTCCCGTGCGTCAGTCGGACTTGAAAGAGGAGCGTAAGGGGCCGCGTGTCGGCGGGCCGGACGCCGCGATATCAGGTTTTCTCAAAGCCACCGGCCTTGCCTCGCTCGATGAGGCAAAGATTCAGCGCGATCCGAAGAAGGGCGATTTCTACATCGCGCTGATCGAGAAGCCCGGCCGCGCCACCTTGGACGTGCTCGCCGATATGCTGCCGGTGATCGTGAGAACCTTTCCATGGCCGAAATCGATGCGTTGGGGCGAACGTTCGGCTCGGTCAGGCGCGCTGAGCTGGGTGCGGCCGCTGCATGCCATCGTCGCCACCTTTGGTCTCGAAACCGAAGAGCCTGATGTGGTGAAGTTTGCGGTCGACGGCATCGAGGCCGGTCAGACCACCTATGGCCACAGGTTCATGGCGCCTGCTGCCATTCAAGTGCGCCGCTTCGAGGATTATGAAGCCAAGCTGCTGGATTCGAAGGTTGTGCTCGATCCGCAGCGTCGCAAGGACACTATTCTCACCGACGCGAAGCAGTTGGCGTTCGCGCAAGGCTTTGAACTGGTCGAGGATCAGGTGCTGCTCGACGAAGTCGCGGGACTGGTCGAGTGGCCGGTGGTGCTGATGGGATCGTTCGACCCGGAATTCCTGTCGATCCCGGGCGAGGTGATCCGCGCGACGATACGAAATAACCAGAAGTGTTTTGTTGTGAGGCAGTCTGCTTCACCTCTCCCCACCGGGGAGAGGTCGACGGCGCGCGTCAGCGCGACGGCGGGTGAGGGGACTGGAATCCCTCATGCGATTGAACCCCCTCACCCGGCACTGCGTGCCGACCTCTCCCCGGCGGGGAGAGGTGAAGAAACCCTCACCAACAAATTCATCCTCACCGCCAACATCGAAGCGTCAGACGGCGGCAAGGCCATCATCGCCGGCAACGAGCGCGTGATCCGCGCGCGGTTGTCTGATGCAAAGTTTTTCTACGAGACCGATCTGAAGACGAAGCTGGAAGACCGGCTGCCGAAGTTCGAGAAGATCGTGTTCCACGAGAAGCTCGGCACGCAGCAAAGGCGCATCGAACGAATTGGCTTCTTAGCCGAAATACTTGCGCCATTCGTGGGTGCGAACGTAGCAGACGTCAAGCGTGCTGCAAAACTTTGTAAGGCTGACTTGCTGACGGAAGTCGTGGGCGAATTTCCAGAAGTGCAGGGATTGATGGGGAAATACTACGCTTTAGCGCAGGGAGAGGACGTTAGTGTCGCCGTCGCTTGCGAGGATCATTACAAGCCGCAAGGCCCAAACGACCGGGTCCCGAGCGATCCAGTGTCGATTGTAGTTGCGCTCGCAGACAAGTTTGACACGCTAGCGGGTTTTTGGGCGATCAATGAAAAGCCGACAGGAAGTAAGGATCCGTATGCCTTGCGCCGCGCCGCGCTGGGCGTCATCAGGATACTCATCGAGAACAAGATACGACTGCCTTTGAGGTACGCAGCAATACCGGCATACAAGGAAGTGCGAGAAGAATTGAAGCACTTAGAACTCGATCGGCAAGCGGATGCGCTAAAAAGGCTTCGTGAAACCGGCATCTCAAGCAAGCGTGCGAGTCGTCTTCTAAGTGAATTTGAGAAGTCTGCGTTTGAAGAGTCAGTTGAAGAAAGAGAGCATGCTCTCGCAATAGTTTACGACCTGCTCGATTTCTTCGATGATCGTTTGAAAGTTCAGTTTCGCGAAAGAGGCGTTCGTCACGATGTAGCTGATGCCGTATTCGCAATGGCGGACGAGGATGATCTCGTCTTGATGACGCGCCGAGCCGAAGCTCTCGGCGAGTTCCTGCGAACGGACGACGGCAAGAATTTGCTCGCCGGCTTCAAGCGTGCAGCGAATATCCTGCGCATTGAGGAAAAGAAGGACGGCAAGGCCTATGATGGTGCGCCCGATGCCGCACTTTACAGCCTCAATGAGGAAAAGGTCTTGGCGAAGACCATTGAGCAGGCGAAGTTCGGATGTCGGGAGGCCCTCGCCAAAGAAGACTTCAGCGCTGCGATGAGCGCGATGGCGAAACTGCGTCCGGCGGTCGATGCGTTCTTCGACAAAGTGAAGGTTAACGACGACGACGCAAAAGTGCGCGAGAATCGTCTAAAGCTGCTGAATGAAATCCGCGCTGCTACGCGCGTAGTTGCGGATTTTTCCAAGATACAGGATTGAGCCAAGCGCGCTTGCTCCGTCATGCCCGGCCTTGTGCCGGGCATCCACGTCTTCCCTGAAGTGAAAGCAAGACGTGGATGGCCGGGTCAAGCCCGGCCATGACGAACGTTAGTTCGGGTCAGGCGCGGCTGCAGAAGCAAAAAACAAAAGTCCCACCCGGAGGAGAACGGACGAGGCCTTCATGCCCGGTCGCGCTTGCGCATAACGGAGCGCGGCGCCCGGAACCTTGGTGTGAGTGCTGCGCGCCCGCCGCTACTCGACCACCCAAACGTTGCGGTACCTACCGTTGGTGCCGCGAGAGCTGGAGCAGGGCGGTAGTGGTTGTCGTCATGCACCGTCGCCGAACGGCCCCATGGCCCCAAGCCGCACGGTGAGCAACTCGACTTCGGTGACGGCGACGTGCGGACCTTGGCGGGTACCGGCCGGGGTTGTCCAGAATGTGCCGGCTTCACAGCGCCTGCCACCGGTTTCGATTGTGCCCGATAGCACGAGCACGAATTCGTCGGCCGGGTGGGTGTGGACCGGGATGGTCGTGCCAGCGGCGAGGCGCGCGCGGTGGATGGACCCGTCGGGCACCGGCTGGGCGAGCGGCATGAGTTCGACGCCCGGGAGAAAGTCGATCCTCAGCCATGCGCCGGCGCCCGGATCGGTGAAGGTTTGATGGCTGGTCATTGCGTGGCTCCAGCAGGAGTTGGTAACCTGAGGTTCCGGTAGAAGGTAAACTAAGGTTACCACATGAAGCAAGGCTCACGCAAAGACGGTGCGATCACCCTGGGGACCATTGAGGAGGGACGTCGTCGGAACATGCGGCAGCTACTGCTGCGTGCCTCACGGATCGTGAACCGGCACGTCGTGGAGGGCTTGCATGCCCGAGGCTACACGGACCTGCGTTCCACTCATACGACGCTGCTGTCCAATATCGACCTGGCCGGCAGTACCGTGACCGTCGCGGCGGAACGGGCGGGGATTACCAAGCAGGCGATGGGCCGACTTGCGACTGAACTCGAAGGTGCCGGCTACATCCGCGTACAAGGCGACCCGAACGATGCGCGCGCCCGCGTTCTTCAACTCACCAAAACAGGCAAGCGATTAATGCTCGATAGCCTTAAGGTCATGGCCGAATTGGAACTCCGTTACGCCCGTTCGGTCGGTCGGGATCGGCTTGCTGTCGTACTTCGAGGTCTTGCAGCCTTCGTCGAGGGGGCCGAGCGGGATTAGGCACCCTGGCGCTCGTGCCCCGGATGCTGCGCAGCAGGCCGCTTGCGGCGTGGTGCGCTGCTGATCCGGGGCCCATCGTGCCGCTCGCTCTGCTGCGGGTTCCGGCTCTGCGGCGCACCGCCGAAGGGGCGCTGCGCCGCGCCCGGGACACGAAAGCGGCTCTCGCCGCGGTGAGATGATTTGCGCGTCGGGCTCGTTGAGCTACGGGGGACAAGTCGCTTCTCGCAATGACGTTGGCGAACATCGTAGCCCGGATGGCGCCAACGGGTCGCGCGAATGCGCGCCCGATGATAAACTCCGCGAAATCCGGGACTCACGCGACGCCGGCCCCGGATTGCGCTTCGCTCCATCCGGGCTACAGCCGTAGGTGATTTGCCCGCTGTCGAGTCTTATTTCTGATTTTCCGAAAAATATTTCTGTTCCCACTCACCCCAAATCAGATCTAGAACTTTTCGCATCCCACCCCACCAGAGGGGCGTATCGCGATCGTCACGGACGCGGGGAGGGGTGCGGTGGACGCGGCAGCGTTTTGCGCGCGACGGGATCGCAGGGCGGGTTGGCGAAAGGCCTGTGAGCGATCACCAAGCGAGCGGACGAGAGATGTTGCAGCGTACGGCGAAGTCGTGTGGTCCTGACGCCCCGATGCTGGCGTCAAGTTCGCGGAGTTTAAGTCGGCCCGACCGGGCTTAGACAAAAACATATCCGCTGAGCGACGGTGGCAAAACAGCCCGGTCACCGGGGAGAGCTCGAAGGAAACCGTTAAAACCATTGCGTGCGGGAACGTCGGGTGATTCCGGGGTACTCGTTGTTACTCGTGTGCGTTCTACCACTACAAGTGCACACGAGGCGGCGGGTGCAACGGGCATCCGGCGTTCCCCACGCCCTCTTTGGGCGGAAGATTCATCAACGGCTCGGGCGCATGGCGCGGCGAGAACGAAGTCGTGTGCGGATTCTTCGTCATTGCGAGCGCAGCGAAGCAATCCATGCTTTCTTTGCTGCGGCCATGGATTGCTTCGCTGCGCTCGCAATGACGGCTCTACAACTGAACTGCCTTGGCTGTTTGAAAATTGAATCGGAAATTGGAGTGCGCGAAGCGCTCCTTGGTCAAGCCTCGCGCGACACGACTTACCGGGGAATGACGATCTCAAACAAAAGCCCCGCCCAGCGGGGGAACCGGGCGGGGCCTTCATGTCCGGTCGCTCTGGGGCGGCGTGGCGTCCGGACATAGTCGTGTGCCGTTACGCGTTAGCCCTTACTCGACCACCTGAACGATGCGGCGCGAGCGCGGCTCGACCAGCACGGTCCGGCCGTTCACCACGGTGTAGCGATACGGCGTGGGGCCATAGGTCTGCGGCACGTCGTAGTAGGTGATGCCGGCTTCCGGCAGCACACCGCCCACGATCACGCGATCCTGAATGGTGTAGTTCGGCACCCGCTCGCGCACGATGTATTCACGGAACGCCGGCCGCCGATCGACGGCGATGCCGTCGATGTCGTCGTCGATGATCACGCTGCCGCCGCGAACGACGCCTGTGGTGATTTCGCTTTGCGCCTGCGCCGCCATCGGCGCGCTGATCGCGCCCGCGATTGCTGCAATGGCAAGTATCCTGTTTCGCATGTGAACTCCTTTGCGATGATGCACGCCGGTCTTTGCCGGCACGCAATCCCTCCCCAATTCATCGCGCGCGGCATCGTTCCCCAGATAATGCGCATCTTTCCGCTGCAATTTTTGGCATTTTATGCAGGCGGTGGAACCCGTTGAAGCCAAAAGCGTCTGCTATCGTGGAACCACTTCACCGGATAAAGTCGGCGTCTCGATTCGACATTCACAGCCCTTTGCACAGCCCTAGCGGAGACCCTCTCAATGACCCTGACAGTCGCCCACATTTCACCAGTCATGTCCGTGATTGCGGGCCTGCTGATTCTGATCATGCCGCGGCTGCTCAATCTGGTGGTGGCGATATTTCTGATTCTCAACGGCCTGATCGGTCTCGGGCTGCTGAAATGGCTGCACTTGTAACGTTGAAACGGGGTTGGCGCCTTGCGCGGAACCGCCCAAACGTGGTGTAAGGCGCGCATGTTCCTTCCTCTCGCGGATTGATTGTAAATCATGGCCAAAGCCGCATCGAAGCCGAAGAAAACCGCAGCGAAATCAAAGCCTTCCGGGTCGGCTCGGGCCAAGGCCGCGCCGCCGGCCAGCGCCCGCAAGGCTTTGAAGAAAGGCCCGGCCAAACCGGCGCCGAAGCCCGCCAGCAAGATTGCCGCCGGCAAGCCTGCCACCGAGGCGGCGAAAGCCGGCAAATGGGTATTCACGTTTGGCGACGGCAAGGCGGAAGGCAAAGCAGGATTGCGCGATTTGCTGGGCGGCAAGGGCGCCAATCTCGCCGAGATGGCCAATCTCGGGCTGCCGGTACCTCCCGGCTTCACGATTCCGACGTCGGTCTGCACGTATTTTTACGCGCACGAAAAATCCTACCCGAAGGAATTGAAGGCGCAGCTCGAAAAGGCGCTGGACCATGTCGGCAAGCTGACCGGCAAGGCTTTCGGCGATTCCAAAAATCCGCTGCTGGTTTCGGTGCGTTCCGGCGGCCGCGCCTCGATGCCGGGCATGATGGATACCGTGCTCAATCTCGGTCTCAACGACAAGACGGTCGAAGCCTTGGCCGAAATGTCCGGCGATCGCCGCTTCGCCTATGACAGCTACCGTCGCTTCATCACGATGTACTCGGACGTGGTGCTCGGCTTCGAGCATCATCACTTCGAGGACATTCTCGATACCTTCAAGGACGGCCAGGGCTATACGCTCGACACTGACCTTACCGGCGACGACTGGGTCGATCTGGTCGGCCGCTACAAGGAGGCGGTGGCGCGCGAAACCGGCCATGATTTCCCGCAGGATCCGCATGCGCAGCTATGGGGCGCGATCGGTGCGGTGTTTTCATCCTGGATGAACGCGCGCGCGGTAACCTACCGGCGGCTGCATGACATTCCGGAGTCCTGGGGCACCGCGGTCAACGTCCAGGCGATGGTGTTCGGCAATATGGGTGAGAGCTCGGCGACCGGCGTTGCGTTCACGCGCAATCCCTCGACCGGCGAGAGCAAGCTGTACGGCGAATTCCTGATCAACGCGCAGGGCGAAGACGTGGTGGCCGGCATTCGCACGCCGCAGGACATTACCGAATATGCGCGCAAGGAGTCCGGCTCCGACAAGGCATCGATGGAAACCGCGATGCCCGACGCGTTCAAGGAACTGACGCGAATCTACACGCTGCTCGAAAAGCACTACCGCGACATGCAGGACATGGAGTTCACGGTCGAAGAGGGCAAGCTGTGGATGCTGCAGACCCGCGGCGGCAAGCGCACCGCCAAGGCGGCGCTGCGCATCGCCGTCGAGCTTGCCAATGAGGGCCTGATCTCCAAGAAGGAAGCGGTGTCGCGGATCGATCCGGCGTCGCTCGACCAATTGCTGCATCCGACCATCGATCCCTCGGCGACCCGCGATGTCATTGCCACCGGCCTGCCGGCGTCGCCGGGGGCTGCCGCCGGCGAAATCGTGTTCTCGTCCGATGAGGCCGCGAAACTGCAGGCCGATGGCCGCAAGGTCATTCTGGTGCGAATCGAAACCAGCCCCGAGGACATTCACGGCATGCACGCGGCCGAAGGCATTCTGACCACGCGCGGCGGCATGACCTCGCACGCCGCGGTGGTCGCGCGCGGCATGGGCAAGCCCTGCGTCTCCGGCTGCGGCACCATCCGTGTCGATTACGGCCGCGGCACCATGAGCATCGGCGCGCGTACCTTCAAGACCGGCGACGTCATCACCATCGACGGATCGCTGGGCCAGGTGCTGGCCGGACGGATGCCGATGATCGAGCCGAAACTGTCGGGCGAATTCGGCACGCTGATGGGCTGGGCCGATCAGGTCCGCAAGCTCGGGGTTCGCGTCAACGCGGATACGCCGGAAGATGCGCGCTCCGCCATCAAATTCGGCGGTGAAGGCATCGGGCTTTGCCGCACCGAGCACATGTTCTTCGAGGAAACCCGGATCCGCACCGTGCGCGAGATGATTCTCGCCGAGGACGAACAGGCCCGGCGCTCCGCGCTGTCGAAGCTGCTGCCGATGCAGCGCGCCGATTTCGTCGAGCTGTTCGAGATCATGAAGGGGCTGCCGGTGACGATCCGGCTGCTCGATCCGCCGTTGCATGAATTCCTGCCGCACACCCAGGCCGAGATCGAGGAAGTCGCACGCGCGATGAATACCGATCCTCGGCGATTGGCCGATCGCGCCCGCGATCTGGCGGAATTCAATCCGATGCTCGGCTTCCGCGGTTGCCGCCTCGCCATCGCCTATCCGGAAATCGCCGAGATGCAGTCGCGCGCCATCTTTGAGGCCGCGGTCGAGGCCGGCAAGCGCACCGGCAAGGCCGTCGGCCTTGAGGTGATGGTGCCGTTGATCGCGACCAAGACCGAATTCGATTTGATCAAGGCACGGATCGACGCGACGGCGCAGTCGGTGATGAAGGAGACTGGAACCAAGCTCGCCTATCAGGTCGGCACCATGATCGAACTGCCGCGTGCCTGCCTGATGGCCGGCGACATTGCCAAGACCGCGGAGTTCTTTTCGTTCGGCACCAACGATCTGACGCAGACCACCTACGGCATCAGCCGCGACGATGCCGCCGGATTCCTCGGCACCTATATCGCAAAGGGAATCCTGGAGATCGATCCGTTCATCTCGGTCGATCGCGACGGCGTCGGTGAATTGGTGAAGATCGGCGTCGCGCGCGGGCGCAAGACCCGCCCCGATCTGAAGGTCGGCATTTGCGGCGAGCATGGCGGCGATCCCGCTTCCGTCGCGTTCTGTCACGAAATCGGACTGGATTACGTTTCGTGCTCACCCTACCGCGTTCCGATCGCGCGGCTGGCCGCGGCGCAGGCAGCGCTCGGCAAGGCCATCGCCAGTCAGGCCTGACGCGCAACAACCGACGTTGAGATGGAAAGAATGCGGCCGGGATTTTCCCGGCCGTTTTCTTTGATCGCGAGGAGCTTGAAGTCGCGGGCTGCCGCGTGCGTGACGAAATCGGTGTGAGCACGGATGTCGGTAACAATGCGGAGGCGGAAAAATCTGCAGCCTCAAATAACGATGCGGAGGCGGAAAAATTTGCAGCCTCAAAAAATCTTTTCATCATTTTCGTTCACGCCATATTTACCACCTTATTCATGTGCCTGTTTACCAACGTTTTTGATGTGGTGGCGCGAACTCCAGCTAATTCTTGCGTGTATCGCATGTGCAACGCCGATTAACTCCCTCGCAACCTAAATTCGATATCACCAAAATAGATCGAATTGCACGGATGTACTGGGTTCGGTCGCGTGTGTGTTGTGTAGCGTTGCGTGAGCGTATCGATGTCAGTAATGCGTAACCGGTCGAAGGGCGCACGAGGTGCGCCCTTCGGTCTCGGTCTTTGCGTCTTCGCATTGATCCCGACCGAAATTGGATATCAGGATATTGCCTCGCTGCTGGCCCGGCAGCCGGGCGTCGCCGAACGCTGGCAGAAGCGGGTGTTCTCCGCCGCCAGCAACATCCAGGTCGCCACTTACAGCTTCGGCCGCCCGCTCGGGACTTCTGTTCCGAAAGCCCCGACCTATGTCTTGGCAAGCCTCGACAATCAAGGCATCGACATCACCGGCTCAATAACGCGTAATCCGATCGTGCAGGCGCCGCCGCGCTATCAGCCGTCCGATTTCCCCAAGGTTGATCGCACGCTGAAAGGCGATCGCCTCGTCCTTGTCCCGCCCGGGCCGGTAGCGCCCGCTGGCGTCGCGCCCGCGAATGAGGATCCATCGACGTCCAACGCATCGGTGAGGGGCGCAAAAACTGCGGCTGCCGTTCCTGCCGGCAAACCCGCGCCGCTCGATCCGGAGCTCGCGGCAGCGCTGAGCGCTCCGCCGCTGGCGCAGTACGACGTCTCGATGTCGCTCGAAGCCCAGCCGTCCGACGACTTGAAAGTTGCGCCCGGTGCCGCTTCCATCGCGCTCGAGCCCGCTCCACCGCGCGCTGGTTTCTCGGTGAAGACCGCGAGCCTGTTTTTCGGAAGCTCGTCGATCGGCGCGGCCGAGAGCATGGAACGCTGGCAGCCCGGCGAAGAGCCTGTCATCGTGATGCCGGGCGCGGTCGCCGATCCGGACATGAAGGTGATGGCGTCGCTGCCGCCAGTTGCGAATGAGCCGTCGAGGGCGGTTGAGAGCGGTGTCAGCATCGCCGCCAAGGGCGAAGTCAACTCCAACAATCAGCACATCAAGACGCCGGCCGAACGCCTCGGCCTGTTCGATGAGAAGGCGCGCGCCAAATCCGAGAAATGCCTCGCCGAAGCCGTCTATTTCGAAGCCCGCGGCGAGGCCGTGCGCGGCCAGATCGCGGTGGCGCAGGTGGTGTTGAACCGCGCGTTCTCCGGCTTCTACCCGAGCACCGTGTGCGCCGTGGTCTACCAGAACAAGCACCGCCACCTCGCGTGCCAGTTCACCTTCGCCTGCGATAACGTTGCAGACGTGGTGCGCGAACCCGACATGTGGGACCGCGCGAAGAAAATCGCAAAAGCGATGCTCGATGGCCAGCTTTGGTTGCCGGAAGTCGCCAAATCGACCCACTATCACGCCTATTGGGTGCGCCCTTCCTGGGTGCATGAAATGAAGAAGATGTACAAATACGGCGTGCACACCTTCTACCGGCCGCGGGCGTGGGGCGACGGCAGCGAGGCGCCAAGCTGGGGAACGCCGGCGCAAACCGCTGAAATTTCGGCAAAGCTCGCGGGAGCCGGCCACAGCTCGGCCGAGCTGCCGGGCTCAACGGTTCGACGGTAGATTAACGCCCGTCATCACCCGCGAAAGCGGGTGATCCAGTATTCCAGAGCGCTTGCGATAGAATCGAGAGGCCGCAGCGTACTGGATACCCCGCTGGAGCCTGTCATCGGGTTCGCCGAAGGCGAGACCCGGTGGCGGGGTATGACGACTATTATGCAGCCTCGACCAGTCCAGGAATTCTTTCACGCATCGATATCGAGCGCGACATCGAAATTCGGCGCCGAATGCGTGAGCGCGCCGGACGAGACATAGTTCACGCCGGTCGCTGCGATCTTCGCGATCGAATCCAGGGTGATGCCGCCGGAAGCCTCCAGCACCACGCGCCCGTCGGCGAGTTTCACAGCCTCGGTCAGATCGGCAATTTCCATGTTGTCCAGCAGCACCACGTCGGCGAGGCCGGTGTCGAGCACCTCGCGCAACTGCGCCAGCGTATCGACCTCGATCTCGATCTTGACGAGATGCCCGACATGCGATCGTGCGCGTTCGAGCACCGGCCTGACACCACCCGCGACCGCGATGTGGTTGTCCTTGATCAGGATCGCATCGTCGAGCCCGAAGCGATGATTGAAGCCGCCGCCGCAGCGCACCGCATATTTCTCAAGCGCGCGCAGGCCCGGCGTGGTCTTGCGGGTACAGCAGATGCGCAGGCTGGTGCCGGCGGTATGGCGCACATAATCCGCCGTGAGCGTGGCGACGCCGGACAGCCGGCCGACAAAATTCAGCGCGGTGCGCTCAGCCGCAAGCACGGCGCGCGCCGGTCCGGAGATTGTCATGACGTGCACGCCGGCGGCGACGATGCCGCCATCGCGATAATGAGCCTGCATGCTGATATCCGGCGACAGTTTCTGAAACGTCGCAACCGCCAGCGGCAGTCCGGCGATCACGCCGGCCTGCCGTGCGATCAGGACGGCATGTGCGTGCGTGGCTTCCGGGATGGTCGCCATCGAGGTGATGTCGCCGGCGCGGCCGAGATCCTCGTCCAGCGCGCGGTGCACGGCTTCGTCGATGGCGAGCGGCGACAGGAACGCGTCCGGATTTAGCAGTGAGGCGGGAGTTGTCATGCAGCGCGTTCCGATTGGTGGGTGGTGTCTCAGCGTGAGTTTCGACCTGCGTCTACACGCCCTCAAGCGTGATCACCATGTCCAGGTCGCTTGTGGATTCCTTGCGTAGCGCAAACAGCGGCTGATATTCGGCGGAGTTATACCAGGCATCGAGAAGGCCCATATCCGGGAACTCGATGATGACGACCCGTTGCGGCTTCCAATGACCGCCTTCGGGCATTTTGTGGCTTCCGCCTTTGGTCAGATAGCGTCCGCCGTGCCTGGCAATCATCGGGCCAACCTTGACGCGATATTCCTCGAACTTTGCAGGATCGGTGATGATGTGTTCGGCGATATAATATGCTGGCATCGGCTGCTCCGTTATGGGTCTTGCAATGGACGGCGCTAGGCGATGATCGGTTGCGCCGGCCGCACCGGCGCGCGCTCGCAGAGTGACGCTGCGATATCGCGCGCTGCCGCCAGTGTCGTCATGGTGCGATGAGCCAGTGCCGGTCTGTCGGTCGGATAATCCGATCGGTAATGGGCGCCGCGGCTTTCGCGCCGCGCCCATGCCGACGTCGCGACCAATAGCGCCGTCGTGGCCATATTGCGCAACGCGATGCTGCCGGCATCCTGTTCGATGGCCGCGAACGAGCGCACGGCTTCCGCCAGCCGATCACCGTTGCGGATCACGCCGACATGCGAGGTCATCATCGCCCGAAGCCTTGTTTCGGTGAGGGGAGGCATGGCGCAATTTCGCTGGTTGATCGGCGTATCGGGCGAGCGGGCGGGCGCAGCGATCGTGCCGCCGCTGATGTCCTCGGCGATACGCGCGGCATAGACCACGGCCTCGAGCAGCGAGTTCGACGCCAGCCGGTTGGCGCCATGCGCGCCGGTGGCGGATACTTCGCCGCCGGCCCATAGTCCCTTCAACGACGTGCGGCCGTGCATGTCCACGGCGATGCCGCCCATGTGATAATGCGCGGCAGGCGCCACCGGGATAGGTTGTCTCACCGGGTCGATGCCGGCAGAGATGCAGCTTGCATGGACGGTCGGAAATTTTTCCGCGAAATGTGCGCCGAGCGCGCTTGTCGCGTCGAGGAACACGCCACGGCCGGCAGCGATTTCCGCGAATACCCCGCGCGCCACGATATCGCGGGGCGCCAGCTCAGCCAGTCTGTGCTGAGCCTGCATGAAACGTTCGCCCTTGTCGTTGATCAGAGTCCCGCCTTCGCCGCGCAATGCTTCGGTCGCCAGCGGCGCCGGATCGCGACCGACCATGATGGCCGTGGGGTGAAACTGCACGAATTCCGGATCGGCGATAATGGCTCCGGCGCGCGCGGCGATGGCGAGCCCCAGCCCACTGGCCTCGGCCGGATTTGTCGTCACGGCGTAGAGATGCCCGATGCCGCCGGTCGCCAGCACCACCGCGCGCGACGCAATGGTCACAGGTTTTGCAATCGCGTCGCCGACTTTGCGCAACTGAAGTCCCGCGACCGCGCCATCCTCGGTCAAAAGCGCCTCGGCGGCGTAGCCTTCGATCACCCGGATCGAGGGCGTTGCGCGTACGGCTTCGATCAGCGCCGACATGATCGCCTTGCCGGCCATGTCGCCGCGCACATGCACGATGCGTCGCGCGGAATGTGCGGCCTCCTGTGCGACCGCAAGCTTGCCTTCGAGGTCGCGATCGAACGGCACGCCGCAGCGCAGCAGGTCGTGGATGCGCGCGCCGGCCTCGCGTGCCAGTCCGAGCGCTACGGCCTCATCGACCAGGCCGGCGCCGACGGCGATCGTATCGGCCGCATGCGCCTCCGCGCTGTCGCCCTCGGCGACCGCCGCGGCGATGCCGCCTTGCGCCCATGCCGTTGAGGCGCCCTGGCCCAGAGCTGCCGCGGAAATCACGGTAACGGGATGCGGCGCCAGTTTCAGCGCGCAGAACAATCCGGCGAGGCCGCCGCCGACGATGATGACATCGTCGGCTTTGCGGGTGAGATCATGATCCTGGTTTAGCATGTCTGCCTCCGTTACCTGTCGAGTTCAATTCTTCAGATTGATCATCCGCTCGACCGAACGCCGCGCCTTCTCGGCGATTACGGGATCGATCGTGACTTCCTCACGCAGGTAGATCAGGCTGTCGAGAATCTTGGGCAGCGTGATCCGCTTCATGTGCGGGCACAGATTGCATGGCCGCACCATTTCGACATCGGGCAGCTCGGCCTGGACGTTGTCGGCCATCGAGCATTCGGTGATCATCACCACGCGCTTGGGGTGGTTGGTGCGGACCCAGTTGATCATATGCGCGGTCGAGCCGGTGAAATCGGCTTCGGCCAGCACGTCGGGCGGGCATTCCGGATGAGCGATGATCTGCACCGACGGATCGGCTTCGCGATAGGCGCGCAACTCGTCGCCGGTGAAGCGCTCGTGCACTTCGCAGGCGCCTTTCCAGGCGATGATCTTCACCTTGGTTTTCGAGGCGACGTATTTTGCGAGATACTGGTCCGGCAGAAAAATCACCGTCGGCGCATTGAGGCTCTCCACCACCTCTACCGCGTTGGACGATGTGCAGCAGATGTCGATCTCCGCCTTGACGTCGGCCGATGTGTTGACATAGGCCACGACAGGCACGCCGGGAAAACGTTGGCGCAACAGCCGCACATCCGCAGCCGTGATGCTCGATGCCAGCGAGCAGCCGGCGCGCGAATCCGGGATCAGAACCGTCTTGTGCGGGTTCAGGATCTTCGATGTCTCTGCCATGAAGTGCACGCCGCACTGCACGATGATGTCGGACTTGACCTTGGTGGCTTCGATCGCGAGCTGCAGCGAGTCGCCGCCGATGTCGGCGACGCAATGGAAGATCTCCGGCGTCTGATAATTGTGCGCCAGGATGACCGCGCCGCGCACTTTCTTCAGTTCATTGATCGCCTTGACGTAGGGCGCCATGAACGGCCACTCGACCGGCGAGATCACATTCTTGACCCGCTCATAAAGATGCGCGGTTGCACGTTCGACCTCGGGGCTCCACTCCAGCGACGGTGTTGGCAGCGCGCGCGCTTGCTCCGCGGCACTTACGCGGCGCCGCGCCGGCGTGACAGGGCGCCCCGGAACGGGGTTTTCGAAATCGTCGGGACCAAAGATTCCGGCAATTGGCATGGTGGTCTCCTTTGAATACCTAATATACTCAATATGAGCATATCAGGGGTTCGAGAAATCCGGCCTCGAAGGGCCGGTGTTTTCAACAGCTGCGCCGTGATGATCCGAATCCACCGCCGCGATGCGGAGATTCGGCTCGGGACGAGAAGTATGGCTTATCCTCATAACGAGCAAATCGGATATAGCACCGATCCAGACGGCTCGCTAGACGGCCAGCTGGCTAATTCGTCAGAGCTGCCCGTCCTGATTTGCAACGCTGCATTGCGGCGAGAACTTTTGCCGAGATGCCGTTTGGGATTTCCATGCGAATGCATTAACTCCCTGTAACGTGTCAGCCGCCTGCCGGATCCGACACCAACCACGGAGGAAACTGCATGGCGGTAACAACAGACAACATTCGTTCAGCCCCCGGCATTGGCAATTGGCGAACGCCGCTGGTGATCATCGTCTGCGGTTGCGTGATCGCGCTATTGAGCTTCGGGCCGCGATCGAGCCTCGGCTTTTTCGTTCAGCCGATGGGTCGGGAGTTTTCATGGGGCCGCGACGTCTTTGGCCTCGCGCTCGCAGTTCAAAATCTGTTGTGGGGATTGGGCCAGCCGATTGCCGGCGCCATCGCCGACCGGTTCGGCGTGCTGCGCGTGATGTGTGTCGGTGCGGTTCTGTACGCCGGCGGTCTGTTGATGATGCGTTACGCTGCGACGCCGCTGTCGCTTGATATCGGGGCAGGGGTCTTGATCGGCTTCGGACTGTCCGGCTGCTCGTTCAATCTGGTGCTGTCGGCATTCAGCAAGCTGCTGCCGCCCGAGCGGCGGGGAATAGCGCTTGGCGCCGGAACGGCCGCCGGGTCGTTCGGGCAATTCCTGTTCGCCCCGTTTGGCGTGGCGATGATCGACAATTTCGGCTGGCAGGCGGCGCTGACGGTGTTCGCAGGCCTGATGCTGCTGATCATACCGCTGTCGCTCGCGCTCGCCACGCCGCCGGCGGCATCGACCAATGAGCCTGTTGAGGCCCAGCAGTCGTTCAAGACCGCGCTGGCGGAAGCGTTCGGCCATCGCTCGTATGTGCTGCTCGTGCTCGGCTTCTTTACCTGCGGCTTCCAGCTGGCCTTCATCACCGTGCATCTGCCGGCTTATCTGTCTGATCGCGGTGTCTCCGCGCAAACCGGCGGCTGGGTGATCGCCGCGATCGGCCTGTTCAACATCATCGGTTCGCTTGGTGTCGGCTGGCTGCAAAACAGGTTTCCAAAACGTTATATCCTGTCGGTGATCTATTTTACGCGTGCGATCTCGATCGTCGCTTTCATCTCGTTCCCGATCACGACGTTTTCCGCCATCATGTTCGGCGCCGTCAGCGGCCTGACCTGGCTCTCGACGGTGCCGCCGACGTCGGCGCTGGTGGCCCTGATGTTCGGCACGCGTTGGTTTGCGACGCTGTACGGATTTGCCTTCGTCAGCCATCAGGTCGGAGGGTTCCTCGGCGTGCTGCTTGGCGGCATCGTGTTCGAGACATTCGGGTCGTACACGCCAATCTGGTGGCTTTCGGTGCTGTTCGGCGTGCTTTCGGCGCTGATCAATCTGCCGATCGTCGAGGCGCCGGTAACGCGCCCGGTTGCACAGCCGGCATAATCCATTCAAAATCCGGAAAATCGAGAAACCGGAACTTTTGGGGAGTCCGCGTTGGGAACGTTCAAGGCGATCAGGGTCGACAAGGCGGAAAAAGCGACCGCCGTAGCACTCACGCAATTCGACGAAGCCGAATTGATGGAGGGCGACGTCACCGTGCGGGTCGAATGGTCCACGCTGAACTACAAGGATGGCCTTGCCGTCACCGGCAAGGCGCCGGTCGTGCGGCGCTTCCCGATGATCGCAGGTATTGACCTCGCAGGTACCGTCGAGCAGTCGTCGCATCCGCAATGGAAGACCGGCGACAAGGTGATCTGTACCGGCTGGGGCATGGGCGAGACTCATCTCGGCGCTTACGCCGAGAAGGCGCGCGTCAAAGGCGATTGGCTGGTGCGCCTGCCGGCGGGGATGTCGACGCGCGACGCGATGGCGATCGGTACCGCCGGCTTCACCGCGATGCTCGCGGTGCTGGCGCTGGAAAAGCATGGGCTGTCGCCGAAGGATGGCGCGATGGTCGTCAGTGGTGCCGCCGGCGGCGTCGGCTCGGTCGCCACGGCGGTGCTGTCCAAGCTCGGCTATCACGTCATCGCTTCCACCGGCCGCATGTCGGAGGCCGCCTATCTGAAAGATCTCGGCGCGGCCGAGGTCATCGATCGCAGCGAGCTGTCGGGGCCGGCCAAGCCATTGGCAAAGGAGCGCTGGGCAGGCGGGGTCGACAGCGTCGGATCGACCACGCTCGCCAACATTCTCTCGATGACGAAATACCGGGGCGCCATCGCCGCGTGCGGCCTTGCCGCCGGTATGGACCTGCCGTCCTCGGTGGCGCCATTTATTTTACGCAGCGTGTGTCTCTTGGGCATCGATTCCGTGATGTGCCCGATCGAGTTGCGCAAGGACGCCTGGAGCCGGCTCGCCAGCGACCTGGACCCGGGTAAACTCATTGAAATTACTCATGAAATTGGTATCGACGAGGTCATCGCCGCTGGCGCCAAGATCCTCGCCGGGGAGGTTCGGGGTAGAATCGTGGTAAAAATTCTCTAAGCTTGTTCAGACTTTACCAACGAAGCTGCTCCAATGTTGCCACGGTTGGTATGGTAAGCATCGGGTAAATACTTCAAGCGGTTGCCCCTGCTCAGTAAGTTGGAGTTACAGCATGCTTGCGCGTTTCGTGTTGAGTGCCCTTGCGACCGGTGCGTTGGTCGTGCCTGCCCTGGCCGGGCAGATGATGAATGGCGAAGAAGCTCGCAAGTTTGTCGCCGGCAAGGTGTTTGCGTTTACCTGCTTCGACGGTACCCGCGGTGCCGGGCGTGTGCTCGACGACGGTGGTGCTGCAGGCGCGGTACAATTCAGCGGTTCGGGACCGGTGCGCCAGATGCGCCTTCCCGGCAATACGCTTCAGGTCCGCGGTCAGGCCGTCTGCGCGTCGATCAAGGGCCTTCCGTTCGAGCCCTGCTTCAATCTCGACAAGAAGGACGAGCGCAACTTCCGTGGTTCGGTGTCGGGCATGGGCTTCGCCTATTGCGACTTCCGCCACCAGGGCGTCGCGCAGATGCTGATGGCGCGAGCGGTGGCCCGGCCGCGTTCGCTGCGTCCGCCGGAGCAGACCCGTTCGGCCGATGCATCGCGGATCCGCGTCGAGACTCCGCAAGTCGAGCGCACCGGGATCGAGCCGGTCAAATCCGAAACGAGATCCGAACCTGCGCAATCGGAAGGCGCTCCGGAACTGCGCCGCTCGACCGACTGACGCGGCGCTGGCATTGACCCATGCTCAAGTGACGGACGGCGCATGCCGCAGCGTTGCGCCGTAGTCATACGGGTCGATAACTTCACGTGATGGTAGCGACTCCCGATCAATTTCTCGGTGGGGACGGGCCAACACATGAGCTTAATCATGGCACTGTATTTTTTCCGGATCAGCCGTGGTCGCTATTCGGGCGCTGCCGACCACGGATCGGAATTTGAGAGCCGTGAAGACGCCTGGTCCGAGATGACCAAGGTGTGCGGCAACCTGCTTGGCGGCATTTCCCGTAGCCTGAAGCAAAACGGCGAATGGCATATGGAACTGCTGGACGAGGCCAAGAAGCCCGTGTTCCGAATTCGCCTGGTGGCGGAGACACTCGGCTAGAGCATGATCCGGAAAAGTGGATACCGGTTTTCCGAAAAGATCATGCTCAAACAAAAAGATAGAGCGGGATGACGATTCGAAGAAAAGTCATCCCGCTCTAGGCCGGACTCCGCATCGCGATTCCCCGTCACGGAAGCGTGCAAACGGCTGTCAGACGCGATACGCGCCGTTGCGCGCAAATATCATTCGATTCCCCGTATTCATACCCAGTTGAAATTAACGCTAACGAGGAACCGCGACGCTATTGCTCGATGACAGGGCGCTCGCTGCGTTCTTGGAGCGCAAACGTGAATTTCGCTGCCAGCGGCGTTTTCATCTCCCCAATTTCAAATCGCTTGCATTGCAAGGACTGACCGATGTCGTTTCTCAACCTCCGAATTCGCGGCCGGCTCTATGGTGGCTTCGGCGCGCTGCTGCTGTTCTGCGCGGGGCTGGCCGGCTTTGCGGTAGTGCAGCTCGGGGCGATTCACACTGAGGTTGCGTCGCTGACCGTGCAATCCAAAAATACCATCCGCGTGACTGAGATCGCGACCGAGCTGCAGGGGACCCGCCGCGCTCTACTGCGCTACACTTTCGATCAGGACGAGGCCTCCTTCGCGGAGGCCGAGAAACGTATGTCCAAGATAGCGGATCTTCTTGAGGAGGGCATCAAGACGTCAATTTCCGAAGAACGGCGCGCGCATTACAAGGAAGCAATCAAGGAGATCGCCGAGCTGAAGGCCAAGCGCCTTGCCCTTGGCGACGCAGTCAAACAGATGCTGGCCGGACGCAACCTGCTGTTCACCGACGGCGACCAGATGGCGGCCGATGTGCAGAAATTCGTGGACGCCGCGGATAAAACCGACTTCTCTCACGAAGCGAATGCCCTCGAGACCAAGGTTCTTGTCCTCCGGGTCGCGAACTGGCGAATGCTGGCGACGCGCGACGCGAAGGGTCTCGCAAACTTCAAGACCAATTTCGAAAAGGCGCAGCAGCAGATCGCGGCACTTGAGAAAGCCAACCTGCCGTCCAATCTCGCGGTGCTACTGGCGCCGGTCAAGACGGGTGTCGGCAAATATGCCGAGGCATTTGACAAAACCGGACCCAACCTGCTGCTCGGGGATGAGCTGTACTACAAGGGCATCACGCCGGTGATTGTGGACATAATCGGAAAAATGGAAACCGCGAAAGCTGGAATAGGGCAAGCTTTCGAGAAGATCGCCACCGAGACCGAAGATCGGATCTCCAACACCACCGTCACTCAGGAGATGGTTGCCGGGGCGGCCGTATTGATCGGCCTGTTGATCGCGTTCTTTATCGCTCGCGGCATTATAGGCCCGCTGTCCGGCCTCACCTCCGGGATGAAGGAACTCGCCGGCGGTAATTTCGGCGTGGTTCTTCCCGGCCTCGACCGCAAGGACGAAGTCGGCGACATGGCACAGGCGGTCGAGACCTTTAAAGTCAAGGCAGCGGAAAAGGCCCGTGAAGAAGCAGAAGTCAAGGTGAAGCAGGATCTGGTCGCCGCACAGCAGCGCAAGGCGGATATGATCAAGCTTGCCGACAACTTCGAATCCGCTGTCGGCGAAATTATCGAAACCGTCTCGTCGGCTTCGACCGAGCTTGAAGCCTCCGCCAGCACGCTCACTTCAACTGCGGAGCGCGCGCAAGAACTTACGACGATGGTCGCGGCGGCGTCCGAGGAAGCCTCCACCAACGTGCAGTCGGTGGCGTCGGCCACCGAAGAACTGACCTCGTCGGTCAACGAGATCAGCCGCCAGGTGCAGGAATCGTCACGGATGGCGGGCGATGCCGTCGATCAGGCCCGCAAGACCAACGACCGTGTCGGTGAGTTGTCGAAGGCGGCGGCCCGCATCGGCGATGTCGTTGAACTCATCAACACCATCGCGGGACAGACCAATCTACTGGCGCTGAATGCCACCATCGAGGCGGCACGCGCCGGTGAGGCCGGTCGCGGCTTTGCGGTTGTGGCCTCCGAAGTAAAGGCGCTGGCCGAGCAGACCGCCAAGGCTACAGGCGAGATCGGCCAGCAGATTGCCGGCATCCAGGCGGCGACGCAGGAGTCGGTCAACGCGATCAGGGAAATCAGCGGCACCATTGAAAAACTGTCCGAGATCTCATCGACCATCGCGGCTGCGGTGGAAGAGCAGGGTGCTGCGACACAGGAAATTTCCCGCAACGTCCAGCAGGCGGCGCAGGGCACCCAGCAGGTCTCATCTCACATCACCGATGTGCAGCGTGGCGCCAGCGAGACCGGATCGGCCTCGTCGCAGGTTCTCTCCGCGGCACAATTGCTGTCCGGCGACAGCAACCGCCTCAAGCTGGAAGTCGGCAAGTTCCTCAACACGGTGAGGGCCGCCTGACAACAACGAACCGGCCCCAAACGGGGCCGGCGTTCCGCTCCCGGGCCATGAGCCTTCGAAGCCTGTATCCGAGGAAAGCAGCGATCTCGGACAATTCATCTCGTGCCAGGACGTCGATCGAGACCATCCCGTTTGTCGCGCCAGAGCCGCTTGATGCCGGCCCGGAAGATCGACCGGACGCTCAGTAGTCTTACCGAGATGAAATTAACGCTAATGGAATTACGCGAACGGTAGCCTTTCATCGGACAGCGTTGATTTCACGCGCTCTTGTTCGATCGCGAATCCCCTACAGCAACAATAAGTTGAATTGAAACCATTCAGCCTGCCTGGGCAGGAGAACAGATTCGGGAGTCCTGAAATGCCGATCGATCGTCGGGCGCTGATGCGTGGCGCGTTTGCCTGCGCGTGTTGTTTCAAGGCCGGGGCGGCCATTGCCTCGGATGTGCCGGCACACGGCGGCACAGCGGCGCATTGGAGCTATGAAGGCGAGGGCGGCCCGGAAAAATGGGGAGAACTGCAATCCGATTTCAAGGTGTGCCAGCTCGGCCTGGAGCAGACGCCAATCGATCTGGGAAGCGGCATCAAGGGCGACGTTGGCTCGGTCGATTATGACTACAAGCCGCTGCCTTTGCGCATTGTCAACAACGGCCACACAATCCAGGTCAACGCCGACTCTGGCTCTGCTTGCGTCATCGGCGGCACGCGCTATGAGCTTCTGCAGTTTCACCTTCACCACCCGAGCGAGCATCTGCTGGCGGGAAAAAATTTCGATCTCGAATGCCACTTCGTTCACAAGGCGAGCACGGGCGCGCTCGCGGTGACGGGTGTATTCATTCGGCCCGGCGCGGAGAATGCGGCGCTCAAAGCATTCTTCGAATCGATGCCGGCCAAGGAAGGCCCGGAGGTGCGGGTCGGCAACACCATTGATGTCGGGGCGGTATTGCCGAAGAGCGGCGGCTACTTTCGTTACATGGGCTCATTGACCACGCCGCCATGCTCGGAAGGCCTGACCTGGACGGTTCACAAGGAACCGATCGAGGCATCGGTCGAACAAATCCAGAAATTCGCAGCACTGTTTTCGAAGAACGCGCGTCCGGTTCAGAAGCGCAACCGCCGCTTCGTGATCGACGCCTCCTGATTTTCGCAACGTATTCTCAAAGTTGAAGGAATGATATCGTGAGCAATTCGTCACATGCGACCGCCGCCACATCGTCCGGCCTGTTCGGCATCTTCGCCAACCGCAGGATCAGCACCAAGATTGCGATCGGGTTCGCCGTCGTGCTGGCGTTGACCGCGGTGCTCTCGGCGATGTCATATCGCGGCTTCGGCAAGGTTTCGGAGGGATTTGAGACCTTCAACCAGCGCGTCCACGTGGTGGGTATCGCCCGAGACGTCGATCGTGGCTTCGTTGCGTTTCGACGTTTCGCGCGCGAGTTCTCCCTGTCCGGCGACGAGAGCCTCATCGCTGAAGCCCGCAAGAGGCAGCAGGTACTTGCCACGAGCATCAAGCAGGGTGTCGATGAAATAAAGAACCCCGAGCGCCATAAGAAAATGGGGGAGCTCAGCGAACAGTTCCAGCTCTACGGCAAAGGCTTCGACAAGCTGGTTACGCTGAAGCAGGAGCAGAACAGACTGACCAAGGAGGTTCTTGATCCGCTCGGCGCCAAGTCGAGCACCGAGATCGAAGAGCTGCAGTCCACGGCGGTCGGCAAGGCGGGCAATTCCAACAATATGATTCTGGCCGGCGAAGCCCTGAAACAACTGCTGCTGGCGCGCTTGAACGTCAACAAGCTGCTCGGCCGGCATGAGCAGAGTTCCGCCGAAGGCAGAAAAAGCCCTCGCCGATCTCAAGATCGCCATGACGGCGTTCGGCAACGGGATCGTCAGTGACGACGTGCGCAAGATATTCACTGATGTCAACGCCAACGTCGAGAAGTACGCCGAGGCCTATCACAAGGCGGCGCATAACGCGCATGAGATCGAGGTTCTCGCCAATGGCGAGATGTCGAAGATCGCTCAGGCAATTGGCGCCGACGCCCAGGCCATCAAGGAATCGGGCGTTGCCGAAGAAAAGCAGATCGAGCATGAGACCGCGAGCCTGATCGCCTCGACTGAAAGCCTGATCCTTATGGTCGCGATTGGCAGTCTGGTTCTGGGAGTCGCGCTGGCGTGGCTGATCGGACGCGCGATCTCCAGGCCGGTAGTTGGCCTCTGCGCCGGCATGCGCGAACTGGCCGAAGGCAATTTCCAGGTCATCCTGCCGGGTCTTGGCCGGGGCGATGAAGTCGGAGATATGGCGCAGGCGGTCGAAACCTTCAAGGTCAAGGCCGAGCAGAAGGCCCGCGAGGAAGCGGAAGCCAAGATCAAGCAGGATCAGGTCGCTGCCCAGCAGCGCAAGGCGGACATGATCAAGCTCGCCGACAACTTCGAATCCGCTGTCGGCGAAATTATCGAAACCGTCTCCTCGGCTTCGACCGAGTTGGAAGCATCCGCCGGAACGCTAACCAAGACCGCCGAACGCGCACAAGAGCTCACCACGATGGTCGCAGCGGCGTCCGAGGAAGCCTCCACCAATGTGCAGTCGGTGGCCTCCGCGACCGAGGAAATGTCCTCGTCGGTCAACGAGATCAGCCGCCAGGTACAGGATTCGGCGCGGATGGCCAATGAGGCGGTCGACCAGGCGCGCAAGACCAACGACCGTGTCGGTGAATTGTCGAAGGCCGCAGCCCGCATCGGCGACGTGGTTGAGCTGATCAATACCATAGCGGGACAGACCAATCTGCTGGCGCTGAATGCCACCATCGAGGCGGCCCGCGCCGGCGAGGCCGGCCGCGGTTTTGCGGTCGTGGCGTCCGAAGTGAAGGCGCTGGCCGAGCAGACTGCGAAAGCCACCGGCGAGATCGGCCAGCAGATCAGCGGCATCCAGGCGGCGACCCAGGAATCGGTCCACGCGATCAGGGAAA
>Ga0179587_10000105_pt1 | contig 36624 bp, 29 predicted proteins | sample CZODoug2_1_08_16_FD_185932 | JGI IMG/M metagenome (GOLD analysis project Ga0179587, IMG submission 185932) | Vadose zone soil fungal communities from Angelo Coast Range Reserve, California, USA - CZODoug2_1_08_16fungal | ecosystem: Environmental > Terrestrial > Soil > Vadose zone | place: USA...
GCCCGGTCCCGAAGGGTTGGCAAGGAGAGGGGCGTCTGCGGCGTTGCACGGCTTGTCCATAGTATCCACTATGGACCGCGCCGCGCGCCTTGCATCCGCTCCCTCTCCTTGCCAACGCGGCTCACGCAAAATACTCAGACAGGCTCCTACTCCTACCTAGATGCTCCGGCCGCCGTCCACGGCGATGATCTGGCCCGTGACGTAGGGCGCGTCTTTCGCGAGGAACAACACCGCGCGGGCGACATCCTGCGGCGCCCCCTGGCGCTTCAGTGCGGTCTTCGCGATGATCTCGCGCTTCAGAGATTCATCCATGCCTTGCTCGGGCCAGAGCACGGGCCCGGGTGCTATTCCGTTGACCCGGATGCCCGGGCCCAGCTCGCGGGCCAGCGAACGCGTCAGCATGGCGAGGCCGGCCTTGGCTATGCTGTACACAGGGTGCCGCTTGAGCGGCCGGAGCGCGTGAATGTCGACGATATTGATGATGAGTCCATGCTGCGCCCGAAGGCTGGGCGCCGCGGCCTGCGCCAGAAAAAACGGCGCCTTCAGGTTGCTGCCCATGAGATCGTCCCATTGCGCGGGCGTGATTGCGCCCACGGGGGTTGCGTAGAACGTGGACGCATTGTTGATGAGAATGTCGATGCGGCTGAATTCACGGAGTGCCGCCGCGACCAAACCGTCCGCGGCGTCCGGATCGAGAAGGTTCTCGCAATGAACGGCCGCGGAGTCGGGGCGAATGCGGTTCAGGTCGTCCATCAGGGCATTTGCCGCGCCGGCGGAGCTGCGATAGTGAATCATCACGTTGGCTCCCGCCGCGTGCAGCACGCGCACGATCTCGGCGCCGACGCGCCGCGCGCCGCCGGTAATCAGCACCACCCGATTCTGAAGGGGAGGAGGGTCGTCATACGTCATGCGCGGGAACGATACCGGATTGGCTCCGTGAGTTGTACCCGTGCGCTTTGATGATGGCATCAGCGACGACGAACTTAGGCACACCCTGCGCGTGCGCGAAGCGATTGCCCGGGAAATTGTCGCCGCCGGAGGCTGGATCAGCTTCGAGCGCTACATGGATATCGCCCTCTATGAACCAGGTCTCGGGTATTACAGCGCCGGGGCGCGCAAGCTGGGTGCCGGCGGCGACTTCACCACCGCGCCGGAGATTTCAAGCCTGTTCGGGGCCTGCGTGGCCAAACAATGTGCCGAGGTGCTCCGCGCTGTTCGAGAAGGGTCGATCTTGGAGGTGGGGGCGGGCACCGGCCGCTTGGCGGTGGACATCCTGGGACGACTGGAGACGCTCGCGCAATTGCCGGCCCGCTATTTGATTCTCGAAGTCAGCGCCGATCTCAAGGAGCGGCAGCGCACGCTGTTGCACGCCGAGCTGCCGCACCTCTGCGACCGAGTCGTGTGGCTCGACGCGCTGCCCGAGCCCTTTGACGGTGTGGTCCTCGCCAACGAGGTGCTGGACGCATTGCCGGTGGCCCGGTTTCGTTGGAACGGGACCGTGTTCGAGGAGCTGGGGGTGACTGTCAGCGACGGTGCGTTCTACCGCTCCGCCCGGCCGGCCGATCCTGCGATGACCGATCGATGCAAGGCGCTCCTGGCGAGCGCCATGTTGTCAGAGGGACAGCGCCAGGGGACCGCTGCCCTGGATGGCTACGTTTCCGAGTACTGCCCACGGCTGCAATCATGGGCTGTGGGCATTGCGCGATCCTTGAGAACGGGTGCTGTGTTGTGGTTCGACTACGGATTGCCGCGTGCTCAGTACTATTTGGCCGAGCGGCGCGACGGCACGCTCCTATGCCATTTCCGCCATCGCGTGCACGACGATCCCTTTCGGTACCCCGGCCTTTCGGACATCACGGCGTGGGTGGACTTCACCGCGCTGGCGGAAGCTGCCGGCGCCGCCGACTGCTACCTCGCCGGCTTCACCACGCAGGCCTTTTTCCTTGCGGGGATGCACATCGACGCGGAGATGCACGCGACCGCCCGCGGCGATGCCAACCGCTTTGCGCGACTCGCCAATCAAGCGCGGCAGCTCATGTTGCCGGGTGAAATGGGCGAGCGTTTCAAGGCCATGGCCTGGCTGCGCGGCCTTGACCTGGAATTATCCGGATTCGCGCTGCAGGATTTGCGCCATACACTCTAGGGCGGAACCGGGATTGATTTCAACGTCCGCGGCGGACGGTCGACCCTATACTGTGCCAATGCGTTTTTGGCGATTCATCCTCTGGACATGGGCGGCGCCGGCGTTCGTCGCGTCGACGAACACGGCGGCAGCGGGCGGCGCGGCGCCGACGTTCAGCCGGAACGTCGCGCCGATCTTGTTCGGCCATTGCGTCAATTGTCATCGCGAGGGTGAAACTGGCGCCGCCGTTTCGTTGGTGTCGTATGCCGCGGCGAAGCCCTGGGCCAAGTCCATCAAGCTCGAGGTGCGCACCCGGGCAATGCCGCCATGGCCCGCCGACCCCGAGCACAGCGTGAAGTTTCGCAACGACGCCCGATTGACGACCGAGGATATCGAGACGCTGGTGGCCTGGGCCGATGCCGGGGCGCCGCAAGGCGATGATGCCGATCTGCCGCCGTTGCCGAGCGCCGCACATAAGTGGCTTCACCCGCGGGGACTTAAGCCGGATGCGGTACTGACCCTGCCCGAGGTTTCAGTGGCGGCCACCGGCGAGATTCCGTACGTTCAACAACGCGTCAAGGTACCTCTGACGGAGGACAAGTGGATCGTCGCCATGCAGGTTCGCTCCGGCAATAACGCGCTGGTGCACCACATGGGCATCACCGAAGTCACGCTCGCCGATCAGGTGCGGCCGGAGGATCTCGACGCATTGGCAACGCTGGCTCGCCAGATGGGCATCGCGGATGATGCGCTGGTGCACATTCGACCCGCGGTCATGGATCCCACGACCCCTGGAGCGTACGACATGCTCGGCGTGTATACACCGGGCACGACTTTCGAGATGTACGGAAACGATGGCGCCAAGCTGCTCAAAGGCGGCAAGAATCTGTATATCAACTTCAACATCCACTACACCACGACCGGAAAGGCTGAGAGGAATCACTCGGAGCTGGCTCTGTGGTTCCAGTCGACCCCGCCGAAACATCAGCTGTTCAGAGCGCCCTCCGCGGTCGCCACCATTCTCGCCAACGGCAGCGAATTGCTCACGGACGATCCTGGGACCAAGGCCGAGGGCACCGACGTCGCGATTCCGCCGATTCCGCCCTACGCGGAGAACTATGAATTGACCGGCGTGACGGCCTTCACCGCGCCGGTGACGATCTATCAATTCCAGCCGCACGCCCACATGCGCGGCAAGGATTTCAAGTACGCAGTCGTCTACCCGGACGGCCGCGAGACGACCGTGCTCACGGTGCCGAGTTACAATTTTCACTGGCAACTGGCCTACGACCTCGAGACGCCGCTGCGTTTGCCGGCGGGCAGCAAACTCGTGGTCACGGCGCACTATGACAACTCGTCGAAGAACAGTCACCTTAGAGAGATCGGCGTCGATCCCCGCAATTGCGGGCCGGATAAAGAGGCCTACTTTCGCAGGCAGAATCAGAGCTGGCATGAAATGTTCAGTCCGCTCATTCAATATTCCGTCGACCCCCCGGACCCGCCGCAAAGCCGGCAACATCCCTCCGCATGGCGGGTCGTTCAAGCCGTCGGCTGCCTGATTCCCGGGCCAAGGTCCGCATGGCGCCTGAGCGACGCGAGCGCCCCTGCGGCCACCGATACGCAGTCGACGTCGTCGTCGGCACGCCGTGCCGCGGCTGGAATACCGTTCGGCCGCTACTCGTACGACCTGCTGGGTGCCGGGGTGTTTGCACCGGACCATCATCGGAGTCAGAAGGTGGCGGTCAAGGGCGTGCTCATCGAGGACGGTGCCGAGAGCCGCCTCAACGTGACGTCGCTGCAGACGGTCGGCGGGTCCTGTCGTTAGCGCCATGCATCGTAATACCCCCTTGTTTCGGCCGTTGCTCGCGGCGTGGCTGCTCGCCGCCGCTGCGGGCGGTGCCGCCACAGCGGGCGGTGCCGAAGTGGACGCACGGATAGCGCCGGCCGCGGACGCGGCCTCGTCCGGCTCGATCAGGGTGGTGGGCGCCTGGTCGCGCTCGACCGCCCCCGGCGCGTCGGTGGGCGTGGTGTATTTCGAGGTCATCAACGCAGGCGCCGCCGACACGCTGCTCGCGATCGAATGTCCGGCGGCGGAGCGCGCGGAAATGCATGCCACCGCACGAGCCGACGGAATCATGAAGATGCGCCCGGTCGCATCCGTCGATATTCCGGCGGGGGGCCGTCTCGCCTTCCGGCCGGGTGGCCTGCATGCGATGTTGATCGGCATCAAACAGCCGCTTGCGGAAGGCGGGCGACTGCCGGTGACCCTGGTATTTCGACGCGCGGGAAAGCTGCGATTCGAGGCCGCGATTCAAGGTCTCGGGACCGCGGATCCGCCGCCGGTGACGAATCCGCCGCCGGCGTCGGCCGTGCTGCCTCCGCCGGCCGACTTTCGGCTGGCGGTTTGGCCGCAGCGCGCCGAGTCGCCCGCGTTGCGGCTCGTCGATTTCGATGGTCGTTCGCGCCAACTTGCGGACTATCGCGGCCGTGTTCTAGTGATCTTCTTCGGTTTCGTACGCTGCCCGGATGCCTGTCCCGCGCAACTATTCAAGCTCGCGCTGGCGATGAAGCGGCTGGGACCCGTGAGCGAACATATGCGGGTGCTGTTCGTGACGCTCGATCCTGAACGCGACACGCCGCAAGTCCTGAAGGGTTACGTCACCGCCTTCGATCCGCGGTTTGTCGGCCTCACCGGCAGCACCGCCGACATCGATCGGGCGGCGATGAGTTTTTACGTCGAGTACGCGCGGGTCGCACGGGGCGCCGACTACTCGATCGATCACTCGACGTCGACCTTCGTACTCGATGCCCGCGGCCGTCTGCGCCTGGTCGGCACGCTGGATACGACCGTCGAGGACTGGGTCCACGACCTTGGCCTGCTCGCGGCGGAGTGAATTCAAGCGCGCGGTGCGGCGGCAAATGCGTCGCGAAATTCCGTTAGGGCGCGAATTCGATGTGCGTGAAGCGCTTCGGCAATCTTGGCGCCCTTATGCGCCGCGATGTCCCCGGCCGACGGTTTGACGGCAGCCGCGACATCGCGCGCCGCGCTCACGAAGCCGCGTTGCGGATAGGGATTCGATTCCAGTCCCGTGCGGCCGCGCGCATCCGCTTCGCAGGCCAGCAGCGCCTGTGAAAAGCGCTCCGGTCGACGAAAGGCATCCGTGCGTTCCATGAAATCCAGCAAGGTCTTGGGCTTGAGCTCGAAGGCGCGATGCACGATGCCGTGATGGCGCGCGACGATCAGCGCAAGTTCGCGGTAGTCGCTGGGCAGTCTCAGACGATCCGCCAGCGCTTCGATGAGCGCAACGCTGCGCTCCTCGTGTCCGCGGTGGCTCGGCCACTCGGCGCGCGGGGTTAAGGCCTTGCCGAGATCGTGAACCAACGCCGCAAAGCGCACGCGCGTGTCGGCCGACAATGCCGCCGCTTGATCCAGCACCATGAGCGTGTGAATGCCGGCATCGATCTCCGGATGCCATTGCGCCGGTTGCGGTACGCCGAACAATGCGTCGATTTCGGGGTAGATGCGCGAAAGGGCGCCGCATTCGCGCAACACCTTGAAGAAGGTGCTGGCCGACGTTTCGCGCAACGCCTTCTCGGTTTCCTGCCAGACGCGCTCGGCGACCAGGGCGTCCACTTCGTGCCGCAGGACCATGCCGTGCATCAGGGCCACCGTTTCCGGTGCAACCCGAAATCCGAGAGGCGCGAAGCGCGCCGCGAAGCGCGCGATCCGCAGCACGCGAACCGGATCCTCGACGAAGGCGGGCGACACGTGCCGCAGGATCCGCGATTCGATATCGCGCCTGCCGCCGTAGGGATCGATCAACGACCCGTCGGCCGCCTGCGCGATGGCATTGATGGTGAGGTCACGGCGCCCCAGATCCTCCTCGAGCGTGACCTCGGGGCCGAATTCCACCACGAAGCCGCGATAGCCGGGCGCCACCTTGCGTTCGAGCCGCGCGAGCGCATATTCCTCGTGCGTATCGGGGTGCAGGAAAACCGGGAAATCGCGGCCGACCTCGCGATAGTCCTTCTCCAGCAGCGCCGCGCGCGTGCCGCCGACCACGACCCAGTCGCGTTCCTTCACCGGCAAACCCAGCAGGGCGTCTCGAACTGCTCCACCGACCAGATACACTTGCATGGGTGAATACTAGCAGCAAGTTTCCGCGGATCCGCGCCGCCCTCTGCATCGGCGTGATCTCGGCGTCGAGCGGCGGGTGCTACCTCCTGGAGAGCGCTCAGGGTCAGTTCGCCCTGATGTCGAAGCGCGAACCCATTGCGCGGCTGCTCGGGCGGGCATCGACCCCGCCTGCGCTGCGAACGCAGCTCGAGGCGGTGACCTCGATCAGGGACTTCGCGAGCCGTGAGCTCGAGCTTCCCGACAATGGCAGTTACCGCAGCTATGCGGACGTCGGGCGGCCCTACGTGGTCTGGAACGTGGTGGCTGCGCCGGAGTTCTCGGTCGAGGCCAAGGAATGGTGCTATCCCATCGTGGGGTGCGTGGCCTACCGTGGATATTTTTCGCAAGGCAAGGCCCGCTCGTTCGCTGCCGGTTTACGCGAGCAGGGCCTCGACGTGAGCGTGGCCGGAGTCGCGGCATATTCCACGCTGGGCCACTTCGACGATCCGATTCTCAATACCATGATGGGTTGGGACGACGCCGAATTGGCGGCCATCGTGTTCCACGAACTCACGCATCAGCTGCTGTATGTGGCGGGCGATGCCCCGTTCAACGAAGCGCTGGCGACGACGGTGGAAGAAGAAGGCGTGCGCCGCTGGCTGCGGGCTTCCGGCCGCGAGACCGATTTGACGGCTCATGCCGCCCGGCAGGAACGCTATCTGCAGGTCATCGGGCTGCTCCGCCGTACCCGCGCCGAGTTGCATACGCTGTACGCCTCCGGTCTCGATGCCACGGCGATGCGTGCGCGCAAGCGCCAGGCATTCGCGGACTTGCGCGAGTCGTACGGCCGCCTCAAGGAAACGTGGGACGGACCGGCTCCATTCGAATCGTGGTTCAGGGGTGAGGTGAACAACGCTCATCTTGCCGCCGTGGCCACCTACTACGACTGCGTGCCGGGGTTCGAACGGGAACTGGCGGCGGTCGGCGGCGACCTCACGGCGTTTTACCGGCGCGTGCGTGCACTCGCGAAACTCGAGCAACGGGCGCGCGACGCCGCGGTCTGCGACGGAGGCGCCGCCTAGCCTAGCTCCACCGCCTAGCCTAGCACGCCGCCTAGAGCGCCGCGGCCAGTACGACCACGTTGCGACTGCTCGGCAGCCGCAGGCTCTTGACGGTTTTCGTGGAATCGATGGCGAACGAGTAGCCATACAGGTCGACTGCGTGGTTGTCGACGACCCCGTACTGGTTGATGCGATAGGCCATGGTCGCTGCAATCGATTCGCCGGTGTAGTTCTGCGCGGCATACCAGTCGCTCACGTTTTGAGCGAGCGTGGTCGTGGTGCCGTCCGTGTACGTCAATACGAAGGTTTGATTTGTATGGCTGCCGTTGACGCCGGCAGCCAACAGATTCAACTTCGAGGACTTGACCGCCGGCAGCGTGATGGTGGCGTTGCTGACCGCATCGGCGGTACCGGCGGCGCCCAGATTGAAGGTGACGCCGGACCAGGTCACGGTGGACCCCAGCAGGCCGGATGAGTAGGCGTAGCCCCAGGTATCGATGCCGCCATTGGTCACCGGCGTGCCGTTGGTGCCGATGGCATTCACATTGAACGCCGCCGTCAGACTGACGGGTGACGTTCCGGCCGAAACCGTTGTCGTGATGGTGTAGGTGGCGCTGCTCACGGCGCTGTTGGAGTACCCGCCGGCAACGGCGATGGCCTTGACCGTCGTCGTTGCGCTCACCGTCAATGCGGTGGAGTAGACCGCCGAAGCGCTGGTCGGGGTCGAGCCGTTCGTCGTGTAGTAAATCACCGCGCCCGGCGTGGCATCGGCGAGCGTGAGCGTCTGCGTCGAGGCGTACGTGCCGGCGGCCAGCGACATGGTGGGGGCCGCGGCAGCCGGCGCCGCCGAGATGGTGTAGGTGGCGCTGCCCACCGCACTGTTGGAGTAACCGCTGGCCACGGCGATGGCCTTGATCGTGGCGGTGGCGCTGACCGTGATGGCCGCGGTGTATTTTGTCGAGCCCGTCGTTGGGGTGGAGCCGTCGGTGGTGTAGTAAATCGCCGCTCCCGCCGTAGTATCGGCCATGCTCACAGTCTGCGATGATGTATAAGTGCCCGCAGCCGGTGAGAGAGTGGGGGTGGCTACGCTGGTCGGCGGTGCCGCGGAGATGGTGTAGGTGGCGCTCGCCAGCGCACTGTTGGAGTAGCCGCCGGCCACGGCGATGGCCTTGATCGTGGCCGTGGCGCTGACCGTGATCGCCGACGTGTATTTCGTCGAGCCCGTCGTTGGGGTGGAGCCGTCGGCGGTGTAGTAAATCACCGCGCCCGGCGTGGTGTCAGCCATGGTGACGGTCTGCGCCGCGGTGTAGGTGCCGGTTCCCGGCGACAAAGTTGGCGTGGCCGCTGCGGCCGGCGTCGAGACCGGCATGGTGGACAGGGTCGCCGCCATGACCACGATATTGCGGGTTGCGGGCAGCGTCAGGCTCTTGACGGTCTTGCTCGAGTCGAGGGCGAAGGAATAGCCATAGAGGTAGACCGTGCGGTTGTCGATGGCGCCGTATTGATTGAGACGGTAGGCCATGGTGATGGCGACGGATTCCCCGGCGTTGCCCTGCGTCGAAAGCCAGCTGCTCACTGACTGCGTGAACGCGGTCGACGTGCCATCGGTATAGGTCACCACGAAAGAGTTTTTGTGGCCGCCGTTTACGGCGACGGCCAACAAGTTCAACGTGGTGGAGCTGATCGCCGGCAGCGCGATGGTGGTGTTGCTGACCGCGCCGGCGGTCCCGGCGGCACCCAAATTGAAGGTGACGCCGGACCAGCTCACGGTGGATCCCAGTAAACTCGACGAGTAGGCATAACCCCACGTGTCGATGCCGCCGTTCGTCACGGCCACGGAGTTGGTGCCGATGGCGTAGACATTCCCGGCTGCCGCCAGGCTCACCGGCGTGGATACCGGCGACCCCGTCGCGGAGATGGTGTAGGTCGCGCTGGTCACTGCACTGTTCGCGTAGCCGCTGGCCACGGCGATGGCCTTGACGATGGTCGTGGCATTGACGCTGAGGGCGGCGGAATACGCCGCCGACGCGTTGGTCGGCGTCGAACCATCGGTGGTGTAATGAATCACTGCGCCGGGCGTGCTATCGGCGAGCGTGACGGCCTGGGCCGAGGTGTAAGTGCCGGCGGCTGGCGAGACAGTCGGTGCGGCGGCAGCCGGCTGGGTGGCCGAGATGGTGTAGGCCGCGCTGCTCACCGCGCTGTTGGTGTAGCCGGCAGCCACGGCGATGGCCTTGATGGTCGTGGTCGCCGCTACGGTGAGCGCCGTCGAATACTTGGCGGAAGCGGTGGTCGGGGTCGTGCCGTCCGTCGTGTAGTAGATTGCCGCGCCGGTGGTCGAGTCGCTGAGGGTGACGGTCTGGGTCGCCGTATAGGCTCCCGATGCGGGCGAGAAGGTCGGAGCAGCAGCGGTGGGCGCGACGGCGGAGATGGTGTAAGTGGCGCTGCTCACGGGGCTCGTGGTGTAACCGCTGGCCACGGCGATGGCCTTGACGGTGGTAGTGGAGCTGACGGTGATGGCGGCGGCGTAGGTCGCCGACGCCGTGGTCGGCGTAGAGCCGTCGGTGGTGTAGTGCATCACGGCGCCGGGGGTGGTGTCGGCGAGGCTCACCGTTTGAGCTGAAGTATACGTGCCTCCAATCGGAGACAGGGTGGGTGCCGTGGCGGTCGGAGAGACTGCGCTCAACAGACCGAAGGCGGATACGGAGCCCTTGCCCGCGACATACACCTTGCCGTTCGCGATCGTGGGCGTGGTGAACTTGACGGCAGTGCCGGGAACATCGCGGTTGTTGGCGGCCTGACTGCTGTTGTACAGCATGGTCGCGAGGTTGGTGGCGTCGTAGGCGTACAGAACCTGGCAGTTGGTGCCGCCGGAACAGGTGGACGCGAAACTGCCGTTGTCCATACCCCAGACGATGCCGTTACTGGCGCCATTCGAGGAGACCGAGGGCACGGGTCCCGAGAAATTAAACGAATGCGCGGCCACCGAGGTGGGCGAGGTCGAAATCAGCCCGCTGCCGTTCGCGTTGAATGAGTACGCCTTGAGAGGTTCCGCGGCGCCGGTAGTATCGTTGCCGCCCGACCAGTACAGATAACCGTTCCAATAGGCCGGGGCGCCCCAATACCCGGTGAACGCTTTGGGAATCTCCTGCACGATGTTGGTATCCGAGCCCGTGCAGGCCGGCGTCTGCGTGACGCAATACTTACCCATGCTGGAGGTGTCGATCAAATAGATGGTGCCCGCCTTGCTCAGCATGGCCAACAGTTTTTTTCCGTTGGACAACGTCGGCAACAGGACCACCCCGCCGGCCGACACGTCCAAGTCCGCGGCCGACAGGGACCCCTGATCATAGGGGGTGAAATAGTCGAGCAGGGGCAGCGTCGAGCCGGACGGCGGACCCAATTTGACGATGCTGTCGCCGTTGTCGCTGGCGCTCCACGTCCCGTTGCCGGTGGCGAAGTAGATGTTGCCGCTCGAATCGGCTGCCGGGCCGGCGCCGCTCATCCAGATGCCGTTGGCCGAGCCGTTGGGCGAGGTGTTGTAGACGCCTTCCTGGGTGAGCGTGGTCGACCCGTACGACATCACCCAGCCGTGATACGGCGTTTTATCGCAGTGCGCGGCCCAGGAAATGACGACGTGGCCGTTTTCCAGGAGCAGGCCGGCCCGCTGGTTCTCCTGGCGCGGGTCGAACGTGACCATGCTGCCGTTGCCGTCGGTGGCGGTGCCCGCAACCGAGGCCTGAATGCTTACCGGGCCGCCAAACTTCTCGGCGGCGCTGCTGACGTCGAGCGCGTGCAGGTATTGCAGAATCGCGCCATTGAGTTTGACCTTGGCGACGACGTACAACGTACCGGTGGTGGCGTCGATCACGGGCGTGCTCGTGATGCCCACTTCGGCGGCAATATCGCCGCAAAAATTCAGATCCGTATTGGAACTGACCGTGCTGCCGCCGGTCGGGATCAAGCTCTTCTGCCAGTACAGACTGCCCGTGTCGGCATCAATCGCGTACACGCTGTCGTGCTGGGTGGCGACGTAGACGACGTTATGGGTACCGCCGCCGATGTTCACGTTGGTCAGGTACAGCGGTTGGGCGAACACTGCCCCGTCCACCGCGACGGTGAACAGTTTGCCGAACTGGCTGCTGTTCACGTTCGCCGGGGTAAGATTAGTCTCCTGGGTGTTCTGTCCGGTGCGCGCATTGTCGTTGTGGTAGGTTGTCACGTTCACCTGGGCTTGCCCCGACGACGCCCACAGTGACAGCACCGACACGACGGCTAAACCGAGTCGGTGAATACGAAATCCCATGGTCTTTCATCCCTCCGATCGAAGACAGTTGCCGCAGACGGTTACCGTAGACTATTGGTTCAGTGTACCCAGAGCCATACAGTGAATCGCCCAGTACTAGACATAATCGAGAACGGGATTCGAGGATCAATGCAGACAGCACACGCTGACTTTACTCATTACGGCACGCCGGCATTTCGCCGCACGAATCTGGCCATGTTTGCGGCGGGCGTGGCCACTTTCGGGCTGCTCTACTGCGTCCAGCCGATCATGCCGGAGTTCAGCCGGCAATTTCAGGTGAGCGCGGCGACCAGCGCTCTATCGCTGTCGCTGCCGAGTGCGCTGCTGGCCTGCGCCGTGTTGTTTGCCGGACCCGTGTCAAACGCCTGGGGCCGGAAGGCCGTGATGACCGTATCGTTGCTGGCGTCCGCGCTGCTCGTGCTGCTGACGGCCGCGGCGCCTACCTGGCATAGCTTTCTGGCGCTGCGGGCGTTGCTGGGCCTCGCCTTGGGCGGTCTTCCCTCCGTGGGCATGACCTATCTCAACGAGGAGATGCATCCGGACTCCATCGGGCTTGGGATGGGCCTGTACATCGGCGGCAATGCCGCGGGCGGTATGGGAGGGCGCTTGCTCGCCGGCGTGCTGACCGACTTCTTCGGATGGCGCATCGCATTGGCCGCGGTGGGGGTCATCGGGAGCATCGCGGCCTTTTTGTTCATTCGGAGTCTGCCGCCGTCGCGGCACTTCAAGCGACAAACGTTTCACTTGCGTTTGGAGCTCTCGATATTCGCCGATTTGTTCCGCGATCGCGGCTTGCCCTGGCTGTTCGCTGCGGGGTTCGTACTGCTGGGTTCGTTCGTGACGGTCTACAACTACATTGGCTACCGGCTGATGGCGCCGCCCTATGCAATGAGTCAAGCCAGCGTCGGGATGATCTTCAGCGTCTACCTGGTCGGGATCTTCAGCTCGTCGTGGATCGGACATTTGGCCGGCCGGATGGGGCGCCGAAAGGTACTGTGGACCATGTTCGTGCTCATGCTGGCGGGCCTTGCATTGACGATTTTCAGATCTCCCTGGCTCATCATCGTCGGAATCATCGCCATCACATTCGGTTACTTCGGCAGCCATTCGATCGTCAGCAGCTGGGTCGGACGCCGTGCCGGCGGCGCCAAGGCGCACGCGTCGTCAATTTATCTTTTCTTCTTCTATATGGGCGCGGGCGTGGCGGGGGCGGCCGGTGGGGTGTTCTATGCCGGCGCCGGTTGGCATGGAGTGGCGGCGTTCGTCGCCGGCTTATTGAGCTTCGGCCTCATGGTCGCGTGGCGGCTCTATTACTTGCCGCCGCTACCGCTTAGGCAGCAGATCCCGTTCGAATCTCCGCTGCCGTGACCGGTCCTCAACGTGAAGTCGGCGCGGATCGGCCGGCGCGGCCTGCGGCGGCGCGATTGTGGGAGAGCCGCGCATTGTCCTCCAACGCGCCCAGATACTGCCGTGCCGACGCCATCATCGACTGGGGCTTGATGCCGAGACTTGCGAAGCCATCTTCCACGCACACGCTGTCGATGGTCAGCGAGCGATAGTTGTCGGTGGAAAACGGCCGACCCGGCACGAAGTCCATGACGAGACCCTGGACGCGAGCCGCGAAGTTGGGTAAACCGATGATCCAGCGGCGACTGCCCGTGAGTTTCGCCACCAACTCGACGATCTCGCGCAGGGTATAGATCCGAGGACCCCCAAGTTCATAGGTTTTACGGGAGCCGGCGCCGCCGCGCAGGCATCGCCGCAGCGCCTCGATGACATCGTCGACCAGGACCGGCTGGAACCTTGCCTTCGGTCTTGCGAGGGGAAAGACGAACGGAACCGACGCCAGCAGCGTCGCGAAGCGATTGAGAAACGAATCGCCGGGACCGAACATCACCGAGGGTTGGAAAATGGTCCAATCCAGATTCGCGCCGCTGTCGCGGATCAGCTTTTCGGCTTCTCCCTTGGAACGGAGGTAGTAGCTCGGCGCGTCGGTAGCCGCTTTGAGGGCGGAGATCTGCAGCAGCCGGGGCACACCCGCGGACCGCATGGCCTGCAGCACGGTGCGCGTGAGTTCGGTGTGAGCGCGGCGAAAGCCGCCGCCGCCAAAACCGCGTTCGTTGAGGATACCCACGAGATTGATCACGACGTCCTTGCCGCGAAAGTGTTCGCTCAATTGCGCTTCGTCGTAGACGTCGCCATTTTCCAGCGTAAGACCGGGCAGCACCAACAGATGCTTGTGCTGCTCGCGGTCGCGCGACAGAGCGGTGACGCGGTGACCGTCTTTGATCAGGCGCGCGAGCAGGCGGGTTCCGAGGAAACCGGTGCCGCCCAAGATGCAAATCGACAGGGGCTTCATGGGGTCATTTTCGCCGGGTCATATCGCGGGTCATCGTACGGGAATCAAAAAAACCGCCGATCCGCGCCGCACGTTGAGCACCAATACGTTGGCGCCCTTCGCCGCCTCACGAAAACCCTTGGTATTCGAGACGGGGGTCCGGCCGACACCGACGATCAGGTCGTTCGTCTTGATCCCCGCCTGCGACGCGGGACTGCCGTCTTGCACCGAGCGAACCAGCACGCCGGCGCCGCCAGGCGCATCGGCGAGTTCCGCTCCCTCCAGGCCCTGGGCGATATCCACCGCATTCGCAGTCTCGGCCTCGCTGCGCTCGGCGATCAGCGCCGTGACCTTGAGCGGCTTGCCGTCGCGCAACAATCCGATCTCGACTTTGTCGCCCACCCGCAGCATGCCGATCGAGTTTCGCAGCTCGCTCGCGCTTTTCATGACGATGCCGTTGATCGAGGTAATGATGTCGCCGGTCTTGACGCCCGCCCGTTCGGCCGATGAGCCCGCGGCAACACCCGCCACCAATGCGCCGGTCGATTCGGTCAGGCCGAATTCCTTGGCGATCTCAGGCGTCACATTGTAGATATTGACGCCGAGTATGCCGCGCTTCACCTGACCGTATTTGATCAGCTGTTCCATCACGCCCTTGACCATGTTGACCGGGATGGCGAATCCGATGCCGATGTTGCCGCCGCTGCCGGATAGGATCGCCGAGTTGATTCCGACGAGTTCCCCCTTGAGGTTCACCAGTGCTCCGCCGGAGTTGCCCGGGTTGATCGAGGCGTCCGTCTGGATGAAATCCTCGTACCCTTCGGGATTGATTCCGGAGCGCCCGAGCGCGCTGACGATGCCCGCCGTCACCGTATGCTGGAGACCAAACGGGTTGCCGATGGCAACGACGAAATCGCCGACCTCGAGATGCGCGGAGTCTCCAAGCGGCATGGCCACGAGGTTAGGCTGCTTCGCTTGCAGTACGGCGATATCCGCTCCCTCGTCGCTGCCCACGACCTTCGCGGTGAAGCTTCGATTGTCGAGCAGCGTTATCGTGATCTCGCTGGCATTCTCGACGACGTGATGGTTGGTGATGATGTAGCCGTTCTTGGCGTCCACGATCACGCCGGAACCGGCGCTCTGAAATTGCCGTTCGCGGGGCTTTGAATCCGGCGGCGTGTCGAAAAAGCGCCTGAAGAATGGATCGTCCATGAGGGGGTTGCGCTGGCCGGGCTTTTCCTTGATCGTCCCGCGCGTGGCGATGTTGACCACGGACGGCGAAGTGCGCTTGACCATGGGGGCCAGCGACGGCACCGGGGAGTCCCCGACCGGAGTGGCCGGCAGCGCCGCGAAGCCGGTGGGCGCCGCCAGGACGGCCGCAGCGAGCGAGGCGGCCGCAAGTGTGAGTCGGAATTTCATGCGCGGTCCTTTTGAGTGATTCTGCTGAAGAGCCGCAAGCCCCGCGCGTGAAGGCGGCATCGTCCCGATACCGCAACCTCGATCCCACAACGGTTAGCCGACGTATGCCAATAGGGGCCGGACGTTTCATCGTCCGGCCCCACGCGATCGGCCACACCGCCGCCGCTACCGGGTCCGCAACTCTCGACCCTCAATCTTACACGGAAGAGCGTGCGCGGCCGATGCCCAAGGCCAGATAGGCTTCTAGGCCGCTTGAACTGCAATTCGCTGCGGCTGCACCTGCGCCAGTTTCGGAATTGCGACTTCCAGCACACCGTTGGCGGCCTTCGCCTTGATGTTCTGGGTGTCCACCGAATCCGGCAGGCTGAAGCGACGCAGGAACTCTCCGGTTATCCGCTCGACGCGGCGATATCCCTCGCGCTCCTCGCGCCGGGCCTCGTCGCGCTTTCCGCGGATCGTCAGCACTCCGTGCTCGGAGGTGATCTCCACCGCCTTGGGATCCACGCCCGGCAAGTCCACGTTCAATACGAACTGATGTGCTTCCTCGTGAATGTCGACAGGCGGCAGCCACGCGCCCGAATCGGCCGCGGTGGTCTGGGGAGCGCCGAACAAACGATCGATATCCTTTTGAAGCCGATTGACGAGCGCCCACGGCTCATAACGTACGACGGTCATTTAAGTTACTCCTTCAATTAAATTGTTGATGCAATCAAAACTGCCGGCAGCTTTAGGCTGCGATGGAGGAAAAAATTGGGACGAGGACGAAAATTTCAACGGCTGGCTGGGGTTCGGGAATCCGCGCTGCGCCGACGCAGCGAGAATGTCAATGGAACATATTGTGAATAAGATGTGGAAACACAAGATGTTGCGATTAGGTGGGAAGCCTATTGACTAGAGCCGCTCTGAAGTGAATTTATAATATTCCTCGTGATAGTCTCATAACTATATGATATTAATAAATTTATTTAGCTAAAAAACAGGGAAAAAAAACCTTGACGATGTTTGGGTTCGGTCTTACCCTTCAAGTCCGGACACAATATGTTGTGTGTCCACAAGTTCGCCAGTTGTGACCCATCGGCCTCTTTGATCCAGTCGGGACCTGCGCCGCGACTCATTATTTTCGCGCGATAATTAGAAGGGAGTTCTCCAATACCCATGAACACGGTGGTTAAAATACAGCCCAAAGACGTCGACGGTATTTCCTTCCAAGAAGCGTCATTCGACATCTGGGACAAGAAGTACCGTCTTACTGCCAAAGATGGATCGCCCATCGACAAGTCGATGGACGATACCTATAAGCGCGTCGCGCGTGCGCTTGCCGACGTCGAGACGGAAGACCTTCGCGAAGAGTGGTACGAGTCGTTCCTCTGGGCCTTGCGTCATGGCGCCATTCCCGCGGGCCGCGTCACGTCGAATGCCGGCGCGCTGGAACACAAGCCCGCCACATCGACCATCAACTGCACGGTCTCCGGCACCATCCGCGACTCGATGGACGATATCTTGAACAAGGTGCATGAAGCCGGGCTCACGCTCAAGGCGGGTTGCGGCATCGGCTACGAGTTTTCGACGCTGCGGCCGCGCGGCGCCTATGTTTCGGGCGCGGGCGCCTACACATCGGGCCCGCTGTCGTTCATGGATATCTACGACAAGATGTGTTTCACGGTGTCGTCGGCCGGCGGCCGGCGCGGCGCACAGATGGGAACGTTCGACATCGGTCATCCCGATGCGTTGGAGTTCATCCGCTCAAAACGCGAGAACGGGCGTTTGCGGCAGTTCAATTTATCGTTGCTCATCACGGATGAATTCATGAAAGCCGTCAAGAGCGACGGCGAATGGAAATTGGCCTTTCCTTTAGGTCTGAAGGAGTTCGAAGCGGAACGGCCGGATCTGAACGATGCCTCGAAATTCGTGTGGCGCGAGTGGTCGTATACCGACGGCTACGTCGCGAACGAGGAAGGCCTGGTTGCCTGCAAGATCTACAAGACGCTGCCGGCGCGCCGGGTCTGGGACGTCATCATGTCCTCGACGTACGACTTCGCCGAACCGGGGTTCATCTTGATCGATCGAGTCAACGAGATGAACAATAATTGGTGGACGGAGAACATTCGCGCCACAAATCCGTGCGTGACTGCCGACACCCGTCTTGCGACGCAATTCGGCATCGTGCGGATCGGCGATTTGTACGACGCACGGGTCGACATTCAGGCGACCGTCGATTGCCGGGCCCTCGGCGAAGGGATGGGCGTCGACGTGCGGCCGGCTGTTCCGGCTTTCATGACGTCATCATCCGCGGATGTCTACCGCGTCGTGACGCAGGATGGCTATGAGATCAAGGCGACCGAATGGCATGACTTTTATACAAGTCGCGGCAAGATCAAGCTCAAGGATCTCAAGCCCGGCGATGAATTGCTGATTCAGTCCGGTAAGGGGCAATTCGGCGGTAAGGGCAGCGCAGAACTCGGACAGTTGCTGGGTTTGCTGACGGGCGATGGTCATTTCACGAATCGCGGCAAGGGCTGCGAGGCGGCGGTGGTGAATCTGTGGGGCGCCGACCGCGCTTTGGCCGACACCATCGTTGCGTCCATCAACTCGATGATTGCCGGGTATGCCGAGCGCCCCAGGAGCTATCAGGTGGGCGCGGTTGCGGTCCCTGAGCGCAATATGTTGATCATCCGGTCGGTGATTCTGGCTCGCGTGCTGGAGCAATACGGATTTACTGCGAAGACCAAGCTGCAGGTTCCCGAGATCGTCTGGCGCGGCAACGAGGAGTGCGTCAAGGGCTATCTGCGGGGATTGTTCCAGACGGATGGAACCGTGCAGCGCAACGACAAGACCGCTCACTGCACGATCCGGCTTGCGTCGAGCCAACAGTCCTTGCTGAAGGACGTGCAGATCCTGCTCGCAAACTTCGGCATCTTCTGTCGAATTCTGAAGCGCCGCGCCGCTGGCCAACGGCTATTGCCGGACGGCAAGGGCGGGAGCCGGCTATATAATTGTCAGGCTGACTACGAATTGATTATCGGGTCCGAATCGCGCGACTACTTCATGGGGAAAATCGGATTTCTGACAGACGAAAAAAATGCCAAATATCATGAGTGGAAGCTGGAGCGGGGGAACGCACGGTGCCAAAAATTTCTCAGCTCCGTCGCTACGATCGATTATGTTGGTCGCGAGGCAGTATTCGACACGACGCAACCCGACAAAAATAACTTGATCTTTAATGGGGTGGTGACAGGGAACTGTGGTGAGCAACCTCTCCCGCCCTACGGCTCATGCCTCTTGGGCTCGGTGAATCTGACCAAATTCGTGGTCGAACCCTTTACGGAGGATGCGCGATTCGATTGGGAAACCTATCGAAAGGTCGTGAAGGTCTTCACACGCATGCTCGACAACGTGGTCGAGATCAACGGCTTGCCGCTCGAGCCGCAGCGCGGCGAAATTCTGCGCAAGCGCCGTCATGGCATGGGCTTCCTCGGCTTGGGTTCGACCATCACCATGCTCTGCATGAAGTACGGTTCCAAGAAATCGGTGGCATTTTCCCAGAACGTCTCGCGTGAAATGGCGCTTGCGGGATGGGAGGCCGGCCTGGAGCTCGCGCGCGAGAAGGGTCCCGCGCCGATCATGAACGAAGAATTCACGGTCACTCGGGAAATGCTGCGCAAGCGCCCCGAGATGGTGAAGGATGGTTGGCGCGTCGGCGCCAAAGTGGCGGGCCGGGTGCTGCATGCGCGCTATAGCCGCTACATGCAGCGCGTCGCCGAAGCGTCGCCGGAGCTGGTCGACGAGCTCGCCGAAGTGGGCGCGCGGTTCACCCACCATACGTCGATCGCGCCCACCGGAACGATCTCGTTGTCGCTCGCCAACAATGCATCGAACGGCATCGAGCCGTCGTTCGCGCATCATTACTTTCGCAATGTCATTCGCGAAGGCAAGAAGTCGAAGGAAAAGATCGACGTCTTTTCGTTCGAACTCCTCGCCTACCGCGAATTGGTGAATCCGCGCGCCATGCCGAATTCGCAGGCGGCGGCCGAAAAACTGCCCGACTACTTCATCTCGGCGGACGACATCGGCCCGAAGGAACATGTCGACATTCAGGCCGCGGCGCAGTTGTGGGTGGACTCGTCCATCTCCAAGACCGCGAACGTCCCCACCGATTACAAGTACGAGGATTTCAAGGACATCTACATGTACGCCTTCGAACAGGGCCTGAAGGGTTGCACCACGTTTCGCTTCAATCCGGAAGCGTTCCAGGGTGTTCTGGTCAAGGAAGACGATCTCAAGAACACCACCTACGTATTCACGCTGGAAGACGGCACCGAAGTCGAGGCGCGGGGCGATCAGGAGATCGAATATGACGGCGAAATGCACACCGCGGCGAATCTCTTCGATGCCCTGAAAGAAGGCTATTACGGGAAGTTCTGATATGGCGCACATCAAAATCGAAAAGAAGATCGCTAAATATCGCGTGCAGAAGCCGGAAGCCAAGGACGCGCCCGGCAGCGCTCCGAAGGAGCCCGTAAAAGCCCCGGACAACGTGATCTGGATGCACGAGAAGCTCGAGCGGCCCGAAGTGCTGATCGGCTCGACGTACAAGATCAAGACGCCGGTCTCGGATCACGCGATGTACGTCACGATCAACGACATCGTTCTCAACGAAGGGACGCCGCACGAGCAGCGCCGGCCGTTCGAGGTTTTCATCAACTCGAAGAATCTCGACCATTTTCAATGGATCGTCGCGTTGACCCGGGTCATCTCCGCGGTGTTCCGCAAGGGTGGCGATACGACCTTCCTGGTCGAAGAGCTGAAAGCCGTGTTCGATCCCAAGGGCGGCTATTGGCAACCGGGCGGCAAGTTCATGCCCTCGACCATCGCGGAGCTGGGATACGTGATCGAGCGGCATCTGCAATCCATCGGAATGCTCAAGAAGCCCGAGCTCGACGTGCATCAGCGCAAGCTGGTGCAGGAAAAGCGCGCGGAATTCGAGGCCCGGGCCAAGCAAACCGATGCCTTCTCCAAGTCGCATTTTCCCGAAGGCGCGCAGCTGTGCGCCAAGTGCAGCACGGCCGCGGTGGTGATGATGGACGGGTGCACCACCTGCTTGAATTGCGGCGACTCGAAGTGCGGATAGCCCGGCGCCGCCGCGGCCGCTTCGCTTAGGGCGTTGTGGGGGACCTCACCGGCGAGACGCGTTTGGTAGAACGCTGCGGCAGGGCTGCAGCGTCGTAAAGCGCGCACACTCGCTCTCGCAGCTCCTCCGGCACGGCGTGCGCGGGTGCGACGGCTTCACCCACATTGACAATGACGCGATGCCAGAGTTTGCGCGGCAAGCGCTGCCATGTCTTGGGCGTGCGCCGCGAGAACATCGAACCCCATAATCCTGCGATCGCCATCGGAACCACCGGTACGGGTGTTTCCGTCACAATGCGGGTGAGGCCCGCCCGAAACGCGCCAATTTCGCCGTCTCGCGTCAGGCGGCCCTCCGGAAAGATACAGACCAGCTCACCATCGCGCAGCGCCGCCGCGGTCAATTCGAAGGCTCGCTCGAGGATGGTCGCATCATCCTTCGCCGAGGCGATGGGAATGGCCTTCATGCCGGAAGCCAGCGTGCGAACGACGGGCGCGCGAAAAATGGCCTCATCCATGATGAATCGAATTGGGCGCCGGCAGGCCGCGGAAATCACCAAGGCATCGACAAAACTGACGTGATTGCACACCAGCAGCGCCGCGCCGGATTCGGGAAGGTGCGCGCCGCGCTTCTCCATCCGATAGAGGGTGTGGACCAACAGCCAGCATATGAACCTAAGCAAGAATTCCGGCACCAGCGTGTAAATATAAATCGCCACCACGGCATTGAGCAGCGCCGCCACCAAAATCAATTGCAGCACGGTGAGCCCTTTGGCGAGCCCCACCGCGCCGAGCAGGGCGGCAGCGACCATGAAAAGGGCATTCAAAATGCTGTTGGCGCCGATCACTCGCGCCAACGCTTGAGGCCGAGAGCGCTGCTGCACCAACGCGTTCAAGGGGACGACGAAGAAGCCGCCGAAGACGCCGATCGCGGCAATATCGAACAAGGTGCGCACGCCCCCCTGCAGTGCGAGCAATCCATGCAAATTCAGGAGCACGTGGGGATCCACCCGCGGCGACGCGATGACCCAGTCAACCGCAAACACCGTCAATCCGATCGACCCGAAAGGCACCAGACCGATTTCGACTTGCCGGCCCGACAGCCGTTCGCACAGCAGCGAGCCCACGCCGACTCCGATGGAGAAGGCGACGATGGTGATCGTCACCAGCGATTCGTCGCCGTGCAGCACGTTGTGGCAATAGAGCGGGAGCTGCACCAGCACCAAGGCGCCATAGAACCAGAACCAGGACATCCCGAGCACGGACAGCAGCACGGCGCGCGATTCGCGCGCGGCGCGCAGATTGTCCAGCGTCGAGGTAAACGGGTTCCAGTCCAATCGCTGGCCGGGCGACACCGCTTCGGACTTTGGGATCGCAAGACTGGCAAGGAACCCGGCGACGGCGATGATCACCAAACTCGCCTCGATCCAGGTGGTATTGCTATGACCGGCGAGCAGACCGGCAGCCAGTGTTCCGAGCAAGATCGTCAGGAACGTGCCGGTTTCCAGGATCGCGTTGCCGCCGACCAATTCGCGCGCGTCGAGCACCTGCGGCAACAGCCCGTACTTGGCCGGGGCGAAAAAAGTCGAATGCACGCCCATCATGAACAGCGCAAACAACAGCAGCACCACCCAATGTTGCGCAAAACCGATACCGGCCACGATCATGATCGCGATTTCCAACGCTTTGACGCTCTTGAGGATGCGCGCCTTGTCGAAGCGTTCGCCCAACTGGCCCGCAAGCCCGGAGAACACCACGAAGGGCAGGATGAACAGGCCGGCCGCGATGTTCGCCAGCAATTCCGGACGCAGCGTGCTCCAGCGGGTCGCCTGGTAAGTCACGAGGATGACCAGCACGTTCTTGAAAAGATTGTCATTGAACGCACCGCAGGCCTGCGCCACGAAGAACGGCAAGAAGCGCCGCTCGCGCAAGAGCCTGAATTGGCCGGCTTCGCTCATGCCCTATGATCGTCTATTGGACGGTATCAGGAGCGCCTTTTTGTCACAGTCGCCTAGCGTAAATGGATGTCACATGGCGGCCGGCGATCGAGCCTCAGGATCCGGGCGCGCCCAACACAAAAATCGTGAATGAATCCGACGTCGGAGTCGGACGCGGGTGAGGCTGTTCCGGGGTGGCTGCGGGGGTCGGGCCGAAATCGGCTGAAACCACATACACCTTTCCCGTGGCAGGATCGAGCGCCATGGTGCGTGCGCCGCGCTTCGTAGGCACCGTCGACGCCACCTCGTATTGGTCGGCGGAACGCTGCCGCACGATCGTCAGGCTTCCCTCGCCGTTGGAACTGAATACCAGACCGCGCTGCGCGTCGTACGCCACCGCATCCGGCGCTTCACCAATCGGCACCCGGGCAACCTGCGCGCCGCTGACCGCGTTCGTGACGGCCATGACCTTCCCGTCGCACACCGAAAACAGCCGATGATGCTCCCGGTCGAGGGCGAGGCCGCTGGGACTCGAGCAGCCCGGCAGCGGCCATTTCGCCTTTATCGTGAACGTGCGGCTGTCGATGACGATCAACTGCCCGGGGTCGCTTTCGATATTGACGTAGATCCGCCCGGCACCGTCGTCGACCGCGAACTCGGGTTTATCCGGAACGGGGACGGTCGCAACGAGCGCGAGGCTCGACGCGTCGAATACCGTAAAATCCTTGCTCTTGCCGTTGAACGTGAACACGTGTTTGCCGACCGGTTCGTACAGGATCGCGTCGGGATTGTGGGCGGCGATTTTCGTTTCTTGAATGATCTTGAGCGTGCCGAGATCGAAGACCGTCACCGAATCCGCCTTGCCGTTGGTCGTGTAGCCCCGCTTCAGATCCTCGGCGAGGGCGATGCCATGAACTCCCGCCGTATCGGGGATGGTTCCCATGACGGCTCCGGAGGCCGTGTTGACGACATCGACGCGGGTGCTGCGGCTGATGAACAGCCGTTGACCCGATGAGTCCAGCGTCAGATAGTCCCAACCGCCGGAGCCGCCGAGTTTCCAGCTCTGAGCTACCGACATGCTCGGACCGGGCTGCGTAGCTGCAGCGCGGACACCGGCGTGGCTTCCGGCCACGAACGCCACGGCGGACAGACAAACGAATTTTCGGGCGGACATCATCGTATTCTCCGTACGCCGGTCAAACCGGCAAAGTGCTGAAAATGAAAGTTTGCGATGATAGGCGCAATTTCGGCGCGGATGTATTACCGGCGCTATACAAAAAAGTAAAGGTCGGGGAATAACTCATCGACTGCGAGGGCGCACTGGTGCATCCTTGAACCGTGTCCCAATCCAAGTCTCGGCTGATTCGCTCGCTAACATTTGCGGCACTCTGCATCGTGATCGTGCTGCTCTCGCACATCGAGGGAGCGGTGGGCGATACCGCCGATCCGTTCGTGCATCCGCCCGCGCTGGAGCGGGATATCCGTTTCTGGATACGCGTGTACACCGAGGTCACCACCGACCAGGGCCTGCTGCACGACGATTGGAATCTTGGCTTGGTTTATGAAGTGCTGCGCTTCGACCCGGCATCTTCGCCGCAGCAGCGGGAACGACGCGTCCATGAAGCGAAGGCACGCTACGCGGCGCTGCTCCGGCGCTTCGCGGATGGCGCGACCGACGATCTGACCGCCCATGAGCGGCGCATCCTGCATGCGTTCGGCGACAAAGCCACGCCCTCGGATTTTCGCAGCGCGATCGAGCGAATCCGCTTCCAGCTGGGGCAGGCGGATCGCTTTCGCGAGGGCTTGATCCGGGCCGCCGTGTGGGAGAAGCAAATCGCACGCACCTTGTCGCAGCACGGTGTTCCGCCGGAGCTCGCGGCCTTGCCGCACGTCGAGTCGTCCTTCAATGTGGCGGCCTACTCGAAGGTCGGCGCCGCCGGGCTGTGGCAATTCATGCCTACGACGGCGCGGCGGTACATGCGCGTCGACGCCATCGTCGATGAACGCCTCGATCCCTATAGCGCGACCGCGGCGGCCGCGAACTTGATGCTGTACAACTACCGGCTGGTGGGCACCTGGCCCCTTGCCGTAACCGCGTACAACCACGGACCGGGCGGCTTGCGCCGCGCCCAGGACGAGCTTGGCACCAGCGACATCGCCGTCATCGTCAAGCGCTATCAGGGCACCACGTTCGGATTCGCCTCGCGCAACTTCTATGTCGCGTTCTTGGCCGCGCTCGAAGTGGACCGCAACGCCGACAAGTATTTCGGACCGATCACCCGCCTGCCGGACACCGAAAGCACGCCCGTGGAGCTCCCGGACTACATTTCCGTGGATGCGTTGGCGAAGGCGTTCAAAGTCGACATGGGCGCACTGCGCGTATTGAATCCGGCGTTGCGGCCGCCCATCTGGAACGGCAGTCGGCTGGTGCCGCGAGGCTACAAGCTGCGGTTGCCCGGCACGCCGCCGGAGACCGAAATTGCCGCGGGGTGGGCGCGTCTGGCATCGAACCAGCGCTACCTGGCCCAGAAAAATGACGGCAGCCATCGACTGCGCCGCGGTGAAACCCTCGCGGGCGCGGCGGCTGCAAGCGGCGTGAGCTTGTCCAGACTGTTGGCGGTCAATGGTTGGACCAGCACGCACGTGGCGGCGCGCGGCGATGTGGTGCGGATTCCCATGCCTGCGTCGCGCGCGGAGATGGCCGGCGGTCCACCCGCGCTGGCCGCGATTTCGCCCAGCCCTTCCGGGATCTCTCCAGCCGAATCCTTACCGGCTCCCGTGACCTTGCCGGCTCCCCTGGCCGACGCGGTGCCGCCGCCTGCGGCGAGCGCGCCGTCCCCGGCGGAGGTGAAGGCTGCGCGCCCGCCGAGCGAGCCGGTTTCCCAGCGTCAGACCTCGAACAAGGACTCGCTTTTGCCGGTTGCGAGTCCAACCGGCAATTCCGACACCACGAACTACGAGGTTGGAGCGGACAATACCGTGATCGTGCAGGCGGCGGAGACCTTGGGGCATTTTGCGGACTGGGCCCGGGTCGATTCGCAGGTGCTGCGCAGGCTCAATAAGCTGCACAGGAACGCGGTGGTGACGCAGGGCGCCAAGCTCAAGCTGGATTTCTCCCGCGTCGCCGCTGCGCAGTTCGTCGAGGCTCGGCGCGAATATCACCGCAGCTTGCAGGAGACCTACTTCACCGGACACCGGATCGCCGCGACGGAGAACTACACGGTGAAGCGCGGAGACTCGCTATGGACCATCGTCCAACAGCATGCCGATGTACCGCTCTGGCTGGTCGCCCAATACAACCCGGACGTGAATTTCAAGGACATCCGGCCCGGGACCATCCTCACGCTACCGCAGGTGGTCGGCATCAATCGCCAGTAATGCCCCGCGCATGCAAGAACTGCGTCAGCGTCGTGTGAGTATCGTGACTGGGCAGGAATTCGACCAGCGACTCATCGGGTGCGCGAAAATTCAGGTCGAGTTTCTGGCTCGCCGCCATTCGCTTCAGCATTGCCACATCGAGTTGGAAGTACGCGGTCTGACCCCAGGCCGCTATCGGCCGGTAGGGGCCGACCCCGGCGATCGACTTGTCGAGGGGGGACAGAACCACGGATCCGTCGTCGAGGGTCAGCCGCACCGATCCTTCCGCGTGGATGTCGCCGACCGGCTTGTCGTTGCCGGGCGCGACGTGAAGCCATAGCCCGTAGCTGATCTCACCGGCCCTGTCCCATTCGAGCGGACCGAGATAAGCGAAGCTGGTCCTTTTGCCGCCCAGCAAAGCCGCATTGTGGGCGGTCTCGACGAACTCGATGGGATCCTGAAGTGCGCCCACCGTCGTTCCGGTGCGCTCGTCCAGAACTTCGGCGGGCTTGGTGGAGGCGCAGCCCGCCAGGAGGCCGGTCGCCGCGATGGCGTTGATCAAGAGAAACCGCATGACACGATTATACGCGGTCCGTGAGCTACGGCCGCTTATGTCCTCCCGGGGACACGTTATAATTTTTACCATGTCGAATCAGAAACGCCGCCCCCGGACCTTAGGCTTGTGGGCTCTGTGCCTGGGCTTGGGGCCGATATCGGCGCTCCCGGGCTTTGCGTCGGAGATTGCGCCCGCCGACCATGTCATCGTCCACAAGGCCGAACACAAGCTCTATTTGTACAATGGCAGCCGCCTGTTGGGCGAATACAAGGTGGCCCTGGGCTTGAGCCCGGTGGGCACCAAAGAGCGGGAGCACGACTTCCGGACGCCGGAGGGACGCTATTTCCTCGCACGTCGCAACACGCGCAGCGACTATTTCCTTTCCATCCAAGTGAGCTACCCGAACAAGAATGACGAATTGCGGGCGCGAAAAAATCGATGGGCGCCGGGCGGATCCATCATGATTCACGGATTGCCCAATGTGCCCAAGCATCCGCCGGCCTATTATACGTCGAACGACTGGACCGACGGCTGCATCGCACTGTCCAATTCGGATATGGTCGAAGTGTGGCTGCGCACCCAAGACAATATTCCGATCGACATCCTTCCGTAGCGGGTGACGCGTGGAAACCACGATTCTTTCCTCTGATTTGGTCGATGCGCGCGTTGCGCCGAAGGGCAGCCTCGAGCACCTCTCCCAGCAGGAAATAGCCAAGCTGCTCGATTCGGGTCAGGGCGGCCTGTATCCGCTGTTCCGCAAATGCGCGCTCGCCGTGCTCAATTCGGGCAGCGCCCTGGACGATACGCGGCGCATCTTCGAGAAATACAAGGACTTCGATCTGCGGATCGTGCGGCAAGCCTGGGGAATCAAGCTCGAGATCAAGAATGCCCCCGCGGCCGCCTTCGTCGACGGCGAGATGATCCGTGGATTGAAGGAGCATCTGTTCGCCGTTCTGCGAGACGTGGTGTTCATCTCGAACGAGATCATGGAGAGCGGGCGCTTCGATCCCAGGTCCTCCTCGAGCATCACCAATGCGGTGTTCCACATATTGCGCAATGCCCGGGTGCTCGAGTTGCAGGTGAAGCCAAACCTCGTCGTCTGCTGGGGCGGGCATTCGATCCGGCGCGTCGAATACGACTACACCAAGAGGGTCGGCTACGAAATCGGGCTGCGCGGCATGGATGTGTGCACCGGCTGCGGACCGGGCGCCATGAAAGGTCCGATGAAGGGAGCCACCATCGGCCATTCCAAGCAGCGCATCCTCAACGGGCGCTACTTGGGCATCAGCGAACCCGGCATCATTGCGGCCGAACCGCCCAATCCCATCGTGAGCCAGCTCGTCATCATGCCGGACATCGAAAAGCGCCTGGAGGCCTTCGTACGTCTCGGTCATGGGATCGTCGTGTTCCCGGGCGGCGCCGGCACCGCGGAGGAGATCTTGTATCTCCTCGGCATCCTGCTCGACCCCGCGAACAAGGATTTGCCGTTTCCGGTGATCTTCACCGGCCCCGCCGACACGGCGGAGTATTTCGAGCAAATCAACGACTTTATCGGCGCCGCGCTCGGGCCCACCGCTCAATCGAGATACCGGATCATCATCGACGATCCCGCGGGAGTCGCACGGGCCATGGTGCATGGCCTGGAAGAAATCCGGGACTATCGGCGCAGCGCAAGCGATTCCTACGGCTTCAACTGGCTGCTCAAGATTCCTCTCGAGTTTCAACTGCCCTTCGAGGTGACGCACGCGTCGATGCGGCAGCTCCGACTGTCCCACGAGCAGCCCGTGCACGAGCGCGCCGCGGATCTGCGCCGCGCCTTCTCGGGGATCGTGGCCGGCAACATCAAGGAATACGGCATCAATGCCATCGAGAAATACGGGCCATTCGAACTCGCGGGCGAGGCCTCGATCATGGAGCCGCTCGACAGGCTGCTGCGATCGTTCGTCGCGCAGCGCCGAATGAAGCTGAACGGCACCGAATACACCCCATGCTACCGCTTGGTCGCATGAGCGAAGCGCTCGCCATCACTTATCGATTCGACTTGCCTGACGGTTCGGCGAAGACCTTGGAATTCGCTTTCGACGCAGTCGACTTCAAGATGCTGAAGGCGCCGCCCGACCCACCGCCGTTCTGGACGGAATTGGCGTTCAGCCGCTGCGCCAATTGTCCCCTCGACGAGAAGCTGAACCCGCATTGTCCGGCGGCATTGCAGCTCGCCTCCGCGTTGGAACCCTTGAGTGCGCTGGTCTCATTCGACACCGTGGGCGTGACGGTGACGCAAGCGGAACGAACGGTGTACGTGCAGACCTCGGCGCAGCAGGCGATGAGTTCGGTGATCGGCCTGGTCATAGCGACCTCGGGGTGTCCGTGGACCGACCACCTGCGGCCGATGGCCCGGTTTCATCTTCCGTTCGCAAGCGAAGCGGAAACCGTGTATCGGAGCATCGGCATGTTCTTGCTTGCGCGCGCGATCGCGGGTTCCGACGAGCCGCAGGGGTTCGCGGCACTCGAGGCGCTTTACGAGAATCTCCATGTGGTAAATCGCGATATGTCACGTCGCTTGGGCGCGGCGGCGCGCACGGATCCCGCCCGCAATGCGATGGCTCTGCTCGATGCGTACACGACGTTGCTGCCGGCAGCGCTCGAGCGCTCGCTCGATGAACTCAGGCCGCTGTTCGATGCGTGGCAAACCAAGAAAAATCCAGCGATTTAACTTACCGCGACGCGCGGTGAGATGCGCATCCCAAGCTCACGAATGACCTGCGACCGCGCCAGGACGCCTGTGACACAGTTCCTGCCTTAGAGAGTGCGCGACACCTACTGTCGTACACATCAACGAGGCACCAAGATGAGCGACAGCAAGAATCAGACTCGATACACCGGAATCGATCGCCGCACGCCGCGTGCGGAGCCGGGCGTCGCCAAACCGGGAGCGGCGGCTCCGCGCGAAGCCTACAAAACCGGCGGCCGGCATGCGGCCATCACCAACCACCTCTACAATTGGCACAGCTACAAGAACTGGGCGGAAAAAATCCGCGGCAGCTGGGACGACAAGAAGTAACGAACGGGCCGCCGCTCCAGGCTTAGGCCGTTTCCTGCAAGGGGTTGACGCTGCGCGGCGGGTCCGATGCCTCCTTGGCCTGCAACCATCCGAGCAGTGGTTCCCAATCCTTCAAGTCCTGCTCCACCAGATTCTTCTTCATCTCATGCAGGCCGACACCCTGTTCCGCGGCCCGCACATAATTTTGCGAATCGCGCAGCGTGGCGATGACCGGTATCCGCAAGGTTTCCAGAAATCTCATGAGCGATTGAAAGACCAGCGTATTGCGTCTCACGCGGTTGGCCACCACACCGATGCGGTTCTCGTCGCGCCGCACCTTCGCTATCAGCAGCAAATCGGCGATGCATTTCGAGAAGGCGTGGATGTCGATGTCCGATGGAAGCACCGGAACGATGATGGCGTCCGCGCCCCGGGTCAATTCCGGCATATCCTGGCCGAGGATCGCCGCCGGCGTATCGACCACAACATGCCGGGCATCGGACGGTGTGCGCATCTGCCACGCCCGGGTCATCCGGCTGTTGCGCTCGAAGGCCGCCAAGCCGTGAATGAACGCCTGTTCCGGCTTGCGCTTCTTCAGCCAGCGCGTGCTCGAACCTTGGGCGTCATTGTCGGTCAGCAGCGGACGGTCACCCATGCTCGCGAAATAGCTGGCGAGATTGGTCGCTACCGTCGTTTTTCCCGAACCGCCCTTCGGGTTCAGGACGAGAATGCGCTGCATGTCGAAGTAGCCTACGCAGCCATCGGTGCCATAGCAAGGGTGTGACCTCACTCACGGTGAATGCGCTGCGGCGTGCCTAGACTCGGTTCCCATGGAGTGGATGCTGCAAGTGGTCGATGAGATCGATGATGCCGTCGCTATGTTAAGGCACCGATGGCTCGGTGCTCATGCACACATCGGCATGCTTGCGGGCGGCCTGGCGACGGCAACGGCTTCAGCCGTCGCTGCGAGCCTCAAAGTGCGCCTCTCCCTCCATCGGGCGCGACCCTAGGAGCCTGTCTGAGTATTTCACGTGGCCGCGACCGCGGCAGATTTCCCCTCAGGCAAGGCGGAGCCGACGCAGTTGGGTATGCACCCAATAAGGAGGCGACAACGCCGCATGAGGGGAAATCTGCCCGGTCCCGAAGGGTTGGCAAGGAGAGGGGCGTCTGCGGCGTTGCACGGCTTGTCCATAGTATCCACTATGGACCGCGCCGCGCGCCTTGCATCCGCTCCCTCTCCTTGCCAACGCGGCTCACGTGAAATACTCAGACAGGCTCCTCGGCCACATAGGCCGCAAAATCCTTTAACATACGGGGATGAAGGGCTTTCGTTTCCCGCCTCGTGCGGCAGTCGGTGCTTTGCTCGGGTTGCTGGCTGCGTGCGGCGGAAAGCCCGCCGCGGGCCCATCTGATTCAGCGGTTCCCGCGGCCGCGGCCCCGGCGGTCGCAACATTGGAGGTCGGCGAGATCAAGGTTGGCTCCGGCGCACCCATCACCGCCGGGCAGAAGGCCGTGGTCCAATACACCGGCTGGCTCTACGAGACGTCGGCGCCCGATAAGAAGGGCAAGGAATTCGACAGCTCGCGCAGCAGCGCCCGGCCCTTCAGCTTCGTCGTCGGCGCCGGCCAGGTGATCAAAGGCTGGGATCAGGGCGTTCTCGGAATGAAAGTGGGCGGACGGCGCCGGCTCACGATTCCCGCGGACCTTGGATACGGAGACATCGGCGCCGGGGGCGTCATTCCGCCCGGAGCGGCGCTGGTCTTCGATGTCGAACTTGTCGCCGTCGAGTGACGGCGGGCGCAGTCCCAGCGGCGCCATGCGCCTGCGCGCGCCCCTCGTGACAATCGCGACCCGGAGCGGTTGAGCCCACCCAATCGCTCCGGATCTAGTTATCGATTAGTTCACGAATTCCTTGAGGTTCTTCAGTGCGGCGATGCGCACTTTCTTGCTGGCAGGCTTCGCCTTGAACATCATCTTTTCGCCGTTGAAAGGATTCACGCCTTCTCGCGCCTTCGTGGCAGGCTTCTTCACGACCTTCATCTTCAACAGCCCGGGCATCGTAAACAAGCCGTGACTGCGAAGACTCTTCTTGATGGACGCGGAAAGCGAGTCAAACACGGCTCCGACCTGCTTCTTAGAGAGCTCTGTTTCCTTCGAAATCGTAGCGAGAATTTCAGACTTGGTCGGTGCTGCATTCTTTTTCGCCATATAAATCTCCTGATTGTGTTTTCGGACGTGGGCAACCAAAGCCCCACATAGTCAACTCGGCGCCGAAAATAACATAGAAAAAAGCCGATGTTTAGCGCATTTGCAAAAAAACCTTGAGCGTTCGTCGTGCTCCACAGCCCTAGTTTTCCAGGGTTCGGCGATGACACACCGCGGATTCGATGCGATGCAACCTAAGCGTTCGCAGTGATTTCAAGCACGTAGGACGTCATATTCGGCGCAGAAGTATCAGATTCCGCGCAGAAGTATCAGCAATGCGCCGATCGCGATCGACACCCAGAGAACTGAAAAATCAATTTGCCCGATGGGTGGAATGATCCGGCGCACGGGTTTCAATATGGGCTCACAAAGCTGGGCGAGCAAACGGACCCCCGGCGCGTAGCCGCCCGGGGACACGAAGCTGGTCAACCAATAGAGCAGCAGTGCGAACAGGTAGATGCGCAGCGTCAGATCGACGAGGCCCACGAGTGTGATGCGTAGGAACACCAGCGGATCGCCGAACCCCGTGCCGTCCAGCCAGAGCAGAACGGCCGTGCGGGCCGAGGCTACCACCACGACCGCAACCACGGTGGCGGTGTCCACCTTGCCGATCGGGGGTAATACCTTCCGCAAAGGCAAAATCAACCAATTGGTGGCTCGCACGATGGCATCCGCCATCGGATCCCGAAAATTCGCGCGCACGAATTGGAACAGAAGACGCAGCAGGAACGCGAGCGTCAGCAGCCACAGCAGCGTATCAACTATGTATCTGATCGCTTCCATATTCATCCACTGCCCGGTGAGTCGTTGCGGAACGCCGCGCCAGCCGGGTGTCTTACGGGGTACCGTACTCCGCGGCGAGTTCGGCGGAGCGGCGGTCGGCGGCCGCCACGGCGTGTGCGACGATAGCACGAAGGCCGGCCGCGTCGAGCACGTCGAGCGCCGCCGCGGTGGTGCCGCCCTTGGAGGTGACCTGCTCGCGCAGCTGCCCCAGGGATTCGCTCGAAAGCCGCGCCATTTGCGAGGCTCCGAATGCCGTTTCCAGAGTCAGTTTGTGAGCGATGTCGGTCGGCAGGCCGCGCGCATGCGCCGCCGCCTCGAGCGCCTCCATGAACAAGAAAAAGTAGGCGGGGCCGCTGCCCGAGAGCGCGGTGACCGTATCCATTTGCGATTCATGTTCCACCCATACCGTGGCGCTGACGGCGGCCAGGATGGCCTCCGCCAGGGCCCGGTTCGCGGCGCCGACGCTCGCCGGTGCGTACAGGCCGGTGGCGCCGAAGCCGTTGAGCGCGGGCCGATTCGGCATGGTGCGCACCACCGCCACCTGACCGCCGAACCAGCGCGTCAGGGCGGCGTGCGGGATTCCCGCCGCAATCGATATGACCAACGGATTCGATTGCGCAAGACGCGGCGCGATTCCGAGCGCGACCGCGCGCATCTGTTGCGGTTTGACCGCCAGAACGACCACCTCGGCGCCGGCTACCGCATTCTCGTTTGACGGCGCGGTCGTGATGCCGTAGTCCCGCACCAGACGCTCGAGCTGCAGGGGGAAGGGATCGGCAACGACGATGCGGTCCTTGCGAAGTCCGCGCTTGGTCAGACCGCCGATGAGGGCGGCCGCCATGTTGCCGCCGCCGATGAAGGCCAATTTTCGTATGTTGTTCATGCTAGCCCCGTTTGTAGGTTTATTGTCCGTCATCGACTACCGAAAAGATCGACTACCGAAAAGCGCCGTTCCGATCCGCACGTGAGTCGCGCCTTCGGCTATGGCGGACTCGAAATCGGCGCTCATGCCCATCGACAGCGTATCGAGATGGTGCCCCTCGGCGTTCAATCGTTCCTTGAGCGCCCGCAGCTGCGCAAAGACCGCACGCTCGGCCGCCACGGTCGCCTGCGGCGGCGGCACGCACATCAGGCCGCGCAGCGTGACCCGCGGCAGATCTGCGGTTTTGGCCGCAAGCGCAGAGAGGCCGCCTGGGTCGAGACCTCCCTTGGTGGGTTCCGGCACCACGGCGACCTGGATGCACAGGTTGAGGGGCGCCGCGTGAAACGGCCGCTGTTCCGAGAGCCGCCGGGCCACGCTGAAGCGATCGATGCTGTGCACCCAGTCGAAGCGCTCGGCGACGGCGCGCGTCTTGTTGGACTGCAGGCCGCCGATGAAATGCCACTGGAGCGGCAGGTCGGCTAGCTCGTCAAGCTTCAAAATGGCTTCCTGCAAATAGTTTTCACCGAAATCCGTGACGCCCGCCGTGGCAACTTCCCTCACAGATTCGGCAGGCTTGGACTTGCTGACCGCGATCAGGGTGATCGAATCGGGATCGCGCCCGGCACCCCTGGCTGCGTGGCGTATCCGGGATCGGACGTGGTTCACATGAACCGCCAGATTTTGCGGACCAATTAACATATTGGGTGGCGACACCCTCTTATATACTGCTGGCGGAGACCCACGCCTACTTAGGAGCCGTAAATGGCGGTTGATATCGCGCAGCTTCTCGCCTTTGCGGTGAAGAACAACGCGTCGGACCTGCATCTGTCGGCGGGCGTGCCGCCGATGATTCGCGTCGACGGGGACATGAAGCGCGTCAATATGCCGGCTCTGGTGCACAAAGAAGTGCACAGCATGGTGTACGACATCATGAACGACAAGCAGCGCAAGGCCTTCGAAGAATTCTTCGAGACGGATTTCTCGTTCGAAATTCCCAAGCTCGCCCGATTCCGCGTGAACGCGTTCAACCAAAATCGCGGCGCCGGCGCCGTGTTCCGCAATATTCCGTCGACGATCCTGTCATTGGACGAGCTGAACGCGCCGAAAACCTTCAAAGATCTGTGCATGCTGCCTCGCGGTCTCGTGCTGGTTACCGGACCCACCGGTTCGGGCAAATCCACGACCCTTGCCGGCATGGTCAATCATTGTAACGACAATCGCCCGGATCACATCATCACGATCGAGGATCCGATCGAATTCGTGCACGAAAGCAAGCGTTGCCTGGTCAACCAGCGCGAGGTACATCGAGACACGCTCGGCTTCACCGAGGCATTGCGGTCGGCACTGCGCGAGGATCCGGACGTGGTGCTGGTGGGTGAAATGCGCGACCTCGAGACCATTCGGCTGGCGCTGACCGCGGCCGAGACCGGTCACTTGGTTTTCGGCACATTGCATACGAGTTCCGCCGCCAAAACGATAGACCGCATCGTGGACGTGTTCCCGGCTGCCGAAAAGGACATGGTGCGCGCCATGCTCTCGGAAAGCCTCCGGGCGGTGGTCTCGCAGACGCTGATGAAGCGCGTCGGCGGCGGCCGTATTGCGGCGCACGAAATAATGATCGGTACCCCGGCTATACGAAACCTGATCCGCGAGGGCAAAATCGCGCAAATGTACTCGGCGATTCAGACCGGACAGGGGCAGGGTATGCAGACTCTCGACCAATGCTTGCAGGAATTGGTGCAAAAGGGCGTGGTGAGCCGAGAGGAAGCGAAGTACAAGGCGCAAAACAAGGACAGCATCTAATGGAGCGCGATCAAGCAATACGCCTGATGCAGGACCTGCTACGGCGCATGGTGGAGAAGAAGGGTTCGGACCTGTTCATTACGGCCGGATTCCCGCCCGCCATCAAGATCGACGGCGAAATCAGACCTCAATCGGACCGGACCTTGAGTCCCGAGCAGAGCGCGGGCCTGGTCCGCGCCATCATGAACGATCGGCAAACCAAGGAGTTCGATTCGACCAAGGAATGCAATTTCGCGATCTCGCCGCCGGGAATCGGACGCTTTCGAGTCAGCGCATTCGTGCAGCAGGGCTTCACGGGCGCGGTGCTCCGAACCATCAACGCGAAGATTCCGACCCTCGAGGAACTGGAATTGCCGCCCGTGCTGAAGGAAGTCGTGTTGTCGAAGCGCGGCTTCGTGATTCTGGTCGGCGGCACGGGTTCGGGCAAGTCGACGTCGCTGGCCGCGATGGTCGGATACCGGAACGAGAAGACCCGCGGCCACATCGTCACGATCGAGGATCCCGTCGAGTACGTGCATGCGCACAAGGGGTGCGTCGTCACGCACCGCGAGGTCGGCGTCGATTGCGACAGCTGGCATCTGGCGCTCAAGAACACGCTGCGCCAGGCGCCCGACGTGATTCTCATCGGAGAGATCCGCGATCGCGAGACCATGGAGTATGGAATTCAATTCGCCGAGACCGGCCACTTGGTGCTGGCCACGCTGCACGCGAACAGCTCCAACCAAGCGCTCGACCGCATCATCAATTTCTTTCCGGAAGAGCGCCGCGAGCAGCTGCTCATGGACTTGTCGCTCAACATTCGCGCGCTCATCTCGCAGCGCCTGATACCTCGGGAAGCGGGATCGGGCCGGATCGCGGCCATGGAAATCATGCTGGCCTCGCCGTTGATTTCGGATCTGATCTTCAAGGGCGACGTTGCGAAGATCAAGGACGTGATGTCGCGCTCGAATCGCTTGGGGATGAAAACCTTCGATCAGTCCCTGTTCGAGCTGTACGAGGCCGGTCTCATCTCCTACGAAGACGCACTGCGCAACGCCGATTCGAAGAACGAACTGCGCCTCAAGGTGAAGCTCGAAAGCAAGCGCGAGGTCAAGCACCCGGAAGAGGGCGCCACGTCGCTGCAAATCGTCGAGGAAGAAGAAGGCCAGGTGTTCTAGCGAATGACCGAAGCCGCGCCGGTTCAGGCTCAGGTGATGAACACCAAGCCGCTGTTCAAGCTGATGGTCGAGCGCAAGGCGTCGGATCTTTTTTTCACCTGCAACGCGCCGGTCAAGATCAAGATCGAGGGAAAGATCTTCCCCGTCAACAAGCAGGTCTTGAGCCCGGAGACGGTGCGCCAGGCCGCGCTCGGACTGATGAGCCAGGAGCAGCTCGAGTACTTCAACGAGGAATTGGAGATCGACTTCGCGATCTCCGAACCCGGACTCGGCCGCTTTCGCGTCAACGTGTTCTACCAGCGCGGCTACCCGGCGATGGTGTTGCGCTACATCACCGCGGAGATGCCGAAGCTCGAAGACCTCGGCATGCCCGATATCTT